>Ga0325414_1005396_pt1 | contig 13506 bp, 15 predicted proteins | sample PopdelMetagenome_8_FD_206183 | JGI IMG/M metagenome (GOLD analysis project Ga0325414, IMG submission 206183) | Populus deltoides microbial communities from Bellville, Georgia, United States - Leaf-PdKOR-R3 | ecosystem: Host-associated > Plants > Phyllosphere > Phylloplane/Leaf | place: USA...
AAACCCCAGAACCCCAAACCCCAAACCCCAAACCCTTCTTCTTTTTCCTCCTGCTAACAAGAGTAAATTCATTGTCATGACATCCAACAGATTATGCAACAAATAGAGATTCTGGAGGACGTGCTCGAGATGGTGTCATCTTAGGTAAATCTGTGGTAGGTACTCGAGATGAAGAGCTAGTTTTAGAAGATGGAAAAGACATTTGCTTACTAATAATGCACACAGGCAATTCTTGTGGCAATGTCCTAGCATGGTCATTTATGGACAGTGAAGTTATCAAATTAACATCCCCAAGATCATATGGCTTCAGCTGAGGACTCAGAGGTTGACTCATCTGTGTCTGTCTCGTTTGAGGAATCTATATCTGTCTCAGTTGAGGAATCTGAGTCTTCAGAGAACATCTCATATGTGTTTGTGGCAGGAGAGGTAATGGCATTACCTTTACCTTAATGACTAGAAAATGCATCACCGTTAACATGCGTATCATCTGTGTTTGTGGCAGGTAAGGCATTACCTTTACCCTGATGACTAGGAGAGGCATCACTGTTAACCTGCTTATCAGCTGAAGGCTGATATGAGTGACTAAAAACTTGGCATTTTTCACATCACTTCGGCTTCCATTCATAGTTCACATGAACTTTTCTGATAGTAGTGGAGAACTCAAGTTCAAATTTATGGACAAATACCTCCACACACAACCGCGCGTAGTCTAAGCACTTACATCCAAGTGTCAACTCATCACAATAGAGTGGTTGGCCCACCATACTGGCTACCTCACTTAAACCCTCTTTTGTCCATAAAAGAAAAGGTAGATCATATATCTGAATCCATACTGGAATTTTGGTGATTTTGTTCATGTCGAAGACAAACCCAGAATGTCATTTCTAAAGAATAATGGCTTTCCCGCCAAACATCCAATAACCATTTTCAATTACCTTTTGTAGCTATCTTCTTTTTTGAAACGAAACATTGTAAATCAATTGGCCAAAGATGTCACATCCTCAAGGCCGAACCTTTTCCATATCCCATGAGCAATTGAATTCATAGCAGAATAAGAAAGTTTAAAACCAAAAAAAAAAAACTACTAGGCAACAATGCCACACCGCAGAGGATTTCTCCCATAATCCCTTAGTCATTTTGAGACGAGCCTAAACCCTAAACTCAAACCTCAAACCCAAAACCCTCAACCCTCAAACCCGAAACCCCAAACCCTAAACTAAACTCCAAACCCCAAAACCATAAACCCTAAACCCTGATAAACCGTAAACCTCAATCCCCTAACTCCAAACCCCAAACCCTAAACTAAACCCTAAACCCTAAAATTCCAAATCCAAAACCATAAACCCTAATAAAATGTAAACCATAAACCCTAAAACCATAAACAGTAAAATGTAAACCCTAAACCGTAACCCAAACCAGGAACACGAAACCCGAAACCAGGCACCCGAACCCGATCCCGGAACCCCAAAACCCTCCCAAACTCGAAACCCTGAAACCCCCTCAAACCCCAAACCCCGAACCCGAAACCCTAACCTCAAAACCCCAGACCCCGAACCCGAAACCCCAAAACTCAAACCCCTAAGTTTATGGACGTTTTTAAAGAGCTTCTCCAGCAGATAAAGACCAAGAGATTAGTTCCGGATGAGAATGTTGCGAGATGAGAATGTTGCGAGAGACGCTCTCAGCAACAAGAAAGGCCAAGTTTTTAAAACTGTCATCGATATTCTCTTTGACAAAATAGATTGAGCAATTTATGGTCATCTTTAATCTATCATTTATATATTAAATAGTAATCTCAACAACATTGTTTTTTTCATTTTAGAAAAAAATAATGTCTTTCTCGATCTTAATAATAATTTTATAATGAAAAAAAAATAATTCATTTTGGAAAAAAAAAAAAAAAAGGTAAAAGCAAGCCAGAATCAAACTTTAAGTTACCAACACATAACTACCCAAAAGAGTTTCATTATGCTAGACTGAATTGTTCAATCACAAGGCAATGAATAAAATATCAGAAAGCACCACATACATGTGCAAGCTAATTTCAGATCGAATCCTCTCCTCCGAGGAATGTTACAAGACCTGCCAGTTGAAAACAAATAGAAAGCAATTCCCAGTTGCAGCACCTCCAGCTTGTTCAAAGTCCCAAAAAATTCCCAAAGTTGGAAGGAGGCAACTAAAAATCTTCCTAGTTTGGGCATTCTGATGCTCTGTGCCCCGACCGCCCACAATTAAAACAAGAGCCTCCAAAGCTTCTGCTATGCACAATAAAAATGTCATGTCAGTTTCAACAATCTATATTCTTGGATTTATGTCCAAACCCTCAACCACACAAGACAGCAAGAGATAAGAAACACAACAAGGGAAAAAGTGGGGGTAGGGGGGGATCAGGAGAAAAATGAAAATAAAAAATCCATCAGTTGCCCACATCATGCCACATCATGCATGTACCTAAATCTCATCCTATTGAAGTCACCAAAGATCTGATTGAGTGTATGATTACTAGATTCAACCAGAAGTATTTCTAAAAGCAATTACCAAACATTGTCGCAGGGAAAGAATTAAACAAAAGCATAAGCAGGTCTTGGCCAACAGATGAACCTACTAAAACTATCATTGCTATTAATATTGTGGCTTATTCTTTTAAGGTTAATCAGACTACAATATTGACATGTAAAATGTGCCCAAGTTTGCTATGAGAAAAGTAGATACCTATCCCGAGATGATGGCCTGCTTGATCTTCTACCACCGACCAGCCAATCATCTCCACTGCTTCTCGACATCCAGGACCTACTATTCTCATTACTGTTACTTCGACCACCTCGCCTATTCGTGCCTTCATCATCAGAATATCTACCACTTCCCTGACCACGGGAAGATCTAAAACCACCTCTCTGGCCCCTAGGACCCCCTCTAGCAGGACGATCCCTACTAGAAAACCTTCCATAAAAATCACTTGGAGGACCATCATCTTGCAATGCAGGCAGCTGCAAATGAAGTTAATAAAAAGATTTTAGGCTGCATACGATCATTGCAGCTAATTCAAGCAGCCTATGCGGTCAAGTACAACCATCAATAATGAGTGACCAAAATCTAAAAAGAACCTTGGTGATCTTTTCAATAGTGTTTCCAGGTGGTAGTTGCTTATTCAACAATTCTTTTGCAATCTCCTCTGGAAGATCAAAAACAGCTCCTTGAACCTGATATAAACACATTATATTTAGCTTGTTGTGAAGAATGATATGCATCAAGAAGAAAAGAATCCAGTGAATATGTTCAGAACATCTTGCAGAATATACCCTTTCATCCGCAATTAGATGTATTTTTCCAATTTCATCAGCTGCTGCAGGATAAACATCAGAAAGAAATCCAGTAACAGATCTAGCGGATAGAAACCCTCTAGAATAGGTTGGATCCCGAGTCAACTGCAACGTTGTCCATCCCTGCAGATACAAGGGTCCAGTTCAAGTTACTGGCTAGAAGCTAAGATAGCTATAAAGGTTGTAGTCCACCTATAACAGTAAAGGAAACAAATATACTGCAATTATCTAAAGAAAATAAAAATAGCAAACAGATAAGTTGCAAAACATAATACAAATAAACAAAACATCAGACCACGTCCTAATCATACCACCTGATGGATTTGCACATTTACTACAATGCTAGAATAGATAAGGGATACCATGTACATGTTAATCAGAAAAGGAAATGCTTCTAGAAGTTTGCAGCTGAAAATAACAAACTCAGGAATGTGCCAAGGCTGCATGCACGATTAAGCTAACAAGGTTCTGGGAAATCAGGGAATTTAGTCACAGATGTTATCGCAAGTTATCTGCAGCATGATTGAGTGAAAATGTGAAAGAACAGCGAGCAGTCCCACCACCCACTTGCATTGCAAAAAATGCGCTTTTTGTGAGCAATTTCTTAATAGTATTTAAACAGCAGCGGAAAGTTAACTAAATGTCCAACTAAAGACTAGCCTGATTAAAAAAGGAAACAAGCAATCATTGCAAGTAAGATCACATTTAATGTGCAACTTAAAAAAATTCATGAGCAACACCTACAATATATATATCAAACACATGGTTATAAAATCAAAATCTGATTGCTAGTTATTTACTTGTTCATGGCTAATGAGAGACCGGGATGAAGGAGGCCGAGAAAATCCACTCAAATGTGCTAGTGCAGCAGCAAGAGCACTTGTTCCTTGTTCCTCAATCAATTTCTGGGCAGTTGGTGTGAAAAACTCTACAGACTCGGGATGAACTCCATTTAGGGTAGCAACAACTTGCTCAGTTGATGACTCCAAAAGCTCTTCAATAGCTGGTGGACTAACAAACTCAAACTTGCATCCCGCATCACGCTCTAGGGATCTGACAGTTCTCCTTTGACTGTTAGTGAACATCAAAATGGCAGTACCTTCCTTCCCTGCACGTCCAGTACGGCCAGAGCGATGCACGAAAGTTTCTGGATCATTAGGAAGTTCATAGTGGATAATCTGGAGAAAAGGATCAACAAGGTCTCAAGTTTCTTAGCTGTTGAAAAAACAACCCGAGTGTTTGGAAATAAACAATGGGGAAAAGTTCCAATTGAAAAGGTCTTGTATGAAAAGTTATCTAAGTATTGAAAATTATATATCTACATCCATGGTTTTTAATGATTGATGCACATTTCTCCCAATGATTACACATCAATAAAACAACAACTCAGCCTGTCTCAATCAGAGCTAATGGGATAAATTCCATATTCTGAGTCCTCATAGATACAAAATCTAATCTTCAATATTAACTGCGATAGGAGAGTCTGTCGCAGTTAATATTTTTTGTAGAAAAAACAAACTTGCTTTTTCCCCTAATTCTAGCATATTTTTAAAATGCATAAAACTGACTACCATAAAAATAAATCAGAAAATTACAAAAAGAACAGAACTTTCTTTATGCAATCATTAAAAAAACTAATTCCACGACTTTACCAAATCAACATTTGGGATATCAAGCCCACGAGATGCAACGTCTGTGGCAACAAGCACAGTGAACTTTCCCTGTCGAAAACCATTCAAAGTTCTCTCCCTCTGATGCTGAGATATATCTCCATGCAATGCCTCGGAAGCTATACTCTGTGTTAACGCCATGGATACTTCATCAGCATCTCGTTTGGTCCGAGTAAAGATAATAGTCTTCTCGCCCTTTGCATAGACCTAAATACAATGGAAATGTTTTCTGCTTTAGAAACAACAGTTACCTCTGGTTCAGAAAGGGTGATGCTAAATTCACTACAAAAATTGTTATTCTCACCACTTCTTTCTTAAAATAACTATTGTAACCTCTTTATGTGATGAAGAGGATATTTTAAACTGGAATTTAATAAACATTATGAAGAAGATATATTAGTCATTTTAAGAGAATCAAGTGGTGGGAATAACAAAACCGTTAATGAATTTAGTTGTACCCTTTCTGAAATCACTTCGACCAATAATGAGTTCTATTATCACAATAGTAATTGATAATGAATGAAACAAAAATGCATTCAATAGTAAATACTTACTAATAACCTAAATGTTTTATCATAGAAGCAACCTTGCCATTTAAAGTACCACTTTCCACTCAGACAGGAACTATAAGTGACACATATAAATGTGTATAACAAAATCCTAGAAGGATTTTCTAATTGATGGTATTCAAGAGCGTGCCTACAGAATTCTAGCATGATTTTAGTTGCTTATCATGGAAGTGCTTCCCCAAGTTCAATTTTCCAAAGTTTCCTTCTTGTCCGATTCTGTAACAATCTTCTAAAACATAGCAGACTAACAGAGTCTATTTAAGAAGTCCCAAAATCTTTATATATATATATATAGGGAAAACAAAGTTCAGATCCTGCAATGCTGAAAAATGTTTTCGATTAAGATATGATGAGATGTTGACACCTCATAAGGCACAAGGACAAAATGGAGATATTTTAAGTTTTAATTTGTTGTAAAGTAAGCAAATGGAGCATTTTATTTTTGGCTCAGACATCCATAGAAACTCCAATAATAAAGACAAATGGATTTTGAATGATGGGACTGCCAACTCATACCGTTACAAGGTCACTGAGAATGGTTCGCTTTGATGTTGCTGTGGTTGATATTGCATAAAGTTTGATTCCTTCTGCCAGCTTTTCTTCTCGGTCCCCGACCTGTAAAAGTGGAAAGGATTAATTACATGTTTTTGGGTTAAGTCAGATAAATTTAATTATCTTCTTGTTTACCCTCAATCTGCACGCAGTAAGTTATTCCTTTTCTTTTCTTTTTTTCCATTTCCATACCCAACTCCAAAAATTATTCTGTGCTGGTAAAGACTTTTATTATCCAGTACCAACAGACAATTGCAATAACAAGAATCAAAGAACACAAAGACATTAAAAAAGAAAGGGATTATACCAAATCAATTTGCAAAGGATTGTCCAAATATTTCCTTGCTAATTTTTTAACCCAGGTGGGCATAGTTGCAGAGAAAAGCATGCTCTGGCGCTTTGATGGTAGACTTTCTAAAATAACTTCCACATCCTCCTCAAATCCAAATGAAAGCATTTGATCAGCCTCATCGAGAACCAAATATTCAACTTCTCCCAGTTTGAGGCTGTTACCTTTCAGTAGGTCGATGATTCGACCTGGAGTTCCAACCACAACATCAACCCCACGAGAAAGAGCATTTTGTTGTGTGGCATAGGAAACCCCTCCATAGACACAAACAGTGCTCAAATAAGGTGCAGACTCTTTAATTTCTTTCTCTACTTGCTTTGCTAGCTCCCGAGTTGGTGCTAAGACCAAAACTTTAGGAAGCCTACCAGTTCGCCTGTCAAAAAGCAAAATAAAGACATTAATTAATAAGCTCACGAATACACGGAATTAAAGGGAGATGGACATCTGCAGCAGGCAAAGTGAGCACCCACCTTTGGGAACCTCTTAGCTCAGCATCTTCAGTAAGGCGTTTAATGATTGGAATGCCGAAGGCTAATGTCTTGCCAGTCCCAGTCTTGGCACGAGCAATGAGATCTCGTCCTTCCAGAGTCGGAATTAAAACAGCTCTCTAAATCATTGAAAAGCAAAAGGATAAGTTAGGACATAAAAAAGGGATAATAGCAGGACACAAGATAGTAAAATAGCTAAATATCTCAAACAAGTAATGTACTGGGAAAATAAGGGACAGGACATTGATGATATCTCAAATAACATGTATTAGTTCATTTTTATCCAAAAAAAAATTAAAGGAAAAAAAAAACATGTATTAGTGCTGCAAAGCAAAGAAAAGAGTAAGATAGGAAATATGTCGAGCTATGGAATGGAAAGGAGCAAGACCAACAATAGTTACCGGATAAAAATATGGTAATAAACCAAAAAAGAAAAAAGAAAAAAGGAAGGAAAAGAGGGAAGTACAGACTTGAATGGGGAAAAGGTGAGTGATTCCTCGATTCTGGAGGGTTTGGACAAGGCGTTGAGGCAAACCCAATTTAGAAATGTCAAGTTCGTCCTCACTAGTATTGCTGTTTGGCTCAGTTTCAGAAGAGTCGTAATCGACAGCATCGTCGGTATCAGCATCAGCTTCAAAATCAGAAAACCCATCTAGCCCTTTGAAGGCCTCTTCGCTGAGGATGGGATTGGGGGTAGCGATAGCACTAGGTGGAGTGAAGGTGCTGTTGGTATTAATAATAAGGCTGTGTTTAAAGCTCAGTTGTGTTTTGGTTATCAAAGAATTGAAGTGGGGAGGCTTTTCAGACAAAAAAGAAGCAGACGAGGAAGAAAGTGGCATAGCTGATGACAAATTTGCGGCTGTTGTTGTTGTCGCTGCTGCTGCTCTTCTACAACTAGTAGTGGTCTTTGAATGGAAGATAGAAGAAACCCCAATTACAGTAGAAGTAGAAGCCATTTTATCTTCTTCTTCTTTATTTCCTGCTCCACTCCTCAAGGTAAGGCAGCGAGTATATGGAAAAATAGAGAGAAGGAAAGAATGGGATATTTTTAGGGTGTAGGCGGCGAGGGAGTGTAGTAGTAGAAGTTAGCAGCAAGGAAGATAAGGCCGCGCTTCTCCAAAACGTGTGGCTTTGCACACCTCCTCCTTTGCTTCTTGTTGCTATAGACAGACAGACAGAGATATTTGTATTCCTTCTATGCTTCATTTTGTGGGCTGTCTCACTGGCCCATTAAACGTTCCTCGTTTTTTTCTTTTTGCACTTGACTTGAACCATCAGAAGAAAAGGAAATTTTTTAATCTTAAAAATTAAAATAACATCGTTCCTTGTGCAAACCAGAGAAACGGATCGTCTTGGACCTTAGCACCAAGTGGAATACTTACTCTATTAAATAATATTGCATATATTCATATCCTCCATTATAACAATTCAGTCTTCTGATTACATGACATGACGTCGCCCTTTACACAGTACCACCTTCATTCACCATCTTTTCTAATAACTAAATTGGCTTTACTGCTGCATAATAAACCAATTCAAGAACGGGATAACATGCTCGATTAGGCATCAGCTCCAGTATCATGAGTGTTTCTTCGTAAGATCTTCCACGAATCTGATCAATTACTCTCTGTGCTTCCTGAGCAGACATGCTTATATGCCGACCTAAAGCAGATTCTTCTGCATGAGGTTCCTTTTTGCTCAAATGTCCTAGTCTAGTAGGAAGAGCACTTCTTCGTTGTTCTTCGATCAATTTCTGGGCAGATGGGGCGAAAAACTGTGAGGACTCAGGCTGAACTCCGTCTAAAGTAGCAACCATTTGCTCAGCTGATGACTCCAAAACCTCTTCAATAGCTGGTGGATTAACAAACTCAAATTTGCACCCCGCAACACGCTCCAGGATCTGATTGCACTCCTTTGATTGCTGGTAAACATTAAAATAACAGTACCTTCCTTCCCTGCACAACCAGTACGACCACATCGATGCACAAAAGTTTCTGGATCATCGGGAAGCTCAGTGAATAACCTAAAAAAAAGTGTCACATTTTTCAGTATATTGAAATCAGTTGCAACCAACATGTTAGAATAAAAAACTAGGTGGACAAATTCCAATTATAAAGGTCCCTTGAGTTGCTGGATTAATTACTACTTTACTACTCAGCCACATCTTTGGAATTTGTTTACTTTCCTTTTTTTACTTGCCATGGCCAAATCCAAAATTTATTACCTGCAAGTAAAGCCATTTCTCTCCCAATGCCAACAGATACTTGCAATAGCAAGAAAGGGAAAGGGAAAGTAAACGAGAAAAAACAAGAATAAAAGAAAAGGGGTTATACCAGATCAATCTGCAAAAGACTGTCCAAATATTTCCTTGCCAATTTCTTAACCCAGGAAGTCAAAGTTGCAGAGAAAAACATGCTCTGGTGCTTTGATGGTAGATTTCCGAAAATAATTTCCACATCCTCCTCAAATCCAAATGAAAGCATTTGATCAGCTTCATCAAGGACCAAATACTCAACCTCTCCCAATTTGAGGCTGTTACCTTTCAACAGTTCAATGGTTCGACCTGGAGTTCCAACTACAATGTCAACCCCGCGAGGAAAGAGTATTTTGCTGGATGATATACGAAACCCCTCCATAGGCACAGACAGTATTCAAATAAGGTGCAGACCTTTTCATTTCTTTCTCTACTTGCTTCGCTAACACCCGAGTCGATGTTAGGACCAAAACTCTAGGAAGCCTACCATTTGGCCTGTAAAGTTAGAAAAGAAAGACATTGAGGTCATGAATTCAAAGAATTATAAAGGGAGACATGATATGTGGCATTATGAGTATCTGTGAACTTGTTTGTTCAGTGAGGCGTTTGATGATGGGAATGCCATAAGCTAATGACTTTCCGGTCCGATTCTTTACACGAGCAATGATAACTCGACCTTCAAGTGCCGGGACTAAAACAGCTCTCTAAATCATTCAAGGGAAAAACAAAAGCAATACAATCTAGAAAAACAATAAGAGGATACTACATAAGAAAATACTATCCAGTATTGCAAATAAAGAGATGAAGGGGAAAAGGAGGGAAGTACTGACTTGAATGGTGAAAAGAATAGTGTGAAGAATTTGGATAAGTCGTTGAGGCAAACACAAGTTGGAAATGTCAAGCTGGTCATTTGGGCGGGTGGTTTCGTGATTCAGAGCATCAGTGCCATCTTTAAAATTATCGTCAAGTTGGGTATTTTGGGCGAGGATAGAATTGGGAGCTTGGAGATGGCACTGAGAATGAAGCTGCTGATGGAAGTAGCAGTGGTAGTAATAAATTGAGTTTTGTCTATCAAAGAGTTTAAGCGAGGCCTGTGCCTGTCAGTTTCGGTCAAAAAAGAAGCACAAAAATAAGAAGAAGATGGAGAATGGAGATGATATCCTCCTCCGACAACTACCACTGCTAATTAATAGGCGTAGCAGAATGGAAAATGGAAGAAACCTTTATTACACCGCTACAATTACTAACCATAATGAAGAGGAGAGTGTCAAACAAGAGAGAAAAGGGGGCTCGGCTACCTTTCTTATTTTTCTTCTACCGAAACATATTTTAAAGTATTTTTTTTATTTAGAAATATATAAAAATAATATTTTTTATTTTTTAAATTAATTTTTAATATTAACTTATTAAAACAATCTAAAAGGAAAAAAATAGAACTCAAAGCCGAGGGGCTCTTCCTCGTAATGAATATGGGGATAAAAAAATGAAATTTGTGAAAATATTTTTTTAATCACAAAAACAAACAATAAATAGAGTTTTCATGACTTATAATGTATGATATTTTTATTTTTTTTAATAAAATATTAAGTTAATATTTTTTAATATTTTAATGTGTTAATATAAAAGATTAAAAAATAATAAAATATTTTTAAAAACTACTTCCATCACAAAATCAACACGTGTAGATATCACCTCTCTTTTTTTAATTTTTTAAATTTGTAATTAATAACTTCTTTCTTATTTTTTTAATCCTTTAGATTAATTTTTTTTTAATAATAATTGATGTTTAAAATTGTTTTTAAGATTTCATAGTATTTTAAGAAATTAATTTAATTTATTTTTAAATTTAAAATAGATAAGAATGTGATTAAAATTAATATATTTTATAAATAAAAAAAGTATAAAAATAACTTTTATTTTTATATCAGTTTCCATTTCAATCAACAACACTTACTTAATTCATCAATTTTTATATTTTTAATATATTTTAATAGATTTATAATCATCTTTCCATTCTTTAATTTAAAATTTAAAATAATAATAAATTACATTTATAATGCAGTTTTTTTATTAAAAATCAAATTCAAACACAGTTACTAATACTAAATAAATTAATTATAACTAAAACTTATCAGGCTTTTTTTTGGATCGTCCAGTGTAACCCACGGTAAATATCTGTTCTTTTTTAGTTATAGATTTTTTTTTGTTTTTTTCTTTTTAATTATTTTTTTTGTTTGATTTAGTTCGTTAATATTAAAAAAAATTATATTTAGTTATCACTCTCATGACTGGGATCTCATATTTGACATGTTAATCTGATTTGACGGGTTAACTCAGTTAATTCAGATTTATTTTCTTTTTTCTAATTAGTTTTTTTCTTCTAATTTTATCTTTTGATATCGATTTGATTGAGAATTAAACTTCATGATTTATTTTGTTTACTTTTTAAGAGGGGATTTTATTGTACCCTTCATTGCAAAGCACTATTTATTGAAATAGTGTTTTGCTTTATTTTTTTTTTGTTTTTTTTTCTTTTCAATTAATTTTTTTTTCTATGTAGTCATAACACTTTCATGACACGGTCTTGAAATCAGACCCACATCCAAGGCTCTACTCACTTAAACATGGGTCATGCAAGTTTAATATTATTATTAATATTTAAAATATTATTATTTGTATTAAAATGAATATTGCTAATATAATAATTGATAAATTTGAAAAAAAATATTATTAATATGGAAAAACAACCGTAGATTTGATTTGAAGATTAAAATTTAAAACTATAAGAACTTGGGTCAAGCATGTTTAATATTATTACTATTGAAAAAAATTATAAAATTTATTTGAATGGTAAAGTTAAAAATTATTGTTGTTATTGTCATCGTTGTCGTTATTGATATTCTTATTATTATTATGATTGTTAGTGTTATTTTTATTCTTAATATTTATATTATTATCAAATTTGAAAAAAAAATTATTACTATTAAAAAAAAACCTTAAATTTAAATTAAATAGATTAAAAACTACAAGAACCCAGGTTTGACAAGTTTATTATTTTTATTTTTATTATTATTAAACGAACTAGACCTCATAAACTTGGATCTCACTAAGGCGTCAGACCCAAGTTTATAATCATTAGTATTATTCTTATTGTTATTATTATTATTATTATCATTATCATTATCATTAATAATGTTTTTAAAAAATATTATTATTATCGAAGAAAAATCATAAATTTGATTTTAAATGAAAAAAATTATAAGAACATAGGTCAGACAAGTTTAATATTAATATTAAAAATATTATTATTTATATTATAAATATTACTAATGGTATTACAATTAATATTATATATATTACTCTTGGGTCAGATGTTGCAGTCAGACTCAGGCTTTTGAATTTAATTTTGCAGATAGATTTAACGCTATTAAATATTAGTATTTTTTATATTTTTTAATAATATTTTTAAAAAATATTATTACTATAAAAAAATCATAAATTTAATTTTAAATAATAAAAAAATTATAACAAGTTTAATATTACTATTAATATTATAAATATTAGTTTTGCACGAGATATTGCAGTCATTCAGCCTCTAACTTTCCAGATATATTTAACACTATTAAATATTAGTATTTTTTTATATTTTTTATGCTAAAAAAAAAATTAGCTGCTGTGTAGCCGGGCGACCCCCACTAGAACTTAGTAAAAAAAAAAAACAACAAAGCAAGGAAGGAAAGGAAGAAGAAAGAAAAGAAAATTGGAAACCAGAAAAGACATTGAAATATGCAATTCCCTCACTTTCTATCTATGTAATAGCAATAACAATCCTCTCTTCCGCGTTCCGGAGCGGTAGCAGCGTCAGCAGCGCTTCATTTTATCTCATGAAATCAAATCATTCAGTTAGGTACTTGGTTTGTAAAGGAAGCAAGGCCTCCGTCAGTCAGATCTGCTCTCCTCCCCTTTCCCTAACTAATATCCTCGTAAGCCGGCGGTTTCATTTCTATCATCCCAATATTCATCGATTAATACTACCACTTTTACATTTATTTACTTATAGCAAGAGGAGTTAATTCATGCCTTTTTTTATTTTTTTCATTTTTCTCCTCTCTCTTACTGACAGTAATGATTCAGTTAGGGTTTGCGATTTCCGAAGCTCTCTTCCTCCTCCAATCTTACGAAGATTATTAACTCATTGTTCCTCCTGAGGTTTGTTTGTATTTACTTCTTACGCTCGTTATTTTTTTAAGTCGGTAACTAATTTTTCTTTTTTTTTTTGGATTATCGTAGGCACGTATTTTTTT
>Ga0325414_1005397_pt1 | contig 13503 bp, 10 predicted proteins | sample PopdelMetagenome_8_FD_206183 | JGI IMG/M metagenome (GOLD analysis project Ga0325414, IMG submission 206183) | Populus deltoides microbial communities from Bellville, Georgia, United States - Leaf-PdKOR-R3 | ecosystem: Host-associated > Plants > Phyllosphere > Phylloplane/Leaf | place: USA...
CCGGATCAACCTGGAAAAATTAAGAATATATATTTAAAGTTTTGATATTTAATATGAAAAAATTAAGAAAAATTCATATGAATATAGGTTATACATATTGTAAATAATGAAGTTTAAAAGAATATTTTAAATTTTTTTTTATCTCATATTAAAAAGATATTGTGTTATACTTTTAAGTTGAAGTATTTAACCAAAATTGTTTTTTAACACACACATAAAAAAATATATATATATATATATATATATATATATATATATATATATATATATTGTGAATATAGAGCATATATATATATACTAAAAGGCTTCAAATCCCACATTGAAAAGATAATATGTTATCATTTTAAGTTAAAGTATTTAAACCAAAAGATTTTTTATTCAACATTGAAAAAACATATCCATTTTTCTTGTCAATATAAAGTATATATACGAAATAGCTTTAAATCCCATATTAAAAAAATAACTTTTTCTTGGGAACATAGGAGTATATATACTAATGAGTTTCAAATTCCACATTGAAAAAATATAATTTTTTTTTTTATGAATATAGAGTATATATACTAAAGGGATTCAAATCTCACATTAAAAAGATATTATATTATCCTTTTAAGAAGAAGTATTTAACCAAAAAGTTTTTTATTTCACATTGAAAAAATATAACTTTTTTCTTGTGAACTTAAAGTATATATACAAAATGATTTCAAATCCCACATTGAAAAAATATAATTTTTTTTATTGGAAACATAAAGTATATATACTAAAGAGTTTCAAATTTTACATTGAAAAAATAAAACACTTTTTTAATATTTATATAATGAGCTTTAAAAAGTGTTAATAACCAACTAAAAAAATATGAAAAAATGAGGGGTATAGGAGAAAAATCACATTTGAAAAAAAAAAGGGTCTCGCTCGGGTTACTCGGGTCCCGGGTCGACTGGGTTTGGTCAGGCTGTTGCACTGGCCGGTCTTTTGGCAAACCCGGATCGGTCCAGCCAACTGGTGGACCCACCAAGCCAGTCCGGATTTACTAATTATGATTTTTTGAGAGGTTCTAGGTGTATTTATTAAGTTTTTTTAGGTAAAAATAAGTTTAAAATGAATTTTTTAGGCAAAAATGGCACCACCATGCGTCTGAATTTTTTTACCTTTTTATTTTAAGTTTATCTCATTAAAAATTACATGACTAAATATATATTATATGCATATTTCTTTATTAAATTTTTAATTTGAATAAAAATATATTTGATTTATTGTTTTTTGAAATACCATTAAAATTTTAATTCTTATTCAATTATAATTGTTTTTTTTTTTCTAAGCAAACATTTTTTTAAAACAACCTTTTTTAAAAAAAAAAATTCGATAACTAGTATACAAGCACTTATCTTTATTATTATGTAATTAATTAAAAAATAATTAAAAAAAACAAAGTAATTAAATCAAGTCAAATTCATGATTTAGAACTTATTTTTTTATTGATCAATCCGGGTTCACATCTATTTATCTAATATATTTCAATATATAAAAACAATAATTAAAAAATAAATGAATTTTAATTTATTTATTTTTTAAATAATTTTCTTCGTTAAATGCATTTTTTTTTCTGTATCTACGGTCAACAAATGTGAGTCTGTATCAACGAAACTTCTTTTACACATTAAAAGTAGAGCAGGCGGGAAATCACAAGCAACCTGTGTAGTGTTTTCTAAGTTTGATCACTACTTCATGTTTTTACGATCTTAAAAAAATACCTCGACTTGGTTCTTGATTTTGTAGAGAAGGATTTGATTTATGAAGAATTAAATATAAGAGGACCGAAATAAAAATGTGAGGTGAAATGATATCATTTTAATTAATGAGAAAATATTCTTCTTTTTCAATCCTTTTTTCCTCTTTTTTTTTCAGTCCAGCTATCAGGCTTTTTTTTTTCCCAATTAAACCCTTCCACATTGCATTAATTGGTGATTAGACTCGATGATCTGGTTCGTGTTGTTTTATTTTAGATTTTCATAATTTTAAAAAATATCTTAATATTAAGTTGATTCTTAATTTTATAAAAAATAATTCAGTTTTGTTATTTGTGAAAAATAAAAAACTAAGAGATCAAAATTAAACTCATGACATGACAACTCTCCCTTTTTTTTTATATAAAAATTGTCATTGGCTTTTAACTTTAATATTTTGTTCAAATTCATTATTGATCCTTTTATTTTGAAATTATACATTCTAGTTCATGATTTTATTTTATTTTATTTATATTTTAGTCACTGAATTTGAGAAGGAAAAAAAAAAGAAAATCACTTTATTACACCTAGTGAAAGAGAATTTTATTGGTTAACCACATTTTGAAAACAAAAAAAATCAATTTTGATGTAAAAGAGTTTTCACTCAATGAAAAAAATTCCATTAAAGTCTCTCTAAACTTTTATCTTGTCTAAAAATATATATCGGAGTTGTAAAAGAATTATTTAGTCATATAATATATCACTTAAGGAATTTATTAAGTTTTTGAGGTGGAAATAAGTTTAAAATGAATTTTTTAGGCAAAAATACAACCACCATGCGTCTGAATTGTTTTCCCTTTTATTTTAAGTTTATCTCATTAAAAATTACATGACTAAATATATATCATATGCATATTTCTTTATAAAATTTTTAATTTAATTAAAAATATATTTGATTTATTGTTTTTTGAAATACCATTAAAATTTTAGTTCTTATTTGAATAAGATTATAATTGTTTTATTTTCTAAGCAACCATTCTTTTAAAGCAACCCATTTTTTTTTTAAATACAATAACTAACAAGCACATATCTTTATTATCATGTAATTAATTAAAAAAACAAAATAATTAAACCAAGTCAAATCCATGATTTAGAGCTTGTTTTTAGGATGAACCTGGTTTGATATTCATCTGTCTAATATATTTTAATATATAAAAAACAAGAGTGAATTTTAATTTATTTATTTTTTAAATTATTTTCTTCGTTGAATGCATATTTTTTCTGTATCTACGCTTAACAACTGTATCAACGAAACTTCTTTTACACGTTAAAAGTAGAGTAGGCGGCAAATCACAAGCAACCTGTGTAGTGTTTTCTAAAACCAAACACAAGCACTGTATAGCTTTTTTAATATATCTTGACCAGCGGTCTTGGTAAGGTTTCCTCACTTCTTTTTCTTGGATTCGAGCCTTAGCGTGTACGCTTGTCACCTTGCGGTGTCTTACTTGTCTATTAGACTTGCAGAGTATTCAATGGGTCCGAGGATTAGTTGTGGTGCTCATAAACTAATTCGGACACCCTGGTTACCAATATATATATATATATATATATATATATATATATATGAGTTAATTACCATAATCTTCTAGATTCAAACCAAACTCTTAAGACTTTATCGTGTAAAGTACCCATGCCTTGGGATTTTTAATATATCCATATTTATACTGCTCTCCACAATAAATATTTATATTCTATTTTGTTGTCAAAAATTTATAGCAATTATTAATGAATATTTAAAAAGAAAAAAAATTAAAAAATATATAAAACACATACACAAGTGAAGAGCTTTAATTTTTTACTATGTGGAAATATAGCTACAAAGTATATATTTATAGTAGACCTTAAAACACATAAGAAAACCTAATGACCTAACAAACCCTAACCATTCAATGAGTATTAATAATTTTTTCTAATATCTTTTTTTCATACTGTAGGAGCTTTCCACTATAACATATGTCTATGAACTATAAACTATAACATATTTATTAATTTCTAGATAAGGATTTTGAATATAACCGATTAATTGAGTTTTGTATCCAAGTAATACTTATTAGTGAACACAAAATAAAAAAAACAAAAATACTTATTTGAGTTGTTTGCAGTCAATAATGAAATTATAAATATTATTAATATATATATATGTGTGTGTGTGTGTGTGTGTGTGTGTGTCTTTTAAATGAAAAACTATAAATATACTAATATATATTTTCAATCATGTTTGGGTATAGATCGGGTTAAGTTAACAATATTCATATCTTATTAGGTAAAAAATTAAAATATTTATATCATAATTATAAAAATTGGTTTGATCCGGTGGGTCAATTTGAGATTTTAATTGAAGAAAAAACAAAAAAAAAAACTCTGATTAACTCGATAAAAACCTGAATTAACTTGGTAACCTGGTTGATCTAGGCCTGATGTAGTTAATCTTGACCCCAATTGTGACCTTAATCCTAACTGTGATCCTATTAACTTTTTTTTTTTAGAATTTGAATGGATATCTGAGGGTGTATTAATTATTATCCAGTTGCAAAGAAAATTGTTATTGTTCTAATAAAATAAAACGCATAAGGAGATATTATTAAATTATTTTAATTACATGATGTAGTCATGCCAAGTAAGAACAAATCTAAAGCTTATGAAAATTACAAAATCTCCTTTATTCTTTGAAGCTTCTCAAATAAGCTCTAATTTAATGGGTCACTCTAAAATAAAAATATTACAATTTGGCCCTTTTAAACAGTGTATTCTAGATTTGTCCCCGAAACAAAGGCACATACATGCATGCATGCATGTGTGAGGATTTTCTTGAATGTTAATGACATGATGTTTTGAGCTCTTTTACTTGCTTTCGGTTCAGTTCTTTTACTTCCTAATTCAGAAGTTGTTTGTACCAATCTTGCTCTCGCCTAAACATCACAGGCCCATCTCGATCCAGTCTCTAGCTCAATTATTGGCCTGAAAGACTGAGCCTAGTAGATTTAATCAAGACATGACCAGACCCAGCTCAAGCCCATGAACAAGTCTATTTTGAGTTTGTTTATTTTTGTGTTTAAAAATATTTTTAAAATATTTTTATTTGCTTCAAAATAATTTTTTTTAATATTTTAAATTTTTTTTAATATGCTGATATTAAAAATATTTTTTAACAATAAAAAATAATTTATTTTAATATATTTATAAGAAAAAAATACTTTCAAAATCAATCGCTGCTGTAAATTCTCTAGAGGCGTAGAACAATCAGTCCTTAGAAATTATAGCCTTGATCTAGGAAGTGCTTACAAATATGAGAGATTAATGGACTTCAAATAATAGAATTTACCGCAAATCTTGTGGCAGAATCTGTTATGAAACAATAACATTGAAGACTGATTCAAACTTTTTTATGCACTTATCTCTATCTTCTATTTTTAAGACAGATTCTCATAAACAAATTCCAACACTCCTTAAGATTTGCCTTAGACAAACCAAGTTTCATCCTTAGAAATTATAGCCTTGATCTAGGAAGTGCTTTAGTCATTATATCAGTAAGTTGAATATCGGTTAAACAGTAATGAACCTTAACAAGTAAATTCTTCTCAGCGTCTTTTATGGAGTGAAATTTCACATTGATATGTTTGGTCCTGCCATGTTGAACTTGATTTTGAGCAATGGCAATGACAGACTTGTTATCACAATAACGCTCCGTTGGTGATTTTTGTTCTTGGCCCAGATTAGCAAGCAACCTGCTTAACCATATAGCTTGATTTGCAGCAGCTGCTAAGGCGATATACTCTACTTCAATTGTTGATTGCGCCACCACTCCTTGCTTTTTTGCATTCCAACAGACTGCACTTGAACCAATTGTGAAAATATATCCAGAAATGCTTTTCATATCAACAACACTTCCTGCCCAGTCACTGTCTGCATATCCATTCAATGTAACTCCTCATGTCTTAGAGTACTAGTTGCCAAAGTCAGTTGTCCCTCTAGCATACTTCATCACCCTCTTGGCAACTTCCATATAAACATTACTAGGTGAGCTCATGAACCTTAAAAGCAAATCACTTGGAAACATCAAGTAAGATTTGGTTGCTGTTAAGTATAGTAGGCTACCTACTAGGCTTCTATTTGTAGAGGGTTCTGACCGTTATTTTTTGAAATCTTCTCATTTAGTGTCAATGGAGTTGCTACTTCTTTGCATGATTCAAACTTGAATTTCTTGAGTATATCAACAATATATTTCCTCTGTGAGACAAAGATACCTGAATTGCATTGATGTATTTCCATTCCAAAAAAGTAGTTCATGATGCCAAGATCAGACAATTCAAAAACATCTTGCATTTCTCTTTTGAACTCTGCCAGCAATTTTACATTACTTTCAGTCACTAGCATGTCATCAACATAGAGCGATATTACCATCTGTATACCATCTTCATTTTGTTTCAGATACAAGGTAGTTTTATTTTCACTTCTATTAAATCCCAGTTGAATCAAATGAGTATCAATTCTGTTGTACCAGGCCCTTGGTGCTTGCTTCAAGTCATAGAGAACCTTGAATAGCTTGTATACTTTGTGTTCATGACCAGCAACTTCAAAGCCTTTTGGTTGTTGAACATAGATTTCTTCAAGGAGTATTCCATTTAGAAAGGCAGACTTGACATCTAAATGATAAACTTTCCATACCTTTTGACCCGCAAGTGCAAGCAGAAGTCTTATAGTGTCATGCTTAGCTATTGGTGCAAAAGTATCACCATAATCCACTTCAATAATTTGAGCAAAGCCTTTAACAAATAATCTAGTCTTGTGCTTGAAAATTGAATCATCTAGATTGAATTTGGTTTTGAAGAGCTACTTCACACCAATTTCCTTCTTACCCTTAGAAAGTTCTGTTAATCTCCAAGTTTTATTTCTTTCAATAGAATCAATTTTTGATTTCATAGCATCAATCCAAGTTGGAAATCTTGGAGCTTCAGTGTAGCTTGTAGGCTCAGCATGTACAAGATTACATCTTTCATACACATCAGATAGTGGCTTTACTTTAAGTATTTGTGAATTTGAAGTTGCTTCAATATCTAGTCGATCTTCAACACCAAATCTTTCTACTACTGGTTCAAGAGTAGCTGTAGTAGTCTGATCAACTTTCTTTATGTCCCAATTCCTGCAAGAATTCTCATCAAAATGCACATCTTTGCTAATATGAATTTTAGCTCCATTCGGATTGTAGATTCTATAACCTTTAGATTCTGACGCATATCCAACAAAAATTCCTTTCTCAGCTATTTCATTAAGTTTGCCTCTCTTGACAGATGGCACATGAAAGTAACACAATGATCCAAATACTTTGAGGTGTTTGGTATTAGGTTAGACACTAAACCATACTTTCAATGATGTTTTGCTTTGAATAAACTTAGTTTGTAGTCTGTTAAGCAGATACACCGAAGTGTTGACTGTTTCAGCCCATAGAAACCTTGGTAACTTCTTTTCAAACAAAATACATCTGGACATCTCCATCATAGTCCTATTCTTCCTTTCAGAAACTCTATTCTGCTATGACAAGTATGGAACTGTCAGTAGGTGTACAATCCTAACTTCTTGATAAAAGACATTGAACTCTTTAGAAGTATACTCTCTTCTGTTATCAGTTCTAAACACTTTGATTTTTTGATCACTCTAAGTTTCAACCATTTTCTTGAAGTTTCTAAATATAGAAAATGCTTGTGACTTGGTTTTTAGAAAATAAACTCAAGTCATTCTACTGAAATCATCAATGAACAATATAAAATACACATCATTATTGCTCAATGAGACTATGTTCATTGGTCCACAGATGTTTGAATGGACTAACTCTGGCTTGTGAGTTGCTCTTTTGGATATACTTTGAGGAAATGATTGTCGATGTTGCTTCCCAAGTTCACAGCTTTCACAAGTTTGGGCACTAACATGGATTTCAAGCATATCATCTACCATACCAGCATCATATATGAACTTTAAAGAATTCAAGTTGAAATGACCATATCTTTTGTGCCAAATAATACTCTCATCAACCTTGGCACTAAAGACATGCCCTTCAACTGTATCAAGCTTTAAATAGAAGCTATTACCATCCATTTGAATTTTTGTTATCTCTTAATCATGTGTATCAGTGATAAAGTAGAATCTCTCTTTAAAAGAGACTGCATAACCATTTTTAGCATCTATGCAACACTAAGGAGATTTTGATCTAGTTCTGGAATGTAAAGAACATTTGTGATGGTTTTAGTACCTTTACTGGTGCTGACATCAATAGTGCCTGTTCTTTTAACCTGCACAATATCTCCATTTCCCAACTTGACCTTTGGTTGAACTGATCTGTCAATAAAGGAAAAAATTGACAAAAACTTGGTCATGTAACTAGTGCAGCCATTGTCAATGAGTCATGTATTCAGTTCAGAAGTGTTGCTAACTTGTGATGCCATAAACAAATGCTCCTCATCATCTTTGTCTTCTTCAGACACATTAGCTTGTTGTTGTATTTGCTGTTGAGATTGTTTTTTCTTGATTCTACAATATTTCTTACTATGACCAAGATTATTATAGAACATACACTGGAGAGAGGGTTTACCTTTAAACCAGCAATCTTTCTCAACATGGTTAGTTCTTCTGCAATAAGAACAAGGTGAAAAAATTTGCCTTTTTGAAGATATACTTGCTTTTCCTTTGGAAAACTTGATAGGTTTCTTTCTTTAAAGGTTACCAATAGTCTTTCCTTTGTTGTTTGCTTGGAAAACACCTTTAACAACCTCATCGTCTCTCATTTGTACCCTTTGTTCTTGTACATGAAGTTTGCTAATTAACTTTACAATGGTGAGATTTTGCAAATCACGAGACTCTTCTATTGCAAAGATCTTGGCTTTAAACTTTTGAGGTACAACCACCTTAAGTTTTTCTACCACCTTATGATCTATAAATGTTTTGTCAAGAAGTTTCATTTGATTTACAACATCCATTAATCTGTCAGAAAAATCTTTGATAGATTTTCATCAACTCAAATTCTCTTTTCAATGCAAGGAGCCTAATAGTTTTGACTTTGTTGCTACCTTTAAATTCACCTTGAAACTTGTCCAATACTTGTTTTGGTGTTTCGGTTCATTATTTTGGTGAAAATATAATCTGTAAGTCCAGAATATAGGCAAGTGATGGCTTTGTCCTTCTAAGTTTTTCTTCTTCATACGCTCTCATCTGAGCAATTATGGGATTTTTTGTCAATGGTGGTGGATCAGATTCAGACACTACAACATTCCATAAGCCTTGAGATCTTAGATAAAACCTCATCTTAACAGCCCAAATATGATAGTTTTCACCATTGAACACTGTAATTACAGATGTAGTATTACTTAAAGTAGACATAGAACCTAAAAAAAGAATAAATTACTAGTGTTTACACTCATCCTTACTGTATTTAACACTCAGAATACTTGCCTCACAACCCGTAGGATATAAGTTATGATACCACTTATAGAAATCTAAGATAACAAGTAACAATGTTTTGAGAAGAGTAGGAAATTCTAAAGAGCAGAGTTGAATAAAAATATCAATACCTTTAATTAATTGAGAATGCTTATTTAAAGGCTTACAAACAATATAACAATAATAATAATAAAAAAAACTCTAAACAAATATGAGAGATTAATGGACTTCAAATAATAGAATTTACAGCAAATCTTGTGGCAGAATCTGTTATGAAAACAATAACATTGAAGATTGATTCAAACTCTTTTCTGCGCTTATCTCTATCTTCTTAAAATAAGGCAGATTCTCATAAACAAATTCTAACAGTCTTCACGGAAAATTAATGAAATGAGGCAGCCCTTGATCAACAGCTTATTCAACAACGCTCCCGCAACAACAGAGGATCGATAGCAAACACAGAAATAAGCAGCTCTTTATTATGGAATCAGAACCAACGTCAGAGATTACATTTTCATTTTGGTAAGCTTTACCTGGTCTATTATAGCTACCTTTCTATAATGGGATTTCTAGTAGAAAGAAAATGGTGCTATGATATGAGGCAAACTCGAAACTTGGTGTAAGAAACTGCAGGCAAAATACAGATTGATTCCTAGAGTTGATGACTTATGCAGCTGCGGTGATGCATTCGATTGCCTGTTTGCTTATGCCAGTCATGGTTGCCTCCGGCCCGTAAACCTATGAGACGACATAGAAACAAGAACGACTGTCAGTTGTTAGTGTTGTTTGTGATGCTGCACTATTTTTTTACATGCACTGAAGGAAAAGGCCATGGAGATTTCCCACACATCGGTACCTCAATTGGGATTCCAATCTCCTCTCCAAGTGCCCTCATTTTTGCAAGGCCCCTATGGTAATTAGGACCTCCTCTCCTCACATATATGCTCATCCTTGCTGCTTTCAGCTTCGATTCCTGATAAATGAATACCATACTCGATTATCAACAGTACATTCGAACAAGGAGATTTTAAAAAGACCCACAGCAGTTCAGTTCAAACCCTGTTTATCATACAAACCAAAACACAAGTCCAGACATTCTTTATGTTCTCCATTGGTGAGAAAAATATTATGTTTAAAAGATTTGTGAGTTACAGACGGATTTTAGATTTTAAATGAAAATGTCTGGAATTTGCAGTTACAAGGTTGAGATTTCACAATAAAAAATTTGCGTTTGTCGAAGAAGGTTTGAATTTCAATTGTAACGCAACCGAAGTTTTGGAACTCTTAAGTAAACGCAAGGCAATTTGGCACTGCATTGGTGTTGCCATTAAACTTGGGAATAAAAGAAGAATTAAGATAAGATAATGATAGCCAGACTAACTCACCTTCTCCTTCAGGGTTCGAATTATGCCATTAAATGTAGCAGCAACATCAGTAAAGTTTGCAATTCCTCCACCAATTACAAGGGCTCTCTTATGGCCATCAGGATCAGCAGTCGCACACTATTGAGATGTCATGAGATTATTTGTACAGCCAAGATGAAATACAGAACACACATCTGAGGGTATATGGGCATCGGAAAATACCCTCCAAATCTTTCTTTTAAGATTGGTAAGCATCAATTTATTAAAAAAATTCAAAAAGGAACTAAGCAACTATCCCAGAGCATTTTTATGCTTTGTTTTCAGAAAAAACAGTAAATTAAAACAGTATGAGGTGGTCAACTATGAAAATGGCAGTTCACGCTAGTGATGTAAAACAGTAACATGACACCTAAAGAGTGGAGAGAAAAGGTCCTTACATCAATTACAACTCTGGCATACCGCAAGACCTCCTCTTCATTGGGAGCTCCACTATACTCTGCATAGTTCCCAAGCTCGGAAGCATAGCCAAGATCTCCTACCTGATCAGCAAAAATTAATTGATATAAGAGGTCAATGCAAAGAAAAAAAAAATTTGGTAGGGTTTCTGGCAATCCTGTAACCAAACATCGATAGCCATACCGTATCAGCATAGATGACACTTGCACCTCCTCCAGCCACCAGAGTCCAAATTCGCCCCTTTGGATTCAATACCGTGAATTTCAAAGAAGCACTTGTCTGAAAGAAAATTAAAGAAAACAATCATAAACATCATGATCTAACTGAAAATCATAAACATGATTAAAAAGTCTTGAACTCTAAGGCTAAAGAATAACCAAAATCATAACAATGAAATATGTTCTTGAATGAATTAACACAGATTTCAAGTGCAGTACAGGTCAAGGCATCTATCAATCTAGATTATTACCTTTTCATCTAGGCCATGAACAAAGCTTTCTGAAGGGCTCATAACTCTTCCAAATGGCATTGGAAATTCAATGTTACCCCATCTGAAAAAGAATGTAGCTGGGTAAGATGATAGTGAAGATGGCAAGACATATGTTCAATAAATTAGAGCATCAAATCACAAGGGCTTAAAACACTTGGTTTTATAAACTTTTATCCATGCATTGTCTTGTGCATGTCTGTTCGAAACACCATCACCTCTTATTAATAAAAAAAGAAAGGAAAAAAGAGAGAGTAAAGGTTCACTTAAGCAAATGAAAGTACTTTTTGAAGTTTTTAAAAGCTGCAGTGTCGTCCAGCTCGCCTCTCATATCCAACGGATAAGGCTTTCCATCAACAAAAGTGAAAGGGTTCATCTCCAGGAAAGTGAAGTCAAGATCTAGCAATAAAAGCTTAAGAAGTTAGCATAAAATTCTAATAGCCAAAGTATGCTATATTAGAATTACAATATGATATGCATGCATCAGAGATCATCGGCATACCTTGAAAAAGAGCAAAAACTACTTGAATGAACTCCTCAATTTCTCCTTTTATCTGGATGGAAGAAAAAAATTCTGCGTCAATGATTCCACATCCAGAATAAAAGCCTAAACCAAAATGCCAACTACGAAATTAAACAGAATGATAGATAATACCATTGTCTATTCCGATAGCATACTTTCCGAAACAAAAAAAATATGGTGAGAAGGACCCCTTTCTCGATGAAAATTATTACCTCTGAAGGAAGGGTGGCAACAAGTGGAGCACAATCTCCCGACGTAAACGTTGCACTTGTTGGAACAAATATAGTCTTGACCTGTTCAAAAACCACAAATCCCATTGTAAGAAACAAAGCACTTAAGTACAGAAACAGAACAAGACGCTTAATCTAAAATTCCCATGAAACAACAATACCTTATCCCAGTTCTCTTCAATTTCAATCCCTCCGCATTCCGAAAAGCTGATGCTGCACCGAAGTCTCTCCGAGACAATGTTTAGATAGAACTCTTGGTCGTGGGGGATAAAGGGTTCAATGATGAATGTTGTTATAGGTCCTTTGCATCCACCCATTTCAACCTCTTTGCCAAGACGCCCTTGGATAAACTCAGCAACTTGATCCAGATCCAGATCCAAAGCAACAAGGCCACTCTTCCCACGTTTCCCAAACAGCATGTCAGGTTTGACAACCAGTTTTGCCGATGCCAACAAGGGTTCCTTCTCTGCGAGCTCATTGAAATCAGTCGATTCCGTTACCTGAAACATACACAGTAAGGAACAGAAAAATGTAACCTCTGCAACATATCGAGTATGGGAATTTGTGTATTCAAATGCATAACATTTTAGAGATCTTCTGTAAGCCTTTGCAACATATCTAAACAATTAATGGATTAATTTAAGAGAAAAAAGAAGAAGATCGGGGCTAAGGAGGGACTGACTTGAGCAGATTTGATGGGTAAATCACGACCAGAAAACCTCTTGAAATGCTCCCTCAACAATCTCTTGGAGTCGTACTCTCTGATCTTCTTGCGTGCCATTTTCTTTTCTATTCAATACAACAGGGATATGAACATAAATTATTACAACCTCAATCACAAATACAAATGCATGGCGGTAATAGGGATTAAGGAACAACAAGCAAACGGTAACTATTATTAATTACCTTTAAAATAGGAATGTGGTAGGCAGAGAGGAAGACTTGAGTATTCTGCCTAGCGCCTTTGGTCTTAAGTCTGCACTGCTTCCTGGTATTTATAGTTGCAAATCCCAGTTTAACAACACAGAATTCTTAGTTAAGATCTCAAGTTAAATGAATGTTTTTTTTTTTTCCATATATAGTATTTTTCCACCATATCTCCCGGTTGAATGAGAGAGCTCCAGTTTTAAAAATATTTTTGAAGAAATTTAAAATAAATTATTATTTTTTTATTTATTTCAAATTAATTTTTTTATATATAGATTGTTTTCATAATTCTCTTTTAAAAAAAAAA
>Ga0325414_1005401_pt1 | contig 13501 bp, 8 predicted proteins | sample PopdelMetagenome_8_FD_206183 | JGI IMG/M metagenome (GOLD analysis project Ga0325414, IMG submission 206183) | Populus deltoides microbial communities from Bellville, Georgia, United States - Leaf-PdKOR-R3 | ecosystem: Host-associated > Plants > Phyllosphere > Phylloplane/Leaf | place: USA...
GTTCAACCATTTAAATTTTTTACATGTTTTTGTTAGATAAAATCCTAGTTAATGAAAGAATCCTAGTTGATGTAGGAATCCTTCATAAAAAAAGAAGAAATTTGAGCTAAACTAGTTTATTAGAATCTTTATTTAATTATATAGTTAGAGGTGTTGTACCCTCCTCACGGGGGCGCGGTGTTGCGGCGTCACTTTCCGGGCAATCCTAGAATGGTCTTTGGTTAGATAAAGAAGTCGCTAACTGGTATTGTGGTTACTAGGAACCCTAACTAGTCTTTTAAAGATTTTAGGCAAGTGATTGATTGCGTAAGTAAATTAATTAGCATCCCTAATACACCTTACTTGAGGTAAGCTATACTGTTTTTTTTTTTGTTATGGTCTGATGATGTTTCTATTCCTATTATGGTGGATTTGCTACGATGAACAAACTCAAGTTTTCTAGGTCAAGAACTTGGACTAGAATAGTTAAATGCCCTGAATTATCATGGAGGCTTTTTTTAGGATAACTTGGAATTTTTAGCTATCACGTTATTCCAAATAATATTTCAAATAAAATTCTTTGTAGTTTTTTTATCTTTATATTATGAGTGAATGAGTTGTATTATTTCAAATAATATTTTGGATACTAACCTTGTTATAACCCAATTTTGGCCCATTGACTTGTAATTTAATTTTACGGGGTTTAAAATGCAAAATGAAAAGATCAAGGATTTATTTGTCAACTTGCGCAGAAACTAGGGCCTACAATGTATTTTTGTCATTTTATCCTTATCTTTAAGATAATCCTTATCTTTAAAATAATGATAGTTATCCGCTTTTAAATTTGATTCTTAATCAAATTCAAACTTCCAAGAAGAGAATGGGTTTGATTGAGACTTTATTTTTTGCAAGCGATGAGATTCTTGCACTATAAATACAGATCTCGGTGTATACAGAAGGGAAGACAGAGAAAACCCTAGGAGAAAGCCATTACCAGAAACCCTACAAAAAAATAAAGAAAAATACATTTTAAAAAAAAAGGGGCACGGCCGAATCCTAGACTAGCCGCCACTGCCCCCTCCCACCAGCTTCTTTCCTCCTCTTCTTCACCAGTCACCAAAAACAGCCAGAGCAAGCCCACCATGGCTTTACTTTTCCTCTCTGGCTTAAGACCAAAACCACCACCACACCAGCGTTGGCTTCCCCTCTGAGCAACAACGACATTCCCAGCCATGGCAGTCGAAAGGGAATGCCCCCTTACAGTGCACAACGGACCAAACTATCAGCTCTTCCTCACGTCAACAACAACATCTCATCGAGTCTACGAATTACTTCTTCCTCAGGCTGACAGTTCCACCAGCAATCCACTAGCACAACTTCTTTCTGTTTCACTCGTTCTCCAAAGCATCGTGACCCTTGCCAATTAACGGTCCTCCTTCAGCAATGCAAATAACAGCTGCCTATTCATCTCCTGTGTGTTAGGTGTTGTTTTCAACAGCCGCGAACCACAGCCACAACAGGAAGCTTCCTTTCTTCGGTCCAGCACTCCGAGTAGGCTAGGTCTCCATCTTCAGCAACAACTGCACCAGAACCTGAGCTCTCCAGAGGAGAACCACAATAGAGGACTAAAACAGAGGAGAAAGGAGGGAAGCAGAAGAAAACTGAGAAAACCAGTGGACGAACAGAGGAAACCAGAGAACAAAACAGGAGGAACAACACAGGGGGGCGAACGAAGAAGAATATAAACACAGACGCAGAGAGACAAATACAGAGAGAGAACAAGCAACCCAAGAAAGTGAAAGATGAGAAAAAGCAGAGGAGGGAGGAGTAACCAAGGGATCCAAAGCAAGCCACGGTCTTCGACTTTGCCTCCTTGCATCAGGCCCTGTGAATTATTCACTTGTTTCTGTAACAAGCATGCGTGGCTACTCAGCTGGGTCACTGAATTAGGCTAGTGACCAGATCAGGGAGGTTGGGTCTACCCAGCCATGCAGGCTGGGTCAGACCCACCCAAAATAAATAAATAAAACATAATAAAAAAAATAGTTTTTTTTAATTTTTTTATCCAGATTTTTACGGGTTTATTCACTGGCACCAGAGTCATGAATTATACCGTATTTTGTGGATTGCGCAATATTTACCAACGCTAGAGTTGGAAATATTAATAGATAAATATTCATTTACACAAGAGTCGGAAATATTATAGGATGACCATAAGAACATAACACAAAAAAACTTTTAGCAATTTTAGACAAAATCAGCAATGCAACTTGCCTCAGGTAGGACGCTTAAGGGGTGATAGCATCTTTCTTTTCACGTAACCAGTCTTGGACCATAAAATCTTTGTTGACCAGTTAGGGTTTCTAATGACCATAATACTAGGTGGCGACTCCTTAACAAGATTGTTTCACTAAAAGAACAAGATGTCAGATATCTGTTCTTTTTGCCAATCGAGTGATAATTTTTAATCGGTTACCGCGATGTCCGGGTATGACAAACCTCGTACAAGTTTTTAATCCTTATATTAAAGTGAGTAATAATAAATTATTATCCCTGATATTATTTTGGATATTGATCTCTTTTAGGTTTTTTATTCTTATATTAGAAATGAATAATATATTCTTCTTTTCAAAAATAATTTTTTAATATTTTTTAAATATAGGCTAAAATCCTTTGGAATTTTATAAACTTGTTGTAAAATTCATGCAATTTTAAAAAAAAAATGTCAAAGTATTTAAATTTTTTTTAAAAAAAGCTCAAATAATTTGAAGGATTTTTTGCCATATGTAAGAAAAAAATAAAGTATATATTTTTTTAATTTTTTAATCATTTTTTAAGCTTCGTTTGACAAAAACTCGTTTTTCTTTATAATAAAACTGTCAAAACATGCCTACGGGGGTGTTTTCCAAACACATTCTTAAAGCAAAAAACCCTTTAGCAAAAAGAGTGAAAGTCAAACAGGGTCTTAACCCTTTGACTTATTTTTTACCCTAACTGGGTTGACCTGACAAAGTTTACTAAACTGGGTTGACTTGAAATCTTTGGTTCGACTATAAACCAAACCAAAGGCCTTGGTTTGACCCGAAAACAACCTAAAAACAAAACCAAAGCCCAAAAATAGATTAAACACCAAAAAAATACATAAAACATGAAAAAACTTGGAAAAAACAGATCAAACGTAAAAAAATAAAGAAGACGAAGAACATTCAAATCGAAATTTCAGCAACATGAATTCTAATCTAGACCATATTTCATGAAATAAAAGGCACAAAAAGGATGGAAATCAATCACTAAACAATAATCAAGCATCAAACATCAACGATTATCGATCAATAATCCCGATTTAGTCAAAATAGGTTTCAGTTTAAAACTAAAACCCTAGATCATCATCTAATGATGTCATGTGAAGGTGAAGATACAAAGAATTGGATCAAAACTAGTCCAAATCATGGAGCTAAGGCAATGCTCTTGCCAATAAAATGAAAACCACTGCCTAGTAACTCAGAAATAACCCAGAAACCCAGCATACTATCAAGCCTCCAAAACTGGTATTTTTTTACTTCTAAAACATGCTTCCTTCTTTCTACCAAGTCACATTACCATAAACAAATATTTTTGAATAACAGAAAAACTGACAAATAACATCAAAATATCAAAATCATACAAAAGGTTCAAAACTTCAAAACTGCCAAAGCTAAACAGTCTACATGTTTATGCAATTTGGATAGAAATTGGTTATCTAAACCTTTAATAGATCTCCAACAAAACCTAGAAACCAAGAACATGCATCAGCCAACACAAAAAACATCACAAACATTACTGCTATATTTAGCAGATTTCAAAACTAATTCATTTCATCAAAACTTATCCAATAAACATCACCTAAGTATTCAATAACATCAATAAACAACTCAAAGCAAGATTTAAACAATAAAAACAACTTTTTTATATATTAATAAAAATCAAAACTATAGAATATCGTAACACTAAAGCAAGTTCAAAAACATTATTAAACATATAAAACAAGCTAGATGTGTGCCTCATGGACATCACCTATTAGGTTAGTGATGGATTATATTTGTAGAGAGGGTGTTTCTCAGTTGAATGGTGGTAGTTACAACCCTAAAGGTAATCAATGATGCCACATTCATTTGCTTATAGGTGCCTACTCGATCAACCAAAACCGTCAAAGAAAAAGCTAAACTATGGCCGAACAACGCGTCGTCTAAGTTAAACCCTAAAAATCAAGGTTTTTTTTAATTTTGGATTTGTCAAACTTTAATTTAGTCTATGTTCTTCCAATTGCTTTTAATTGCACCCATAATTACCTCTCAAACTATTAATTTCATCCAATTTGACCCTTGCTAAACTCAATTATCAGCCCTAAAGTTGACCGTCTATTTCATTTTAGTCCTTGGTTATGAAATTATGCATTTTGACCCTCAATTGATCAATAAACTTTTAATTTATTCAATTTAGCCCCTGATTTGATTAATTTCAACCCTTGCATTCACTTGTCTTTTTTGGTTTAGTCCTTGGTTTTGAATTTCTTCAATCAAGTCCCTAATTGCTCATCAAACCTCAATATTTATGTAATTAACTCTTTAAAATTACAATTAAACCCCTAAACTTTAATTCCTTCCAATTAAAGCTTAAATTGACTTTAAAAATCAATTTTTATTGGAATTAATCCCTCAATAAATTCAATTAAGCCTTGAAAAAAACTAATTGAGTACTTAAATATCCAATTTTGCATTTTCTTACCAATAGGGCCTTTATTAGTCAAAAATATGTTGTCAAATTTTTCAATCATGTGTATTTTGATATTCTTCAACTAGTCTTTGGCAATTTCCTGGGTGTTATAATATATTCTTCTTAATGATATATTTTTTTTACTTTCCTGAATATTTTTTCAATTGTTTGTATTTTATCTTTTTTATAATTTTTTTGCATGTTTATATAGGGCACTAAAATGGGTAACAACAAGAGGTGTAATCTTCTTATAAATATAAGGGCTAATGCATTCAAAATTTAAGCATGTTTATGTGTGTTGATACTAAGAGTGTTTGTTGATAAGAGTGATTAATCAATAAATATTGGGAGGTTTATCTAAATACTTGTTTGTTTTATTTTCAATAATTGGTATCAGAGCTTAGGTTTATTAGAAGAGAAAAACGCAATCACCTTTTCTCTTTTCTTAGTTAAAAACATAGCAGTGTTTTTGGTAGTTGTAGCAGAACAATAGTAGCTAATTGAAACCAATATTGGTATATGGAACCAGCAATGTTTATCGATCAGCCAACAACAACTACATTTCAGTAGTAGATCAATTTGATAATAAAGTAGAAATGATCTTTTTTCAGCTTGTAAAACTATAATAGTTGTAGAACCTTCCTTACGTAGTGTTTAGAGCAACAGCAGTGGTGAACTAAGTCCTCCCAGTAACTCACACAAGCAGTAGCTAATCAAAGCAATGAATAAGCCCTCAAAACTTGCAGTAAATTAGAAGAAATTGTAGCAGGAAAATTTTTCTTTCCAATAAATTATTGACAATTCATTGTCCCTTTATTATGGAACCAAGATTTGTTTTGAAAATAAATTATAATGGCTTCTGATAATTTTGTTCAACCCGTCATTCCTCAATTTGATGGATATTATGATCATTGAAGTATGTTTCTCATGGAATAATTGAACCACCATCTAGATCAACAATATTAGATGTGCAAAGAACAGATATATAAGCGCAATGATTGAAAGATTTCAAGATAAAAAATTATCTTTTCAATCGATTGACCGATCAATCTTGGAAACCATTCTTTGTAAGGAAACCTCTAAGGATATTTTGGATTCAATGAGAAAGAAGTACCAAGGCATAACTAGAACAAATAGGCAACAACTTCATGCACTTCGATGAAAATTTAAATTACTTAAGATGAATATGGAAAAGTCAGTCATAAATTATTTTTCACAGATGATGGCAATCGTTAACAAAATGTAAATCTATGGTGATAAAACGAAGGATATCACTATCATTAAGAAGATTTTATAATCATTGACACTAAAATTAATTTTATTGTGTTCAATAAAGAAAGCTAAGGATATTGATGAACTTTTCATTGATGAATTGCAAAGTTCCTTGCTAATTCATGAGAAAAAGTTGAATTGACAAGACAAAGAGGAGAAAGCTTTACGAGTCTCATCTAATAATTATTTTTCTACCTCACAAAGAGTTGGACGAGGAAGAGCAAGGATCACAAACAACAATTATGGTAGATTTTGACAACGTTAGAAATTTAAAGATAATTAGTTTTATAATTCTCAAAGAAAAGGAAAAAGATATGACAATAATCATTCAACTTCTTACAAACCAACGTTGGTGGACAAATCAAAGGTTGAATGCTTCAAGTGTCACAAGTATGGACATTACAAATCTGAATGTCACACTAATTTGAATAAGAATGGTGGTAAAGAAAAATCTATTTTTGTAGAGAAGGAAGATGAAACATCGTTATTGATGGCTTGTCATATGAATAAGAAAAATCATAAGGGAAAGTTTGAAACTAAGTGGTAGTTGATTAATAAAGAAAAAAAAAGAGCTAAGAAAGGAAGTTAAACATGTAGCTGAAGAGAGAGAAGTTGTTTCTTAGTTGCTCCAAGATGAGCATGATAACCTTAAACTAGAGAAGAAAGCAATACAAGATCAACATAAACAAGATGTTGAGTCACTTAATCATGAACGTGAAGATTTCATGAATAAAATGGAGCAAGAATGCTCTAAATGGTTCAAAAGGAATAAAAAGGAATAAACAAACTTCTTGTTAGGTATGAAGATGTGGAAGAGGGAATTGGAGAGTAATTTTGATAGAAGACGTGAAGAGATAGAAAGCTATTATGGGATAAAGAGAAAGCCTTTCTCATTTTGCTCTATTCTCATATTATGATCTTGTGATTTCCAAAGATATTATTAAGGAAATAAAGTGGAAAAAGGCTTTCGATGATGAAATTGATGTCATTAAGAAAAACAATACTCGGGAATTAATAAAGTTTCTAAAAGGACTAAAAACCATTGGTGAAAAATAGAAGTTTAAGACAAGGTTAAAGAAGAATCATTCATTGTTAAGCTAAGTCTTTAAGAATATCAATTTAAAGGAGAGAATGTTAGATAAAATCCTAGTTAATGTAGAAATCCTTGATAAAAAAAATTATATTATACTAGTTTATTAGAATCCTTGTTTAATTAGATAGTTAGAGGTGCAATCTCCTTATCAATATATAAGGGCTAATGCATTTAGAATTTAAGCATGTTTATGTGTGTTGATATAAGTATATTGATAATAAGAGTGTGTTGATAAGAGTGATTAATCAATAAAGATTGAGAGGTTCTTCCAAATACTTCTATGTTTTATTTTCAACATTGTTTTGTATGTAATTAATTGTGCTTGTTATTTATATATTTTGTACTTTTATTTTGAGATTCTTGAGCTATCTCCGTAGCATTAAATTATCTTTGAATTCAACATAAAAGGATTTTCTAAAACTATAAAAAGTGATCTTAATATTGTTTTTTGTGCTAATTTGGATTCATATAAGAGAAAATTGGCCTTTGGACAAGCGAAAAAGACATGCTAATATATTGAACTTACTTTTGTGTAACCCCTATGTCATGGTTGAGGACACTTCTATTGAACTTGAGATCAACTTTATGTAATAACTTCTCTCCATCAGCTAAAATGTGCAATCCAAAAAAGGTACATTTATCAATTACAGTTCATAAATAAACTATTTTGGTTCAAATTTGAAATAATAGAGAACATCATGAAAAATATAAAATCATACGTACCAGATATAACTCCAACTACACAGTAAGGTTTCATCCCATCGAAACCTAACATAACCAGTTCCCCTGAACCAGGAGCTTTCTGTAATGTAAAGAAATTCTAAATCATATACAGTATAAAAGGTATGACTAAGACATTAAATAGGCATGGTTTAATATTGCTTTTCTAGCAATAATAAAGGCAAATTGAAAGAACCTTTGGATGGCTAGTGAACGGACGATCCCATGCTCCATTAACATCCCAATAATCAAGACTTTCTAAGGTAGATATGTCAACCTCTTGAGGTAGGTAATTGTCACCAGTTGCATAAAGCTTCCCAGAATGACAAAAAATGTTGACATTTTGATAGTGTTTAGCAATTGTGCCAAGTCTCAACTAAAAAGGCATTATATATAAGGATTAGATCCATCTAGGTAGAAAGCAGCACTACATTTATATAAAAACAAAATCATTAATTCCCCAATTAAAGATATGTATGTCAAATATACCGCGTTGATAAGGTTTGATGCTAAAATAGCTAAAGAATCTCCTTCTAAGTTTGGTAGGAAAACTGGCATATTCCTTTCTTTCTCTATCTTGAAGGATTTAGACTCAACAAATTTGTTCTTGTAGGAGACAATCCAATTCCCACTAGCATTTTTTCTGAAATAAAGTGCATGAAGCATCCCTTCTCCTTCTACCCAAATTTGGCTTGTTTTTCCAAAACTTGATACTGTTGATTTTAGACCACCAAATAGAGGATTTGAACCTGCTTTCCATAAAGAGAGAAACCATCACATGCCATTTATTTTCTAGTGATAAGTATTGAAAATAAATTAGATTTCTGATTTTTCTGAAAAATAAAGGAAACGATCCACTGATTGAGAACCAATTAACTAGTTAAGTCGGCAGAATTAATTTTCCTGATCATATTAGATTTTTCTTTTTTTAGTTTAATTCCTTATTTGTTTAGGACTATAGGCCTATAAATGTTGTGTAAAAAAGAAAAAAAATTAATAAAACATAACTTCCTCTTAAATTTCTTCTTGTTTTTTAGCTTTGCAATTTAAAATTATTATCCATAATAAGCTACTACATTAATTTTCTTTCAACGAGTGGTATCAAAGCTTGTTCTGATTGTTTGACATGGCTAATCAAAACTTTTCACTTCAATGTCCTTGTTTGACAAATAATAACTATGAAATTTAGTTTATCCATATAAAAGCTTAGCTAGGTTCTTAAGATTTATAGGAAACAAATGAAAAAGGCTTTGAAAAGCTTACGGAAAGAGTGACATTGACTTTAACCTAAAGGGAGGTTATGCAAAAAGCACGAAGAAATGATCAACAAACACTCACAATCATCCACCAATGTCTAGATGATACCACTTTTGAGATAGTGGCTAACACAACCACCGCCAAGCAAGAATGAGAAGTTTTGCAATAATCAAACCAAGGAGGTAATAATATAAAAAAGGTACGCCTATACAAGTTACAAGGTGACTTTGAAAAGTTACATATGCTTGAATTAGAGAGTATTTCAGATTAATTTACTAGAGTATTAGCCATATACAATCAAATAAAAAGATATGGGAAGAATATAAAAGAAACAAGTGTGGTAGAAAAGATCATACGCTCGCTATAGAAGAAATTCTATTATGTTGTGGTTACGATAGAGGAATCACAAAATATGGATTTTTGACAATTCAAGGTCTCATGGAAAAACTACATGTTCATAAAGAAAAAATCAATAAAATTCAAGAAGATATTGGTGCATAAGCACTCTTCTCAAAATTCTCTATAAAGGAAAAGCAAGATGACTCCGGATATAAACAAGGAGGTAGAGGCCGTGGATAAGGCAGAGAAAAAAAGATATCGGTGCATAAGCACTTCTCAAAATTCTCTATAAAAGAAAAAGCAAGATGACTCTGGATATAAATAAGGAGGTAGAGGTCGTGGATAAGGCAGAGAAAAAAAATGAAAAGAAAAATTTGGAAGAGAAGGTTGAGGTACCCTCAACAGATCAACTAGTCGACTGGCGACTAATTGAAACTAACCGGTTGATCGGATCCTCGGACAGTAGTTATCCAAGACCTAGGTTCAAAAATTAAGTGTTATAATTGTTAAGAAAATAGGTCATTATATCATTGATTGCTAGAATCCAACCAAAAATATTGAAAAGAATGTCAATTTAGTAGTAGAAGAGGAGCAAGAAGCCACCCTATTACTATAATGAACAAATAAAACCAAAGAAAACACGTGATACCTTAACAATGGAGCCAGCAATCACATGTGTGGAGACAAGGCTAAGTTCATGGAGCTTTATGAATTAATTAAAGGTAATGTCATATTTGCAGATCATTCAAAGGTTTTCATCAAAGGGAAATGTACGATTCTGATTGAAATGAAATATAGTAGTCATCGATTTATTGGTGATGTTTATTATATCCCAACTGTAAAAAAAAAAAGGCAATATATTGAGTTTGAGACAATTATTGGAGAAAGGTTATGAAATTAATTTGAAAGATCATACTTGACATTACTTGATACTCATGAAACTATAATTGAAAAAGTAATCATGATAAAGAACATGATGTTTTTGCTAAATACAGAGATGAATGTGCCTAAATGCCTAAAGACATGTGTGAAAGATGAGATTTGGCTTTGTCATATGAGACTTGGGCAAATAAACTTTGATAGCTTGAAGATGATGATGCAAAAGGAGATGTTGTAGGGTCTACCATCCATCAAACATCCACATCAGTTGTGCAAAAGATGTTTAGTGGGCAAACAATTTCGCACGAGCTTTCCACAGAAGTCTATATTTAGAGCAAGTTAACCCTTACAAAAGATTCACGACGACGTATGTGGTCCTATTCAACCATGCTTAATTGGTAAAAAAAAAATGTATTTTTTACTCTTCATTGATAGTTATAGTAGAAAGACATAAGTATACTCTTAAAAGAAAAGTCTAATGTATTTAATTGTTTTAAATAAGTTTAACGAGTTTTATAAAGATTAAGGTATAAAAGGACTCCTAACAGAGCTTAGATCCCATAACAAAATGGCATGGTGGAGAGAAAGAATATAAGCATCCTCAATATGGCAAGAAGTATGCCTAAAACCAAGAAGATGCCAAAAGAATTTTGGGTTGAAGTTTTATATTGTGGTGTTTACTTGTCAAATAGGTGTCCTACGAAAGGCTTGGATGGCATGATACCACAAGAGGCATGGAATGGAAAAAAACCAAGTGCTGCTCACTTAAAGGTGTTTGGGAGCATTAGATATGTGCACATAGATGATCCAATGAGGATTAAACTAAATGTCAATAGCAAAAAGGTGATCTTTATGGGTTATAATCAAAAGTCCAAATGATACAATCTTTATAACCCCAATAAAGAAAAGATGGTAATTACTAGTGATGTCGAGTTTGTTGAAAAAAGAGAATGAGATTGGGAGGTAGATGGTGGTGGGAAGTATGACTATTTACCAGTTCTTGATGAAGAGAAAGAGAGATATAAAGATCATCAAGAACTAGTTACACCTCTACAATCATTCATGAACTCAAATTCACCTTTATCATCTTCTTCTAGTAAAAGTTCAAGTAGTCACAACCCACCAAATCCACAAAGAAAGATGAAGAGCCTTGATTACTTGTATGAAGTTACTAATCCAATTGATTCAATTGATAATGATCTAACATTATATTAACATCTTGCTATGTGTGAACTTATAGCGTTTGAAGAAGCAATAAAGGATAAAAAATAGAGAATTGCTATGGATAAAAAGATTTCATCAATTAAGAAGAATGACATATGGAAATTGAATCCTAGACAAAAAAAAAGTCAATAGGTGTCAAGTGGATCTACAAAGAAAAGAAAAATGTCAAAGGAGAAGTGGAGAGGTACAAGGCGAGGTTGGTAACAAAAGGTTATAGTCAAAAGCAAGGAATTGATTATAATGAAGTTTTTGCTCAAGTTACTAGATTAAAGACCATTCAATTGATAATTACCACAATTGCCCAACATAGATGGAAAATCTATCAAATGGATGCCAAGTCAGCCTTGCTAAATAGCTTTCTTGAAGAAGAGGTCTACATTGAGCAACCTATGGGTTATGAAGGGGCATGAAGAAAATGTATTAAAGTTGAACAAAGCCTTGAAATGGATTTACACAAGCCTCAAGAGCTTGGTATAATCACATTAATAGTTATTTCTTGAAAAATGAAATCATAAAATGCCCCATAAATATGCTATTTACGTAAAGATAAAAGAGAGTGGCAATACTCTTTATTATATGTTTGTATGTAGATGGCTTAATCTTTTACAGGCAATAACCCAAAGATGTTTGGAGACTTTAAGCAAGCAATGATCAAGAAGTTTGAGATGACAGATATTGGTCTTACAACCTACTCCTAGGGATTGAGATCAAATAAGGAGAAAATAGAATCTTTATGAATCAAGAGAAGTTTGCAAAAGAGATTCTCAAGAAGTTCAAAATGGAAGATTGTGCAAAAGTGAATGCTCTAATTGAGTGTGGACTAAAGTTGTCAAAGAATGATGAAAGAGAGAAGATAAACTCTACAACATTCAAGAGCCTAGTTGGGGGTTTGAGATATTTAAATGAACTCGTTCAAATATTCTCTTTGAAGTAGGACTTGAGAGCAAGTTCATGGAGACACCAACTATGACACATCTCAAAGCTTTGAAGCGAATTCTTTGATATATCAAAGGTACCATAGATTTTGGCTTATTATAAGGTTACTTAACAACTTTAATCTTGTGAGTTATAGTGATAGTGATTGGGCTGGAGATATGGATGATAAAAAGAGCACTACATGTTTTGTCTTGTACATAGGAGACATAACATTCACATGGAGTTCAAAAAAGCAATCTATAGTCATATTATCGACTTGTAAAGCTGAATATGTACCTACTACAACATGTGTTTGACATTCCATATGGATAAGAAAATTATTGAAAAAGTTATAAATGTGATAAGAGAAGCCTACATAAATTTATATGGATAACTCATCAGTCATTACCTTAGCAAAGAATCCTATATTTCATGACAAAAGTAAGCACATTGACATAAGATTTCATTACCTATGAGATTGCATTACAAATAAGGAAATAGAAGTCAAATATGTAAAGACCCAAGACCATGTCGCAAATATTTTCACAAAGCCACTCAAACATGATGTCTTTGCCAAGCTGAGAGATATGCTAGGAGATAAACTAAATTTCTAATTTTTCTGAAAAACAGAGAAATTGGTTTACCAGTTGAGAACTGGTCAACCGATTAAGTAGACAGAATTACCTTTCCTTATCAAATTATATTTTTCTTTGTTTAGTTTAATTTTTTATTTGTCTAAAACTTTAGGCTTATAAATAGACTTGTAATCAGAAGCATCAATGAAGAGTAGAAAATAGAAAAATGTGTATAAAAAAAAAAAACACTTAATAAAACATACATTCCTCTTAAATTTCTTCTTGTTCTTTAGCTTTGCAATCTAGTGTTGCTATCCATAATAAGCTGCTGCACTAATTTTCTTCCAACGACATGTTTCAAGTTTGTGGAATATTATAATCCATCACATGCCATATATAGATACATATTAATGGTTACATACAGTATGATACATACCATTTCTTATGTACACACCCTCTGGGAAATCTACTGGAATCTCTCCTTCGATTGCACTAA
>Ga0325414_1005403_pt1 | contig 13500 bp, 7 predicted proteins | sample PopdelMetagenome_8_FD_206183 | JGI IMG/M metagenome (GOLD analysis project Ga0325414, IMG submission 206183) | Populus deltoides microbial communities from Bellville, Georgia, United States - Leaf-PdKOR-R3 | ecosystem: Host-associated > Plants > Phyllosphere > Phylloplane/Leaf | place: USA...
AAACATTTAACTAATACCAAAATATATTTTTAAGAGTACAATAACAGAAAATAAAATGAAAGGAATTATAAAACTATTTTTTTAGAATATGTGCTTACATTTAGAGGGAGCCTAGTATAAAGTTTTGTTGCCCGGTTAAGAACTATAAAAGGCAAGTGTTGCTGGCCACAAACTGTGCCTTGAATTCACGGCAGCCTTTTAATTAATTATAGCGAACTAAATGGCAACATTTTCTGAGGACTGAGATGGCAAGTTGACATTCTAGGAAAGTTGAATGAAAATTTGTTGGTGAAAACCAATCAACAATTATAGGGGAAATGAAGAAACACAAATAACTGGCAATTTGTGTGCATATAGAAAAAAATATTTTTTTTTCTTTAGCAAGATATCATGATATCATGGCGTGCACAAAATATCGAATAGCGGAATCTTTCTCCTGGTTAAAAGGATATAGATGTTTTCTGATTAATTATAAAATTATGATTTGAAGGGTTGAAAACTCACCATTTAATATTATAATCATTAAAAAATTTACTGGTCTACAAGAGTTTAGGTAAGAAACCTGATTATATATGGAAAAAATACATTACTCTTAGTGCACCATATCATTGATAAACTACATTATTGATTGCTTTTTTTTTCCATGTCATGTTTTTATTCGTTAGTTTGTCTAAAGTTCAAAATAAATCCACTTCAGTAAGGAGACTTTTATCTTATCTAACTAAAACCTAATCATTCTAAAACCCAAATCTTAATGGTGTATTTATTTCTATTTTTGTATCTTTAATACTTAAGATATATTTTACAATGTAATTTTATATTTCTAAATATTAAAGCCTACAATTAATTCATAAGATTTTATTTTTGTCAATTCATTTAATTTAATACCTAGAATATGCATTACATTGTAAAATTTGTACCTTAAATATTAATTAGATAAATTGATTTTATAGTGTTTTTTAAATTTTATCCAAATACTAATGGATAACCACAAACTTGTTATGATACCCATTAAATAATTTTTTATTTATTTTTTGAAATAAGATAAAAATGCAATTTTTATTTTTATAAAATATACATGAAAATTTTTAGAATTTAGTCATATACACATATTTTTAGAATTTTTAAAAAACATATTTTGTATTTTTTGAATAAGGGTTTTTTTTTGTATTTTTCTAAAATTAAAAAAAACATGTTTATTTAATACCATGTCAGTATCTTATAGTATAAGTTTAAAGTTCAATTATTAAACGAAATGATTGAAAAACATGCGAGGGAATTACAAATAATTTTAAAATAGTCTTTGAATTTTTTTTAGAATTTTTGAAAATCATTTGGGGTTTGTTTGGCAAACACTAAAAAGAAGGAAAAAGAAACATTGTTGGGAAATTGATAGGGCGTATTTGCCAAACATATCCTTAGCTAAAAATCAGAGATATAAAAATTATCTTAAGACAGTGTTTGGAAAACGCACTTTAAGAACAAAAAAAATGCATTTGTCCCTTTGAAAAATCTCAAACTAAACAAACATGCCCTTAACCTAATGAACTCAACCCAACCACGTGGGTTGGGCTTCCTGACCCAAAATTCAAAGGCCATAAAAAGATCCATGTTTAGAAAAGAAAGAATGAAGATCAAAGAGAAGTTTTTGTTTGAATATCATGAAGAACACGAAGAACACTCTCATGAACCTAGAAACCAAAGTATCATCACAAACTAGATCATGTTAAACGAAAGGCATAAAAAAATGTTACATAAAAAACTAAAGTCTAATCATTGATTAAACGACACGATAAACTCTGATATGAACAATTCAAACTTGACAATAAAAAACCCTAACCCAGCATTTGAAAACTTCAAATGATCGATTTATCCAAAACAAGCATTTAATAGACAAGAAAATGATAGAAAAACATTATATATAAGTCTAAATTTTGGTCGAGATACATGAATCACAGAAAAAACCTAAAAATTGCTCAGAAAAGCCTAAACCCATAAACAAGCATAAAACTGGAAAAAAAGACTTAAGCATTGTAACTATAGTTTAGATATGCTACACACAACTTACTTGAAACATTAGAAATAACAAGAAACTTCAAAAACAACAATCAAAACCTATTATCTACAGCAAGTCAGAATTGTATTCTTTTAGGCATAAATACCGTTTTATTAATCATTTTCATTGTCCCTAAGCTCAAATATCATACTTACAACTTCAACAAACCCAGTGAACTACCCTGAAACATCTTAATTCATAACAACATCATACTTGACATATTTTCCCATAACTTTAGTATTTATTAACTAAACATTAAAGCATGCAAAACAACATTATACACTATCATTTACCATTATATTATCAACTTTAACACATCAATCAATGCATCAAACAAAACTTAAGCATACATATACATGCTAATTCATGGCAATAACTAATCATCATGGGGGGAAAAACATCCATTACATTTAAACTAACAAATAGCTTTAAGGGATGCATAATGAACATTCTAAACAGAGATTTAAAAGACAAAATAGAAGAGGGTGTGTACTCATTGAGCTCTACCCCCTCATCAAAGTTGGAAATATACCTTGTCTAACAATGTTGCTTCTTAAACTGAGAATTTTTTGTTGCTTCTTCAAACTCTAGATATGGTATCCATGCTTCCAATCTTGAACTTGCAAGTTATGTCTTCTTCCCCTCTCTTTCCACTTCCCTTTACCAAAAGACTTCCAATGGCTAAATTTTCTCCTCTTTTTTCTTTTTTTTCTCTGTGATTTCTTTCTGTGTTTTTTCTCTTTATTTCTTCCTCCCTCTTTTCTCAAGAGCATATAGCTTTTTATAGGCAAACACAAACCAGAAAAGGCAAAACCAAATAGTCTTTGCCAAGAGTTTGTTAAGGAAGATTCTTATTCTCTCTTCCAGAACCTTTCTCTCTGAAAATAGTGGGTGCTTGGTCCCTTTTTGTCCTCTTATAAATAGAAATTACACCTAAGAAAACAACACTAGAGTCTTTCTATTATGGTGAGATTTTCTTCAATCATGGATGATTGGGTCAAGTACTTTGTCAAGGTCATTGTGGAGATCGGGACATAAATGATTCATTTAAAGATCTGAATCTTGTAGAGGGTATATAGATCTACCATTGGGATCAAACTACTCTTTATTTGGAAGTCTATAACTCCATATTAATTAATTGGAAGGTAAGCTCTTGATTAACCCGAATCTGCTAATGTAGGAGAGGTTAATCAAGGAAACAGTGTTGTCAAGTTCATTGATCCAAATGAGGTAAAAACATGTGATGAGGATAATTGATCTTTATAGAGGAGATGTTTCTTAATCGAGTGGTGGTGGTTGGCGTCTCTAAGATGGTTGGAGATGCCATATTCATTCATCTGAGAGTGGCATCTCGATTAGTCTTCATCTGTTGAAGAAGATGGTGAACAAGGTTGGACGACGTGTCACTTATTTATTCACTAAAGTATGAGTGACGCGTTATTCGTTTAAACTCTAATAATTAGGGTTTTTTAAAAAGGATTTTAAGAAATTTTCATTTTAGTCTTTATTTTTCCAATTTAAGCATATGCATCCTCAACTGACCCTAAAACTTTTCAATTTTTGCAATTACACCCCTAGAAACCTTGATTTAAATATTTTAATTTGAGATTTTTTTCACTTTGATCCTTGATTTCTAGATTATACAATTACACCCTTGATTTCATCAATATCAGTCCTCAAACTAACGTGCCTTTTGCACTTTGGTCTTTAGTTTTGAAAATTTTCAATTTGACCCTCAATCAATCTTTAATTTTTAATTATTTTTTTTCAATTGAACTCCTATTTTCATTTGATTAAACTTGTAAAAATTAAATTTGGTCTTTCAAAATCCTAATTTTTTCAATGAAGCCTATGAAGCCCAAATTAGGCTTTAAAACTTAATTTTGCATCAATTAACTCTTTAATCAAATTAATTTAACTCATTAAAAGTATAATCAAGTCCTTGCACTTCATTAATTCCTTTAATTTTAGCGTAAGTTAATTTTTAAACTTAATTATTCTTAAATTAGGCCCATGACTAAATAAAATCAACATGTTAATTAAATTCTCATACTTATTTTTTTATGCAAACTCATTTAATATTCACTTAAGTTAATCTTTAATTTACATTGTTTTTCATATTTAGGTCCTTCAAGGATGTAATTGAGTTTTTAATATTATGAAAAATCCAATCTGATCTCTTCATCTCTCGTTTATGCATTTGGATCCCTCTTCAGCCTATTTTTTCCAACCGAGTCGTTTCTCCTACATATTTTTTAATATGAAAAAGAACATGATAATTTTAAGGAACCCAAAATTAGATTATGAAAGTTGCCCTCTTTTTACAATGCTTACAATAAAAAGTCTCATGAAAGACTTTAGATAGTAAGTTTATAAAAAAGAAAAGATAAAAAGATGCGGAAGATTTTTAATGTTAGGATAAAAGAAAAATCCAATAGGGATTTATGGATTTACCCAATGAAGAAGTGGTTAATCCTTTTCAAAGTGATAAGATATTTAAATATATCTTCAAGAATGACAAATCTAACAAAATTATCACAAATGAGGGCTCAAAAGCATTATTTGAGAGAGAGATCGGCCAAACTCTGTACTATTTAAAAGATGAGGGCTCAAAGGCACACTCAGAATGTGATAGTGCGCAAAGCACTATCTAAGAGAGATAGGTGCTAAACAACACACTATATGATTGTGAGGGCTCAAATGTGCACTCAGAAGATGAGAGTGCCAAAAAGACTATTTAAAGGAGATAGGGGCTAAACAATGCACTTTCTAATAGCGAGGGCTCAAAGTCGCACTCAAAAGATGATAGTGCCAAAAGCACTATCTAAAAGGAGATAGGAGCTAAACAGTTCACTATCTGAGAGTGAGGGCTCAAACACGCCCTTAAAAAATGATAGTGCCAAAAGCATTATCTAAAGGAGATAGAGGCTAAACAATGCACTATCTGAGGGTGAGGGCTTAAAGGCGTACTAAAAAGATGATAGTGCTAAAAGTATTATCTAAAAGAAGATAGAGGCTAAGCAGTGCACTATCTAAAGGCGAGGGCTCAAAGACGTACTTGAAAAAAAATAATGTCGAAAGCACTATTTAAAAGGAGATAAGGGATAAACAACGCACTATCTGAGACTAAGGGCTTAAAGGCACACTCAGAATATGATAGTGCCAAAAGTACTATCTAAAAGAGATAAGGGCTAAACAACGCACTATCTGAAAAGTGAGGGGCTCAAAGGCACTTAAAAAGTGATAGCTTTAAAGATGTTGTCTAAAAATAAATAGCTTAAAAGCATATTCGAAATGATATGCTTTAAAGTTGCATTCACACAACCTTAAAGATATCTCAAGATCTTATATTTTGAAACCTGGGCTTTCTTTTCCTTTGTATTGGGAGGAATTAAACCTTTAATGGTCTTTTTTTTTTACTGGAAAATCTTTGAATATGTTAATGATTCTTCCATTGGACTCCTTGCAAGGATAAATATACAATGCTTTGAGATTAATATACATGTATTTTTACCTAAGAAACATAGGTTCCTTTTTTTCATGGACTTTGTCCCTCAAAGCTTTAATCTTTGTAGCAAGTTTTTATGGCTCCTCTCCTTTGGTTTGGCTTATTAAAGCTATAACTTGTGGTGGGAAAGGGATGCTCATTTAATAAGCTCAGATGATCTTTGCTTATCCTATTATCTAGGTACTTTTGTCTCGTTAATTATGACCTTTCAAGGCTCCTATATTTATCTTTGTAATTATACGAGTATCACTGCTAGGGTGCTATGACCACCACTCAATATTCACCATTCATGTTCTATGATAGCTTTCATAGTTATATCTTGAGTTCTAAAAAGACATACGAGGATTTAAATAGTTAGGTTTTTATTTTCTATTTTTTTTTAAAGGAGTTATGTAGCCAGCCCTGTTGTGTTTCTTGAATTGCCCCTATCTTGATCATGCCCTTAAGTTCTTTATCTTGTTTTGTTTGTTTAGGTTTTCTCAAGAATGATATTATACAGAAGATGTTTGGTTCTTACAAAAGATTAATATCATAAAATTCTTTTTAAAATTTCAAACCCGTTTCCAAATGCAAAAACCATTTCAATGCAAGTTTAAAGCAACCTTTTTTTGAAACAAAATTCAAGCAACTCTCATGAACAAGGTTTCATAAAGGTTGAATTTTAGATTTTAATGCAGGTTTTTCTCTTAGTAAAAATGTGAAGTGACCTTTTGTTTTCATGAATTGTTGATCAAAGGGCTTCGAGTTTTAACTTGAAAGTTTTAGAGAAAATAAAATCTTTAAAGCATTTATTTTACTTATAGGAATAATAAAGCATGACCATATTCTTTTGAAGATCTCATTTTGCACGGGAGAGCATTGTTTACCAACCCAAATTGCTTGTTTTTTTTTATTATTATTAGAAATGACTTTATCAGGCATGTAATGTGAGCTTTGACTCTTTTGTTATGAAAAAAAAATGATATTTATAAGCTCAAGAGGTGTTAAAGGGCTCTCTGGACTAAGGATCATTAGCACTCGTTCCCAGGCCTTTATTTTTTCTTCATTTTGGTTGATGGACTCCCAGACCTTGGGATTCTTGTAAAATGATCTTTTCATGCCTCCAATGTCAGGCTTGGATTTCTTTGTCTTTGTTTTCTTTATTTTGTTTTTGGTATCATCATCATCATTTTTACTTTTGCACGACATGCTCAACCTTTGTAAATCTTTGAATCTTTACTTACCCTCAGCTTTTATTACGACACTTTTAGTCTTTCCATTGATCATTGATGATCTTTTTGTATAATTCTAAGGTCAAATTGCTTTTATAATCCTTGTACTTACCCCTAGTGTGGAGCGTGATCCAAATCAAGGTTTTTTTTATAAAAAAACTTTTACTACACTCAACAGGGACTTGCAAAGGATATTTTTCAAGTATTGTGAAAGAATTATCAAAGATAACTTCTCTTCATCTTAAATGCATGCATTTAGGATTAGTAAGCTTTGTTCTCATCCACTGTGATTAGTTAGACATGCAAAATAGTTTCCATCATAATTACATTATGAATAATTATTCAGCCAACTAAAACTCAGCTTTAAAGTTAGTTTGAAATGGTTTTAGGTTCATTTTTGAGGTTTTACTAGGAGATCACTTGAATTCTCAAAACTTGCTTGTTTAAAATGAACACTAATTCGACTTTTAAATTTGTACTAATATCTTTGATTTCCTAATTTTTTTTATTGAAACTTGGTTTATCATTTGTAAAAACAATGTTTATGAGCCTATGAGATCATGCGAAAGGCAGGCTATTCAGAGTTTTTTAGAGTTTATAAAAAGAAAACTACACTAAAGAATTCTAGGCCAAACTTTGATCTTTATTGATTCCTCGACACAGTACATTATGCATGGTATTTCTTTACAACATTAAAGTTTACAGTCTTAGGTAAATCATCTCCATCCATTTTAGTTAAAATTAAGGTTCCTCTAGAAAAGGCTTTCACCACATATGATCCTTCATAATTTAACGCCCATTTGTTGTACTCTTTTTCTAAGATTGGAAAAATCTTTTTAAATATAAGGTCTGTTTCTTTAAAAACCCTTGGTTCGACCCTTTTATTATATGCATTAGCTATTCGACTCTAATATAGTAGGTGATGATAAATTTCTGCTAATCTCTTCTCATTGATTATATTGAATTGTTTAAACTTCAGTTTCTCCCATTCTGATTCTTTTAGTTTTACATTTATTAGAATCCTTAATGATGAAATCTCTACTTCTAAAGGCATCACCGTTTTCATCTCATATTCTAAAGAGTAAAGAGTTGCACCCGTAGAAGTTCTGATTATAGTTTGGTATGCATGAAATGCGTACAAAAGTATCTCATGCCAATCTTTGTAAGTGACTATCATCTTATGGATAATCTTCTTAAGATTCTTATTAATTGTCTCGACAACACCATTCATATTGGGTTTATAAGAAGAAGAATTAGAGTGCTTAACCTTCCACTTTATGCAGATTCAACAATCAGTTTTCCATTAAAATTCTAAGCATTATCAGTTATCAACTTTGTTGGCAAGCCGAAGCGACAAATCAAATTCTTTTTAATGAACTTCTTGACCACCTTTTTGTGTCATAAGTGCATAAGAACTAGCTTCTACCTATTTGTTGAAGTAATCAATAGCCACCAAGATGAATATATGCCTGTTATTGGCTTTAGGATTGGTCGGTCCTATAACATTCAATCCCCATATATCAAAAGGTCAAGGTGAGTTTATATTAAACAGAGAAGCTGAAGGCGTATTTATCTTGTCACCATATATCTAACATTTGTGACACTTCCTAATATAGTTAATATAATCCCTTTCCATAGTCAACTAGAGCTATCAAGATCACTGCATCGATCTTGCCATTATATGCCTATTAGCATGAGTTGCACAAATTCTCTCGTGAACTTGTTGTAATGCTTGTTTTGCTTCTTTCTCATTCAAACACCTTAGCAAAGTTCTATTGAATGACCTCTTATATAAGATTTCACCATCCAAATAATAATTCATCACTATTATTCTCAGAGTTTTCGCATCTGTTGTGAAAACTCATAAAGGATATTCCTGGTGCTGGATAAACCTCTTGATATCATTGTATCATGATTTTCCATTCGTTATCTCTTCAAGTGAGCAATAATGAGCTTGAAAATTTCTAACTTCAATGTTATTGGTTGAATTATGCTTCTAATATTGATTTGTGTCATTGAAGCAAGGGTAGTCAAAACATCAACAAACTTATTGTTATCTCTACTCATATGAGTGAATTTTATCTCATCGAACTCACTAGCCAACTTCAAGAGATGATCTTGGTATGACTTCAGTTTCTTGTCCTCAGTTTGTTATTCCCCTTTCACCTGATAGATAATTAGCATGGAATCTCCATAAATATCAAGCTTTTCAATATCTAGCTTTAAAACAACTTCTAAATTGATGATGCAAGCTTTATATTTGGTCGTGTTGTTAGTGTATGCAAATTGCAACCTCACTAAAACATGATACTACTTCTTTTCTAGGGAAATTATTACTGCTCCAGCCCCATTCCTTGATACGTTTACAGCAACATCAAAATACATGGTCCACCAATAATTAATTTCACTATCATCCTCAATTGCTAACACACCGTCATCAAGAAGATCAAAATTTAGTGGCTCGTAATCTTCTATAACATTATATGTTAAATGATAAGCAATTGTGCTACCCTTTACTGTCTTTCTTACCATGTAAACGATATCATATTCTGCCAATAACACATTTCACCTTGTTATTCTGGTTGACAAGGCTTTTCACAAATATATTTAAGCAGATCTAGTTTGGATATCAACCAAGTATATGTAATACAACATGTACTGCCTAAGCCTTTTTGCACTCTATAACAAAGCATAACATAGCCTTTCTGTTATAGTGTACCAGGATTCACAATCATTAAACTTTTTGCTCGAGTAATAAATGGTTTGTTCTCTCCTTCTAGATTTATCATGTTGGCCTAACACACACCCTATAGCTATTTTTGTCATTATCAGATATATGATCAAAGGTCTTCCCGGTATTGGGGGTATTATTAGAGGCAGGTTCTATAAATACTTCTTGATCTTTTCAAAAGCTTCTTGGCAATCATTATTCCATACCTTGATATTTTTGTTTTTAAGCAATTGGGATATTGGCTCGCAAGTCACCATAAGCTGGGATATTCCTTGATTGCTTACTATAAAGCCCAACAGTTTCCCTGACTTTAACCCGAATAAACATTTTATGGGATTTAATCTTAATTGAAACCTTTGCAGCCTTTCGAACAATATTTTCATAATTCATTTTGGAGTCCGACCTAATTTTAGTAATTTTTCCATTTTACTTATCCAATCATGGATGCAAATAAAATGTCAATGGGCTTTTAAAAGAACATTTCAGGATTTTAAAGCAACAATAAAATTGAGAAAAGATATTTTATTGAAAATGCAATGCAATTCCCAAGACATGTGAAAAGCAAGATATTAAAAATATGGTCTCAAAGACCTTGTTCATAAAATTTAGCTAGCAAAGCAAGGTTACGACATATATATCATCTTCACATCAAGTATCCTAGCTCAAACATTTGTGGCTTTCAAAATTGACTCATGTGTGAGCTTATTGCATTTCTTGGAAAACAAACCTACACCTCTTCATGGCCTCCATTGAGGCATGTGTTAAGATTTCATAGACAATATCTAGGCATAGGTCACGAGATTGGTCCACGGTAAAGTATAGGTTTTTTGCTAGCTCGAGGAAATCCATAACAATTTTTCTTTGTAGTAGCTCTTTTCTTTTTTTTCTTCTAAATCTCAAACTCCAAGGTGAAATTAAATTCAGAGGACTTATATTTCTCCTTTAAATTAATAAAAAAGTGCAAATGTATGGAAATGCATGATTGGTTGTGTATGTCATTTGCAAAAAAAACAAATATGAAGAGGAACTATATCAATTTGTTCTTGGAAATCTCTCACTGAGGACTCCAAACCTATAGGAACTTTTTACCAATTAAGAGAAGTATTGGCCTTTTGCAATCTAGTTTTGTATCATCAATAGAATAAGGTGAAGATGTATGACATGGTATATTATTGTTCGTGTCCTATGAAGTGTCCATCCTAAAAGATAGGTTCTAGCTCATATAGGTTTTGGGTTAAACTAACCTAAAGACTTTTCAGGCTCCCAAAATGTCCAATTATCAGTGGGGTAACTCGATCTCTTAACCTTAAGTACTATGAGCAGGGAAAAAATTCCATAATACCCTATACATAGGGTGACTTCCAATCTAAATGAAAGTCCAAATGAGCATCAGTAGACATAAGTCATACTCACCATCGAATCTTCCCGTCTAATTTTATAAAGGGATAAGCTCAGGTCCAAAGCTTTTATTGGCTTTTCGTGAAGTGTGTGAATAATAACATGCATGTGAATGCAATAATTAATAACTTGAATAAAATAAACAATGCTAAAAATAAATAGAAATAAATAAAAATATTCACATGTATATAGAAATTAAAAAGAACATAGCATGAGATAATAAACACAAGTAATTAGGTTCAACCTTAAAATCCCCAATGAAGTCATCATTATGTTGCACCTCGATGGACGTCGCAACAAGGGTCAAAAATACATTTCGTGAAAAATTAGAGTCACCACCTAATAATTAGAGAAAACTAGGATTCCTAAAAATTAACACTGGTTCTAGAGATTCAGGTAATGAGTTAACGATACTTAAAGGAAGAACGATGTCACTCTTACATCATATTTTCTTATGAAAAATTACCTTTACTATGTATTTTTCTCTTAATTGTGTCTTTTTTTATTGTCATTAATTATACTAATTATTTTCAGGTTATCCTGAATTTATTCTTAAGAAAAAAACGACATTAGTCCCTACAAATAGAAGACTCATTGAAAAATAATGTTCATCCCTAAAAAGAGAGATTACATCAAAGTTTTTAGAAGAATGGGCATTGGACCTATGTAGATAATAAGAATTGGACTTTAGAACTTAGAAGTGGTAAAAATAGACTTTGACCCTTTTGTTTAAAAATTTTATAAATTGAAAAACATTTATTCATTGTTTAGATATATTTTAAAAAAAGATATGGATTTTTTTTTATTTTTTTATATGTAGTCCCAATAAATCAATTTATTTAGGCCAAGATTTTAATGAGCTTGATAAACATGTTGTTAAGCTAAAAAATGCATGCATAAACAATACATTTTTTTTACAATGCTAAAATCAGGAAAAATGATTTTTTTTCCTTCTCATTTTTATACTAAAACAATATTACATTATTTTTTAAAAGCTTGGCCATAATGCAATTAAAACATTTATTATTATTTTTTTTATCCTTTTGGTTAAACATGTAAGAAGATGCAAATTAAAACAATTTTTTTTATCACTATATTTAACACATGCTGAAAAATAAAAACCATTCATCATACACACATATCCTCTTTCATTAATTAACTCACACCAAAAAATTATGTAAGTTTACAAATCACAAAGTCGTCCCAAAAATTGTAGAACACCTTGTCCAGAAGGTTTGAATAGTCGGGGAAGCTGCTGGAATACATTGGATATGAGGGAGCAGTGGCAACTCATGGGCTCCACGAGCCACCGCCACTAGTTGCGCATGGGACCACGCGCCATCGGCGTTGGAATGATAGAAACTTGTGGATCTTAAACAACTTTTCTTTCTCTTTCTTTTTATGTCATCGGTGAGATTCACCTTCACTTGTAAAAGATTAAAAAAAAATCACACAACACAATCAGTTTTTATTTTTTTTCTCTCAACTGGTTCGTTAGTTTCTCTCTTAGCACCGTGGTTGATGACTGGATCTGAGGTTATTGGTTGTCGTAGTGGCTGTACTAGCGTCAACGATGGGTGTTGTTGTTATCAGTTACCACGCCTATGAAGAAAAAAAAAACCATAATTCAACATAGAGATGGGTAGTCAATTTTGACACACAGAGAGAGAGAGAGAGAGAGAGCTTCGTGAGGGGGGCTGTTGTTGGGCTATTGAGTGAGGTTGAACAGGCGTTGATGGTTATTGAAGTTGTCGATGGTAGGATGGAAACCTATGGTTGAACTCACGGTGAAAAATCTGCTTTTTTTTTTAAAGGTAAGTTTTTTTTTTAATTGTGGATGTCCGGATCAGCTTACGCACACCTCGACTAATCCTTTGAAGCTCTGAAGTTAACAACCATGTAAGCCTCTAATGATCATGAGATTTGTGGCACTTGAACTAGTGATATCTGGAGAGCAAACCCAGAGTCTAACAAATTGAACCACACCCCTCATAATTAAAAGTAAGTGTTTTGGTTTGATTAGTAAAGGAAATGAGATTTTGGTTTTTGTTCGTGGGTTAATGAAGGGTGGTTTGGGTTATCGATCGAGTGGGGAAATTTAGGTTTTAATTGGGAACAATAATTTAATCACTTTTTACAAATTTACTCTTGGTCTTTAAAATCAAGCAATTTTGAACAATCAAGCTTTTAGTTCTAATTTTTTAAATTAATTTTTTATTAATTTTTAATTTGTTTATTTATTTCAAAATCATTCTTGAACTTTAATGTTTTTTCATTCCTAGCCAAACTAAATAAATTAAATCCTTTTCTAACTTTTCTCTTCAATTAAAACCTCGACTATGATCCTAAAACTCTCAAACTTAATTTTTTACATATGATACTTGATTGTCAATTTAATTTCAAAGTCCGGCTATTTTTGTGTTTTTTTTTATTTTTTTGTATTTTTGCATTTTGTATTTTTTTATGATTTTCAAGATTTTTTTGACATACAAAAATTAAATGAAAAGAAGAAAATAATGAAATGATTAAAATTAACTAGAATTACTGAAAATAATTTTTATATTTTCCTAATTTTTCAAAATATATATAAAAATAA
>Ga0325414_1005404_pt1 | contig 13500 bp, 10 predicted proteins | sample PopdelMetagenome_8_FD_206183 | JGI IMG/M metagenome (GOLD analysis project Ga0325414, IMG submission 206183) | Populus deltoides microbial communities from Bellville, Georgia, United States - Leaf-PdKOR-R3 | ecosystem: Host-associated > Plants > Phyllosphere > Phylloplane/Leaf | place: USA...
ATTCTTTAGAGAGAAAAGGAAACAAAAATCTAGAGAGATATCAATGTAATACATGCGTATTTCTTACTCTATAGATTCTTTAGAGAGAAAAGGAAACAAAAATCTAGAGAGATATCAATGTAATACATGCGTTTTAATTGGTAAGCATGCTTTTTCACTGGAACATCATTTGAACAAATCAGAGGGTTGGGGGAAAAAAAGGTGAGAATTTGGAGAGAATTTATTTTGGTGAGAAAATTGATTGACACCTCTGGATCTCATATGTGTATATTGTCAGGGCCACCTATAATCATTCCATGTAAAAAAACTCAAGTAATAGTAATTTCCAAATTTTAGTTAAAAAATTTAAAAGGGAGTCCAAAGATACCAAAAAATACTAGATTCTGTTCATCTTTCCAAGGGATCATAAGCCTAAAAAACATAAATTATTTTCTAATATTATTAACCTTTGTTTCCTTATAAAAAGCATTATATTAAAAGATTAGATCATGTAGTGGGGTTGCCTCTGTGTCTATACAGTAAATCTGTCACAACTTACAAAATCTAATTCAGTTCAACACAGTTTTTAAGCTATTTTGAAGTACGAAACTCCTTTATATACTCTTCACCAAGTCATTTTCTTATACATGAAGAATATCTCTCCTCCTCTCTTATATAATTATCCTTGTTTTCATCGTAAAACAACTGTTAGTCTCTTCTCTTCATTATTTCCCCCATTCTAAATCCATCCATCTTCTTCATTCTTGATGGTGGGAAAAGATGATGATACAAGTTCTGATGAAAGAAGTACTGTCACTTCCAAGCTTAGAAGTAGATACATATGTTCACTTTGTGACAGAGAATTCAAGAGCGGGCATGCATTAGGTGGCCATTATAATGCCCACAGTAAAAAAAGAAAAAGAAAATACGTGCCCGGAACTGTAGGAAGGGTCATAAGAGTCCCTGTTCCTTCCATTGATGTTGAGCCACCAGTTGCACCACGACATGGATCCGAGTTCACTCATGGTGCTCCGACCCCAGGGGTGCAGTCTGGTGTCGATTATGAAACTGGAGACGAATCCACGTCTACACGACCACAAGGGGGCCTTGAGAAAAATATAAAGTTAAATACTGAAACTCATCGTTCTCATCCTTACGAGAGGGCTGTGAATAATGAGGCTCCTCGAGGTGGGAGACTACTAAATATAACGACAGTACTGATTCATGGTGTCAAGATTAATAACGTGGTAGATATGGATCTTGCGAGAACCATAACTAATCCTATTGTTGAGGTTTCTAGGAAAGAAAATGGTGATACCAAGTTCACCTCTGGTAAAAATGGCGATGAAGACTTGGACTTGGAGTTGAGACTAGGGCTTGGACCAGCTTGAAGCTTTTTAGAAAAGGTTCTCTAATCTCTATATGTGTAGGCATTTCTTAAAGTTCTTACTTGTCGTGGGTGTAATCTTGATTCAAGTTTGGTAAAATCATTAATTAATAAACTCGTCATCTACAGGTAAAATAGCTTTTTTTTTATAACAACACATTAATCATATCGGTCGATCTTTTTACAATATTATTTGGTAATAGGGAAATGACTAAAATTAACTTTAAGAGCAAAATAAATAAAAAAAAAAGGCAAAGGGGCTTTACAAACATCTTTGTTTTTAATGCACAATGATCTATTACTTAATGCGCTTCAGATCAAAAAATTATATATTTTCTTTCAGAGGCTTTTGGGTCTTTGTCACTTGGTTTTTTTGCTATCATTGACTCTCCTCTTTAAGGCCCGAAAATGTCTACAATTCTTGGAAAGAAACTAGCTGTTGTGTTTGTGCGGGGAAAAAATTAGGGCAAGAATTTCTTCCAAGTTCAAAACACCAGACCGACCTGTACGGGAAAACATACAAAAGATCAGCATGAGCCTTATCAGTCTACACTCTACATTGAATAATACCCTGTCTAGGCAACACAAAACACAAATGATTAATCAAACAAGCATTAATTCGCAATTAGACCCCCGCATGAACCAACAAAAGCATTTAGTTCGTACAAATATTAACAGAAAATGAAAAGGAAGGCCTCGAATTTGGATCAACATGTTTCACGTATCAAGAATAAAAAAATATAATTGGAATACACAAACACTCCTATCTTGGAATGAGCTATGCACAACACAATCTTCTATACACTACTCTCAAACCTTCTGCCAGAAGACCTTTCTGAAACATTCAAAAGCCTTAAATCACCTCTTGCTGGATGGATAAAATTCAGATTCCTAAACCGTCATGTCCTGTTGCCTCGGAGACATCCATTTCAGCTCCTTGGGATTTCTTCAGCTTCGCAACGAGAACCCACATGTTAGCAAGTTCATTTTCCAGATAAGCTTCTCTTTGTTTGGATTCCTTAACTTTCCTTTGAAGATCAGTCTCTCTTTGATCCTTCTCCATAAGAGCAGCTTCATATTGAACTTCTCTTTCTCGACTCACAGCCAACTCTCTCTTGAGCTCTGAGGCTGCCCCAACTTGGTCTTGGTGTTTCATGTGATTGTCTCTCCGGCCATTTCGAACAGTACTGCCACTTCTACGCTGAGTGGGGGAGTTCTTCAATGCTATCAGCTCGGCAGTTAATCTCTCATTATGATTCATAAGCTTCGCCACTTCTTCTGATAATGCCTTGAGCTCAACAGCAGCAGCTGATGCTAGCCCTTTGGCGTATGAACTCTCCTCGGCCAATTTTTGGTTCCGAGTTTCTAACTGCTCTTTTGATTCTGTTAGTGCATCAACTTTTTGCTTCAGTTCTTCCATCTCAGTGGCCTGATCAAGGAAAAGTAAGGATTCACCTCTCGTACTTGTATGAGAAATGCAACTTCAAAAGCCATCACATGATGGAAATTATGCTGTAAAATTTGTCACTAGTAAAAACACAATATGAAGAGATACAGAAAGCCAAGCAAAGAATTTTCCATCTATATGTCTGCAATCCACCAAAAAGCTTGTTTTTCTTGATGATCCACCACAAGTATAAATTGGCACAAGAATACACTTCTTAATTCAAAGTAGTTTCTTCAATTTAAATAGAACAGCCAACCTAACTTTCCTCAAAGCTACATGTTATGGGCGATACATATTTTCCTTGGGATGGTGATCCTCGAGATCCTACAAGCTTCTATTTTGGTTTCTTAAGGTATGAGAACCTTGTAGACATTTTAATGGTATTATCAGAAAATTTAGCGTCACGAGCTCAGAATGAAATCTGAGATCTTCCTTAGTTTCTAAATCTTTTACCTCTGGTGGGGAAGCATTGAAAAAGGAAATAGTGCTCTAGCAACCAAAATAATACGTGATTGGGGTGCCAAAAGGTTTAAATACATACCTGTGCTTGTAGAAGCAAATCTTCATTTCTATCTTTTGATGCTGCAGTTTCCTTGTTCATGTGATGTTGTGCATGGAAGCTTTTTAGTTCAGAAATTCGTTGAGAGTAGCTAGCTAGAGGGCTAATATTTTTTGACTCCAGTGCATCTGAGAGCTGCTGCTTCAAAGAGACAATTGTTTCCTGCAATCCTTCACATTCACAGATCTGATGGAGAGGCAATGTCAAGTTAGAACCTGCCATCAACCGACAACACAGCTTGCAAAACAGTGAAAGCTACCAACACACGCACAAAAAAAAAAAATGTTAACTGTTTGACCTTTTGGCTGAGCTGGTCTTGAATTATACAATTATCTGCCGCTTTAACCTGAAACAGTATACAGCAATACAACAATCATCAGGCCAAATTAATAAAATCAGATGCCTAAAAGAAAACCATGGGTATGTATCATTGACTAAAACAAAAGGAACCCATTGAATAAGTCTGTTCACACAACTTGGATACCATTACCCATGACTTTATAATGTGTTGCATTGTTCTTATTGATGACTCCAATTTGTTATGCAAATGAATTTAGATGGAGGATGAAAAGGTTTCCAAATGATTCTTTCGAGTGATTATCGAACATGTTAATATTCAGTTCAGAGCTAATGACAAATTTTCTTAGGCCAAGCTGTATAGGAACATCACCTCGAGTTCAAATGACTTCTCATTCAATTGAGCTGTCAGTTCAGCAATCGTCTGCAAGCATACAAAGACAAAAGGCTTAAAGATGGACTTGCAGCTGCCATATACAAGGAGTTTGTGCTACCATAAGGGAGCTAAACTTACTTGGGATGCTTCCAAGTTAGCCATGCTGTTGTGAGAGGTCATGATGGAATCAGCAATTTGCTTTTCCAACAAAGCTATTTGTTCATTCTTCACCTTGATTTCATCACTCAACTTCTTCATCTCCAACTTAAATACAAAAGTATGATGATGCAAAATTTCTCAGCCTGTTAAGAGCAGCTAATAACAAAAGGAGGTATAGGAACAACACAATACCTGTATGTGTTCCTTCAGGGGATTCCTTGAAGCCTCCTCAGACAATCGCTTCAAAATACTTGAATGGAGTGCCACCTCTCCAGATAAAATTTTCTGCTGCTCCCTCAGAAGATCAATCTGATCACTTGTTTTTATGCTATTCTAGAAATCAGCAAAGCATGAAAATTAAGCATGCAGACCATGGTAATCATCCCCAGCCAAAAAGAAGAAAGAATACACAATTAAATGAAAGGACCATTAGCATACCAGAGTTTCCTGCTCGAGGAAATTGTCCTCAGGTACCTCTCTATCCTGCCTGACCTCAGATAGAAGATCAGCTGATGGAGAGCTTTCTGCAAGTGAAGGATGTGAAAGTCTGGATTCTGCATAATAATTGCTGTTTTCTGCTTGAGGTGTTGAAGGTGTACTATTAGATTTAACTCCACTTGATTTGTCACTGGTGCTCATTCCCGATCCACTATCTCGTTTCTAATCAAGAAGAATAGATATTTCTAAGAAAAAAGAAAATTGAATTCAATTGTATCAGTGCTGAAATTTACAAGAGGGATGATCCTCCAAAGTAAGGAACTAAAGGAATAAAAACCAAAATTTGGAACTATTAAAAGGAGGCTATCCGATCATTTAAGGATCACTCTAGCTGATAAAATAACAAGTTTACTTTGTTTTACAAGAGAACCAGTATAAAAACATGCAGATAAATCTTTTGAATTACGCATACCCGTAGCTTTAACCAGTTCAGCAATCCATGCTTTCGGGTTTTCTTCTCCTCTTTCAGTGTCTCATCCACACTTTCAGTATTTCCTTCAAGAGAAACATACAAGTCAATATTTTCGTCATCCAATATCAAGTCCTGCCTCTTGTACGGTAGGTATGCAAGCTGCAAATTACACATAAGCAACCATAATCAGATATAAGAAAGTGCAGAAAAATAAGGGGTGAAGCCCTGCTATACAGAGGCTCCCACTTAAAGAGTTCCAGATTAGGAAAGCATTAGAGATAAAAGTCATAATCCAAGATTTTATACAACAATAAAATCATAGTTCAAGAGAAAAATAGATAGAAGTACAAAAAAATCAAACAAATTTGCTCCAAGTACCTCTTCTTCTCCAAAGGAATGCCTCCTCCTTGGACCTGGGCGGTGAGAGATCCTTGATGGTTGTGAAGCTTTTGTTGACACCAAAATTAATTTTGTCAGCCGCTGTATTCTGCTCAATAGGGCTGCTTTAGCTTCTTCTTCTTGTTCCAATCTTGATTGCAGTTTCACTTGACCATCTTCTAGCTGTACATATCAAATCAAATCAAGGAAATTGTGTCATAATAACGGTTATTCAGACTAAATGTATCAAACCATTATGCATTAATTAAGTGACAGTCATATACAAGATTGGGACATGGGATGAAAAGGAAGAAAAGGACAGGAATAAAGAAACTAACATTGAGATCAAACATATAAATTAAATCTTGCAGTTAACAAATGAAAATTTATGAAATAGAGAAAGAATCTTCCAAGTGATGGTAGAACTCTTTAAGAAGTACCTTCTGCTTGAGGAGGACAATGTCGTCTTCTACAATGTCTTTCAATCGAGGAATTGTCACAATACCCCTCTTCAATTGTTCTAACTCTTCCTTTAAAGAGCGTATCTCATTTTGGTACTTCTTGATAAGTGATTTCTCATCAATAATCTGCAAATGGTTGAAACATCATTTCAAATGTTGGCAAGTGAGATTGTTTGAATGAATGCATACACTCTAAGGAAAAATACCTTGTTCTGTGCTGCTTGAATTTCAATGTGCTTTGCACGGTGGGCAAATTTTAAAGTATTGTGTGTCTCTTCCGAACTACTAGATGAGGGAGTGACAGTGCAAATGAGCTGTAAATTCAGACACGAAAGGAAAATGAGTCTCTTAAATGCAAGCAGCATTTGTTTGAAGGACAATGATACGATTATCATGCATCATACGACCAGAAAAGTAGTTTCTTTTAGCAAAATATTATCAGCACTTACTGATACACGCCCATGACCACTTAATGAAGACTGAAGTAGCCTTGTCAATTTAGAGTCCCTGTAAGGAATATGAGCGGCTCTCCCATCCGTCAACTTCGATATAACCTATGCAAGTCACAAGTATACAATTTTATCCATACAATTTAAATATTTATGATTGTAAATTATTGGGGACTAGCAAATGAAGCACATAACTTCTTTTCACTAGGAATTATTAGGGAATAAAAGTCACAGTTCATTTAATTGTAATTAATGAGCACCAAATTGATGGTTTCCATTAGTGTGTGCATGTGTGAGGGACAAAGGGAGGCGAAGAGAAAGAGAGAGTGCATTCAGTCTTGGCACATTAATAGAACATAAATATCAAATTACAATATTAAGTCCCTAAAAGCACACGGACCTAGAAGCATGAAAAGATAGCTAAAACAAGTCAATCAATCTTAAGGTAACCCAGTCACACTGGTTTCTCATTTTCTATCATGTTCCTGGCTGGGTAATTCATCAAATAGAAAATGATTACCAGAAACAAAAAACCATCAAGCATGATATAACACATATGTAAGGCAGTAAGGCTGTCCCTTCAGTTTAAGAGTGAAATATTGGCAGTAAATTCTGAAACAGAAAGCTGTAAGTTTGATAAATAATGTTTTTTATGTGATAGTTTTCAGATTATATATCATGAAGGTGGTCAATTATTGTTGTACAGACGAATAATACAGGTACAAGAGGCCTCACAGTTCCAAGTGTCAGCAAACTTTTATTAATATAGGATCCTTCTTTCCGTCTCACGCCAGTAGTTTCAGCCTTTGAGCTTTCAGAACCTGCCAGATCGATGAGGCTCTGCATGTATAAGTAAAATATCAGAAAGTTAAAAAGAATTTATTGAAATCAAACATAGCAAGCAAAATCATTAATTGTAGTAAATCAAGGGGAAGAAAGAGTTGTCATAATTAAAGAAACAGGAGAAATTCCAATGAAAAACTTAAAAAGGTGACCAACAAGTCCTTTGACATCAATTCTAGATAGAAGCCTTAGGAATTACCAGCTGGGACAAATTTACAGCCTCTCCTTCACTATTTTCACCATACAGGCTACTCTCTACTGTCTGTATTTAGAATAATTGGAAAAAGTTAGTGGGAAAGGATATAAAACAATGAAATGAATATATAAATGATCAAACTATCATTAGTTGATGAAATGAATTATCCCAAAACAGAGTTGACAATGATTTCTTGCAATTCTTAAAGGCAAATGAATAATTTAGCAATTGCCAAAAAGATTGGATATTGGCCACTGAGTGGGCAGATGGCGTAAGATTGGATGTTAACAAGTAGACAAGTGAATATTCAAATGTTTCAGGAAAAACAAACAAGTTCATCAAGCAGGTCGATGAATATGAAGTGCAAGTCTGACAGTTACGTGTAAGCTAAAAAGGTAAAACTATCACTTGCAAATGCACTACAATATAATAAACATGTAAAGCTTATAATTATCTTGAAGAAAGAGAATATGAAATGTAACAATCAACTAAAGCTGCAGGAAGATAGGAATACCAGTGTAAATATTGTATGACTCCTGCTGCTGAGTAAATTAAAGTTTGTGGACCCAACATGTCTGTGCTCTGTGTCAAAAGGAAAGACCTGATCAGAAAGCGTGGAAAGAATTGTGATATCATGGAAAAGACATTGCAGTCTTGATATACATACAGGGAGGAGAGAGAATCAAATAGCATCTTTTGCAAGACAGACAAGTTCTGCACCAATTTGTAAATTTTTTCTATAGGTTGTTAACTTTCAACAAACCTGCCTATTGCATTAACTTCCACAGTTCTATCGGTACAAGTAATGCACATCAGTTTTAAAAGGATATCATTTTGATCAATATTCCATAGATGTCGGTCCATTACTTGCATAAGTATTCAATTTAAAGGGCTATATGCTGATTAGTGTCTCAATTATGTAGTTTTGTTTTGTTCTTCAGAATTTTGGTTAAAATTAGTTTTGGTAACATAATTATTTTGGAACCGGAGAGGTAGAGTTAGAAACTATAGTATTAAATAAAGCTAATGCTGTTTGAATGCTCTTGCGTTTGTTTACTGCATACGATTTGACTTGAGAGTTACCTTCCCCAGCTGCTATAAGGGAAAGTGCATGAGCAGGGGATAATACAACTTCTTCTTTTATTCCCTCGACAAAAGTTCCCTACAGATAAGAATCAAAATAAATTAAAACATGTTTATTTCCAACACGTATGAAACTGACATTTTTAGATTAATCAGCTGACCATATCACTAGAGAAACCATTAAATTTCTACATTGGAAATTGAAATTTATACCATTTACTTGCCTATTATTCATTAAGATTCTACCCACACTCAAAAAAATTAAAAAGGTTAAGATATGAGTAGGGTGCTCAAATGATCTAAATACCGATTCTTTCATAAAAGCAGAATCGGTGGTTCAGATGAGAGTCGCAATTTCCCAGACAGCACATGATCATTCAGTCATCTATTGCAGGTCCTCCTCAAACAGCTTAACCATATCACCTGAGCAAAAAATAAAAATATGCTGATTCTGATAACCACCTGCTCCCCGCAAGCGCAGAAAGAGTTGCCTCTGATATGATGCAAAGACAAAGTAGTCCATATAACACCAGATGCTTCAAAATCTCATGCCTTGACCAAGAGATTTGAACCGATATAAATAATGAAACTGAAAACTGAAAACCCATGGAAGCAAAAGTGGAATGAGACACCCAGCAACAGCCCATTCCACCTAAAGAACCAAGCAGACTTGTAGCTTGCACCGCAAGGTTTATGCATATTCCAAGACCATGATGCATAATTTATTGTACGATAAAGGGATCTCTCAGCAACATGTAAAAGCTTGCTTGATGCTGTGCCTCAGTTGTAGAGAGGGTGGGGCTTGCCATCATTATCATCATTAAATAAATAGTGCCCTAACAACTTTTTTTTTCATTCTCATCAGCTCAATATTGATTTAATAAAGTGGTAAACCATCATCATAAGAACCTGGCATCATTTGAGGTCGTCCTCAAACCGAACTTCATAAAGTTTGCATGCCATGATGCCAGCTATGTGTTGATATGGTCTCATAATTTATGGATAACAGTCGAGAGAACGGTAATCTTCTCTTGTGAAGTGTGATAATTCTTAAAGCTTTAAACCCTAAATTGCATGAAACCCCTTTCACATTCTTGAGCTAAATTACATCTCTATAAAGACTTCAGCTTAATGCTTTGTAATCTTCTCTTGTGAAGTGTGATAATTCTTGTGAGACTTTTATCTATAGTGAAAGTGTAAATGGCACTTGATCACTTGGGTAATTTTTGGTTGTGAGCCAATTCAAAGATTTAAATCTTGATCCTTGAAAAGACTGTGATTGTAAGGTTTTCTAATCTTGATCCCGGAAAAGGATTAGTGTAATCAGCAAGGTCTCACGCACTAAAAAGACCGTAACTTAATAGTAAATACTTGAATGGAGGTTCAAGGAGATTAGTAAGCGATTGTCCAAACTACTATAAGAATCGATGTCTTTCTCTTACTATCTATCTTATTTTATATGTTCTTTGCTTAATTGTGTGTTGTTACTGAAATTGAGGTGTTTATTTTATTAAAGCATCAAATGTTCAATTTAGCCTTAATTCACTCCTCTCTTGGGCTATTTTAGACTTTCAAAAAGTCCAAAGCTATAAAAGAAATATTTAGCAAGTCATAATTGGTCACACAACTGCAAATAGTTAATTGTATCCTGGTATTAAAACAACTATAAAAGTTATTGCCATGAGGATGATATAAGTGCTGAAGGTAAGCATAGAGAAACACAATACAGAGATGGTAAGCAAGTACCTGAGCATCTTCTCTGATTCTTAAATTTTGTCCTGCTGGATTCAACAAGTCGTTAACAACCTGAAATGACAAAAACCAAAGAATAAAGAAATTGTAAAATGGAGGAGCTGTGGAGCTACCTCATATTAAACAATAGAAATATTAATAATAAGGCAGTAAATTGCAGCATTATTAAGCTAGTAGCTAGAGAGAATTGGAAGAAGCTGACCTCATTATAGATCTCCAGGTATGAAACACGGAGGAGGAACTCACGGTTTGGAGTCTAAGGCAAAGAAAAATGTTAATTAATAGCATTCAAACAAGTATCAGCTAGAGTCGTACAAGGGGGTTCAATTCATTGTAAAGTACCTCTTGAATGATACTAAAAGCATCCTTCACTGCTAATGGTATAATTCCAGGTGACCTTTGATCCCCCTGATTATTATATGGATAAATATAAGCATAATGTTTTTAACATTAGTTAAAAGGTAATGAATAATGCCACCTCAATTACACAGACAACAAATACAAATATACATGCCAAGGAACACAAGGTGTTTTTATTTAATTTTACGTGTTGTATGCAGGGAATGATTTAGATTTTTTTTATTTTTTTTCCTAGCAAATTAACTCAACATGTCCTCATATTTTAGGTCTAGTCTCCAATTTGTTTCTACGAGTTTAATACATCCTATTTTTTTTATATATATTTTAGTTTATTTTCCAATCTATCCTTCTAATAGATATTTCCATGCAAACTAACTAAAATATCCTCACTTGAGAAATTCAAACCCCCACCTAATATATTAAAGTTATAAATTTGAAAAAAAAAATGAATTGTCATGTAATGTTAATATTTGTATTATTTTTTTTCATGGTTATTTTTTTTAATAAATTAGGTTCTTTTAGGGAAAAAAAAGAACGAACTGTCATATAATGTTAAGATTCTTATTTTTTTTCATGGTTATTTCTTTAATAAATTAGGTTAGATTTGAATTTCTCAAATGATCAAATCAAGGTATTTTCATCAGTTTTTGCATGGAAATAGATACTAGAAAGATAGATTGGAGAAAGAATGAACTGAAATATAAGTATAGATTGGATGCAATTAAAGTTTTAGGAAAAGATTGGACATTGGAGACTAGACCCTAAACTATAATGACATATTAAGCAAATTCCCCTTTTTTCCTTACAGCAGTCTGAGAATGATCTGCTAGGAGATTTAAGGCATAGAAATATGCAGTGTGTGTGTGTGTGAGTGTTTATGGTATTTAAGGCATTTCTATTTAATTTTGCATGCATAGTAAGAGCACAGCAGAAAAATAGCATCTCAGGTATTAAAATCTCACATGCATGGTATGGGTTTTCCCACTGCTAGTCACTCCATATGCGAAAATGGTGCCTGTAAGAGCATGTATAAACAAAGGTAAAAAACTATAAGCTTTAGAAGGAAAGCAGAAATTGGAGTTCCTAAGCAGAGGGATATCCATTTTGTTTACCATTGATCCCTTCCATAGCACCATTGACAACATGCTGAGCAGCAACATCATATACATGGCGCGTTGTAGTTGAAGGACCAAACACCCGATCTACAAGCATGGGTTAATAAATAAAGAGACAAAAAAAGGAATAACATGAATGTCTTAAATATAACTCGTTTGATCAGCTATTATCCCCAAAGGGAAAAAAATGAAGGAGCCTAATAGTTTATTAATTAATGCTGGGTAGAAAGAAGCCCAGAATTTCTCGCTTTCCTTTTTTGGTAATGTTTCTGGCATGAGAGGATTAAAATCCCAGAAGCAAGAATTATCTCCTGGAACTGCAAAGAAGTATATACCCCTAGAGTAAGAACAACAATGTCCTTAGAGTGCAAATAAAGCCTTCTATCGATTGATTATCGAAATTGAAGCACAAAGCCAGCCCATCTGCAATGTGTTCTTACATTCACTACAATGACGTGAAAACTATGAAAATATAATTCAGAGTTTTGCAAAAGGAAAATATTTCACAAACAAACGACTATAAAACGCAGAACCTTTGAATTGATTAACGTAGCCATGGACTTCGGACAATATCTTCGGTTCCAACTAGACTCATAGCACTAACTCTCCAATATATGACATTAGTTTCTTCAAAATTACCATAAAAGACACCCCTCAATCAATTCAACCAAAAGCATACAAGTTCTCAAGCGCATTTTAACTTAACTTCACACTACCAATCAATTCAAACAAAAGCATACAAGTTCTCAAGCGCATTTTAACTTAACTTCACACTACCTATCCACACATTAACTAATCTACAAATGCATCCGGCTTACACTACCAATGCCATTCCAATTAAATACATTCAGAGAAAGCTTAACAAATTACCATACGCATAAGCAGTAGATGGATTATGTTCATTTCGCACGACAGTTTCTCCATCCGCATACCACGCAATCTCCTCTCCTTGCCTGATTTCCCTAGGACTAAACACCAAAACAAAAAATAAATAAACCACAAATTAGCAAAAACAAGTACTTATTAACAATAAAATTTAGCACGAACCTTAGGGGCCGAAAGCGAACAGTGACAGTTACATTTTCTTTGGATCTCTCAGTATCCAGATTAACACTTTCGGAGTAAAAATATTGTGGTTTGCTTCGAGCTGAGGAGGATACAGGTGAGCTTTGACCGTCCATTGAATTCTCTAAAAATTGCTTAGTAGAAGATGTCGTTGATGATGACTGTGAATTCGCTGCTGGTTTCTTGGAATTACTGATTAAAACTGATATTCTTGATTTTGATCCCTGTTTCGTCGCCATTTTTAATTAATCCAAAGCCAGTCCTTCAATTAACTGTAGCAACAGAGAGGAACAAAAAAACTTGAAAAAATCAAATTATTCTGTTTGGAAGCTATGAAAATGTAGAGAAGAAGGAAAATTAGTGCTGTTTGGTTGCTGGGAAAAAATATTAATAGCATCCGTGTGTAATGAAAACAGAGAAAGAAAAGGAGAGTAGGATATCATTGCCTTAATGAAAAATCAGAGGAGCACCGTTGTGAAAAACTAACTAATAAATAAAAAAACAAGAAGAGAGAGGTACATGCAAAGGAAAAGAAACTGAGGAGCGAGAGCAGGATCTTTTTGGATCTGTTTAAGAGAGGGAGAGCCGGAGAGGGATGCTAATTAACGAGTATGAAAGAAAAACATCATCATAATCACTACTCATCAGTCAACAGTCTAGAGAGAGAGAGAGAGAGAGAGAGAG
>Ga0325414_1005405_pt1 | contig 13500 bp, 9 predicted proteins | sample PopdelMetagenome_8_FD_206183 | JGI IMG/M metagenome (GOLD analysis project Ga0325414, IMG submission 206183) | Populus deltoides microbial communities from Bellville, Georgia, United States - Leaf-PdKOR-R3 | ecosystem: Host-associated > Plants > Phyllosphere > Phylloplane/Leaf | place: USA...
GTGATTAAATGGCAGCCACCAGTAGTTAATAGTAATTACAACAAGACGTTATGGTTAGCTAACCAGGAGAAAGCTTGAATCTGATTGGTCACACCTTACATAAGTTGCCTGCAGCTAGACCCAGATAGCAGTACTGATAACGCAGCCTTACATCAATTCTATGACTATCACCTCGTACATATACTCCTCTCTTGTTCAAAATCCTCATCCAAATTCTCCTCACCTCTTCTCACCCCACTTTCCGAATCCCCATTTTGATCTGCGGCTAGCTGCCGGAATTAATGAAGCATTATTGTGTGGTGAAGAGTTTGATGTTCAAGTGTTTCAGCTTGAGATCAATAATCTTTCTTGTTTTCTTGACCATGTTGCTTGTGTTGCTGCCGTTGATGTTGCCACCATTGCCGCCACCTCCATCAATACTCATGTTTCTTCCAGTTTTGATCATGTCCTTTCTAATTTTGTTGGCCTTCTCTTCGTCTCAAATCCCTCATATTGCACTGCACTCTTCTACATGACAAGGTACTTCCGATCGATCAATTTCTTGAGTTTGCAAGAGTACCAACTTGCTAAAAACACCATGGATGGTGAAATCAAGTTTGTGGGAATGAACCAAGGCATCAAGTCTCTCTAGCTAGAGTACTGTCTACATGGAAGAGATATGGAAGAGATCGAAAGGTTCGATCCATGTAGAAAATGTAACAAGATATAGATCAGGATTTTGGTAAGGTGTTCTTAATTTCTTTGAAATCCTTTCCTTGTGTGTGAACCGAATTGTTTAATATTTGTTTTATTGTTTATAATGGTTACCTGAGAGAATCAATCCAATTTACATACTTGGGAAAAATTCCAAGACACCGGCAGGGCGACACTCGATTATGCCACAGAGAGTGGTGGCCGGATGTTTGTGTGATTCGGCCATGGCTTAGAGGTCATAATTGCATGTACAACTTGTGATGCGTTTGGATTTTCTACAATATATAATATCTTGAAACCAATAATAAGACTTTCGTTACAGAATCTGAGTTTCTTGTTTGAATAACAAAAGGTGAAGTCACGGTAACTTGAAGTTATGGTAACAGTAGCTAGGAGGCACCAATCTTTAATTCTGTCATGGAACTAGACTTTACTTTGGTTGTGGCAGGCGTTTTCTGTCCTGCCAAGGACAACAGCAAAGTATGCTGAAAACAGACTGTCAAAGACTGATCAGACATATGTGTTAGGTTCTTTGAACCATAATTTCCTTGAGTTTTTTTTTTTTTTTTTAACAAGGTAAGTAAAAAAAAATAAAGAAACACAGGTGGAAAAATATCTGAAAAATTAGCACATTTAAACGAGTTACTCGTTTGAAATTAAAAACTATTTTTTTTTCTGCTCGTCCCCTCTCATGCCGAGATCTCTCTCTCCACAACCAAATTAGTACCCAAAGAATCCTATAACACTTCTCTTTCTCTCTCTAAAATACACTATTATATCTTACCTTGATGTCTAGAATATTCAAAAATATCATATTATTAAAAAGTGATAACTTATCATTGATATAAATATCTACATAACATTATATATGTTCATTATATGTTATTTCATTACACCAATCTGGTTAAATTTTCTGAGATGTCTACGCAACCAGATGCATTATGCCCCTGGTATCCAAAACAGAATCAATTAGTATGCAATATCATTTTACATTTATTAAATACTAGAATAATTTTATTGTGGATGATGATTGCTAATTAGTTTTTAATGTATATATAGATTAATTACTTGGTATGAAAAGCTCAAAAAGCAGCAACGACTATCCGTAGAAGTGTTGATGAGATAGGATATATTGTGGCCAACACCACGCTCAATTTATGTCGTGCAGACTTCAAGAGATTGAGGTTGAGCATCTTTAAGTAGCATTAACAGAAGATGAGATTGCTTATCGTTGAAGTGTTAGGGATGTTGGTCCGTCCACGAGCATTTCAGACCCGTTTACAAGCGATCTAAGTCTATCCACGAGCTGGGATGATATTGGTACTCCTTAAACCTACATGGATATTATATACTCAATCTCGAGTTGAATAGGATAAGAAAATTATTAGATATAATTACATATTATTATATATTATTATAATTGTGGATAGAAGTATAGTTAGTTTAATTTTTAATAAAATATAATGTTGTTTTAAATGTTAGTGTGCATTTGTTATTTATGATTTAATATATTATGTGCTACTTATGTGAATTGTGTTTTAATGGTTGTTTGTGATTATGCAAATTGTTTTGTTTTGGAAGGGAGTTGATGGCAGAATAAACTATATACGTCTTGTTTAGAGGAGTCACAGATGTTATTTGCAACTCTCTCAACTATGCTAGTTTTCTAATTATTTTCTTGCATGTGTTACTTTACAAATTAATTTTTTTAAATGTGTTAACTTACCAAAACACATTGAGAGTGTTTTTGAACTCTAGCATGGTAAAAGTAATAATAAAATAACATAGTGCAAAATATATTTGAAAAAATAACACAGTTTAGAAAGTCATAGATGACATCTACAATTCGCAAGTTGCAACATTTAATAAGGAGAGATGAAAAAAAAGAAAGAAAAAAAAAAGAAAAAGATCTTGAAGTCACACTAAAACTCCGATAATGACGCCGTCGGTAGCATTGAAAAGATCTCAATAAGACAAATCCAACGACACCAAGAAAGGTCATTCATGATGACCGGAATGGATCACATAAGCAGCTCAAAGGCAAGTGAGTCCCGACACCTTTGGACGGCTCTGTGGCCCACTTCGTTCACCGTTTGTGACTTTCTTTGGTGTCATTGGATTTGTCTCATTAAAAGTTTTTCAATGGCACATTTGGTGTTATCATTAAAGCTTTAGTGTGCCTCCAAGGTTATTATTTTTTTTTCCTCTCTCCTCATTATAATTTATAAAGAGAGAGGAGAGAGAAAAAAGTTAAAAAAATAAAGAAACCACGAAGGCAAATCGAAACTCCAATGATGATACCATCAGTATCGTTAGAAAGATCTCGACGAGATGAATTCAATGATACCAAAAAATATCATAAATGACGAACAAAGTGAGCCATACGAGCCGACCAAAGGTGTCAAGGCTCACATGTCTTTAGACTGCTCGTGTGGCCTTTTCCAGTCACCGTTAGTGACATTTCTTGGTGTCGTTGGATTTGTCTCGTTGAGATCTTTACAACGATACCAATTATGTCATCATTAGAGTTTTGATGTGATTTTGATGTTTTTTTCTTTTCTTTTTTACTCTTTCTTCTCTCATTATTAAATGTTGTGTTTATCAAATTTGCAATTTGAAAGAATACATGATATTTGTGACATGTGAATTGTAAATATCATCTACAATTCTCTAAATTGTGTTATTTTCATAGATATTTTTGTGTTATGTTATTTTATTAAACAATTTTTTTTACAATGCTAGGAAAAAAAGATAGAAGAGAACTTTAGTTTTCATACCTCAAGTTGAAGGGCGGTGTTGATATTCCACAGTGCAGTACATCCTCGTTAGAGGTGATAAATAAATGTTTAATTGAGAAACTGTTGGGAAAATATATTGAGTTTTTTATATATATAAAAAACTTAAAATATTTTTCATAAAAAAAGGTACATAAAACTTGAATTTTGTTTTAGAAATTGCTTCAACTGGTTAATTGAGAAACTTTTCGGAAATATATTGAGCTTTTCAAATGGAAAATGAATATTATTAGCATTAGAATTTAAAATATTTTTTTAATATTAAATAAATTTTTAATTGAGAAACTATTAGAAAAATATATTGAGTTTTTAAAAATATTTTTCATAAAAAAACCATAAATGGTATATAAAGCTTGAATTTTGTTTTAAAGGTTGTTGCAACTGGTTAATTGAGAAACTATTAGAAAAATATATTGAGCTTTTCAAATGACATATGAATATTATTGTCGTCATAATTTAAACTATTTTTTTTAATAATAAGTAAACATTTAACAATCATTTTAGGTCAAGAACGTAAATTATTGAATAAAACTTTAAGAATAGCTTTATATTAATTTTTTAACACATTAATTCAACTAAAAATTCTTCTTGATATTATATCACAAATCATCATCTCAATTCCAAGATTTAAATTATTAGATAAAGCTTTAATAATGGTTTTATATTATTTTTTAATGACATCAACCTAAAAATTAATGAATTTAAGCTAAAAAGATCACGAAAATATCCTTAATGAACACTAAAACCTTATCTGAGATATCAAATTTTTGACTGGAATAGTTTTTACAGCACGATTACTAGACACCTTTTACATTTATCACCACCAACATACCTAACAGCCCAGCTAAAAAGTAAAAGCAACAAAATATTGACTCAATATATATATATATAATGAAAAATATATTGAGTTTTTTTTTTTTTTTACACGAAGCAAGCGAGAAAGGGATTACAGCCTGTATGGTATATGAATTTCATTTGGGGGTAGAAGGGAGCAGATTCTGGTTGTTTTTATAGTTTAATCTGCTTTTTAAATTATTTTTTATTTAAAATTTAGTATTTTTTAATAGTTTTGATTTGCTAATATTAAATATATATATATATATAACATTATTTTAATATATTTTTAATTAAATTTTTCTTTTTCATAAGAACTCTACATTGCATAAAATCAATAAAATTAAGAATTTTTTTTTATATATATTTTTGCTTGTCATCCGTTTCCACTTTTTAATGGTACTTCTCAATATAAAGGATGAAAAAATAGATTGATTAGAAAATAAAAAACTTTTGGGGATGGCCTTTTCGCAGTCAAAGGGATGATAATTGTTGTATCATGAATATAATTCCTACATGCATATTGCCGTCAATTATTCCAGTGATTTGGATCAATTACTGCACCCTTAATTGGAAGCAGATTGCTAGCTAGCAAGCTAGAATCTAAGGCCTTTCTTTAAACTCGAATGGCGAAGGCTATATCTGCTTTTACTTAGAATTTTTTCCCTCAACTCTCCATAATGATTACGATAATTCGAGCCTTTTGTAGTGAAATTAGCTTTATTTATTTTTTTTTATTAATTTTGGAAACAGTATCCTCGATTCCCTCCAAATGATCGATCCCATATTTACCTATTGTGTTTCGATGAGAAATTTTATGGTAATTGAGGAGCAATTACTAATTGAACAAAAATATATATATTTAAATAATTTTGACACCCGAATCAAACTGAGTTTAAAGCTTAATTATAGCATGTTTATAAAAATCGAGCCTATATATAATCATTGAATATGAAGTTTTTCTTTATTTTTAAATCTGAAATATTTCTAAATTAATTCTCGTGTATTTAAATTATATCAACATATGCGATGCCATCAAAGTAAATTGTTTTATCTTATATACTAAAAATATTATTATCATTTATCTATTATTTTTTAATAATAATATTAAATAACTTCTTATAATTTAAATATTTTTTTTCACATTCAAAGAAACAATTAATGTAACCCGTAACATATTTGCATGCTAGTAAGTTAGTATTGTTTAGCTAAGATTGTGTTAGTTTTTGTAATTCAATCGTATTTTTAAAAAGTTTTGATTTTTTTTATTTTAAATTAATTTTTTATATGTTTTTAGATCGTTTTGATATACTAGTATTAAAAATAAATTAAAAAAATATTATTTTAATATATTTCAAATAAAAAATATTTTAAAAAGCAATCTAACACACGCTTTAAATCATAATATAGAATAGGTCTTTATAATAAATATATCACCATTGAATTTATATTCGTCAATGGCACACATTTTCCACATTGAGTAAAGAAATGTGGTGGTGCAAAATTTTTGGCAAGTTTAGCATTATTTTGTATACTTAAGGCACCTCCTTTATATTAAAGAAACCTGCATCTACTTTACCAAAATCAAGCAACAGATTCTCACCAAAGCTTAGTATTCCAACTGTTATAAATCTTTCCATTTATTGCAGATACAATTCTGCCAGAATTATAGCAAATGTTCATATGCAAATCTTTCCATTTACTGCAGATATTATTCTGCCAGAATTATAGCAAATGTCCATATGTATTCATTGCCGAAAGCAGACTTTTCTCTTGTATATATTCTACTCAACATTATAATGAAATTGTGTGGTTTTTCCATTAATTCTGTGAGCAGTTGTTTGACCTTTTATGGTATCAAAGTCAAATTCTCTCATGAGCAAACAGATCCTTCTCTAAAAGTGTCAGCCTCTACAGATCAAACAACTGGAACCCACCCAAACACTCACCCTATCTCCTCCACCGAAAATGCACTCATTGCTCTCACCATCACAACACAAATCAATGAGAAACTGACGTCGTCCACCTTTCCTCGATGGAGAGCACAATTTGAAGCCCTCCTCATTGGATATAATCTTTTTGACTACGTTCATGGCATTTCCCAATGTCCCTCCCCAGCTGGCACTTCTCTTATTGAGTTGAACAAAACTCATTGGGTTCGTCAGGATAAATTAATCCTGAGCGCTATTATGGCTTCTACCTCGTCCACCATCGCCCCTCTCATCGCTAGTTCCAAAACTTCCCATGAGGCTTGGAAAAAACTTCATCACATGTATGCCAGTAAATCCAGAACTCGTGTCATGCAACTCAAGGAAGAACTTACCTTGATTCAGTGAGGAAATCGCTCCATTCATGCTTATCTGCAGGCTATGAAAGCCCTTGCCGATGAGATTGCACTCATCGATCATCTAATATCTGATGATGATATTACCCTTTACATTCTTAATGGACTAGGTGCTGATTTCAGAGAAATTGCTGCCCCAATTCGGGCACGGGAAACATCTCTGACTCTCGAAGAGCTTCATGACATTCTTGTGGGGCATGATAGCTACCTGCGGCGTCTGGAATCTTCAACCCAGCAGCTTGTTGCCTCTGCAAATTCTTCTCACCATCACCGACAGCACAGTGGCTCTTATGGTGGGTCTTATCCAAAGGGCTCTTATAAACCAAATGGGCACACTCGTTCTCAAAATTTCAGTAAAATTCCTCAAGGCCCATTCAAAGACAATCGGAGGCCTTCCACAACCAGGTACCCTCAAAGGCGTTACCAACCAAAATGCCAATTTTATGACCACATGGGCCATACAGCTAAGTCTTGCCCATAACTTCATCGATCAGAAGTAAGAGCCAACTGCACATCTGCCCCTCAACCAGCAGATCAGAAATGGCTTCTTGATTCTGCCGCTTCCCATAACATTACTGGTGACTTGAAGAATTTATCTATTCACTCTGAGTATGATGACACTGATGAAGTTGTTATTGGTGATGGGTCAAGTTTGGTAGTCTCCCATATTGATTTCTTGACTTTAAAATCACCAAAACGGATATTTATACTTCGTGACACTCTTTGCGTTCCTAATATTTGCAAAAATTTAATTTTTGTTCATCACTTCGCCTCTCAAAATAATGTTTTTCTTGAGTTTTACCTCTTTTATTTTCTTGTGAAGGATCAGACTACGGGGGCGACATTACTAAGAGGAGCATGTGAAAGCGGCGTTTATCATTTTCCGAACTCACTGGTGGGCTCCAACTCTAAAATTGTTGCAAATGTGCATGAACGAACCTCATTTGACATGTGGCACAAACGTCTCGGTCATCCGTCCTTCAAAATTGTCAGAAATCTTGTCCATCATTTTTCTCTTCCTATAGCGCACAATAAAATGAACTCTCTATATTCATCATGTTTTATCAATAAAGCCCATCAACTTCCTTTTCGGTCTACCAGTTATTAGAGTCATGCTCCCCTTGATATTATTTATACTGATGTGTGGGGACCTGCCCATTGTGTTGGTCTAGATGGTTCTCGCTACTATTTAATTTTCATTGATCATTACACAAAATATATGTAGTTCTATCCCATTAATGCAAAATCTTGTGTTAAGAGCATCTTTCCTCAATTCAAACAACTTGTTGAGAAACGGTTTTAATCACAAATTAAAAGTCTTTACTCTGACAATGGTGGCGAGTACACAAGTCTTAAACCTTTTCTCTCTCTTCATGGGATTAGTCACTATACCACTGCCCCTCACACACCCCAACAAAATGACGTTTCTGAACGTGGGCATCGCCATCTAGTTGAAACTGGTCTCGCTCTACTACACGATGCTAATCTTCCTCTCTCATATTGGCTACATGCTTTTCATACTGCCACGTATATCATTAATCGTCAACTTACTCCTCTCCTACAAAACAAATCACCATTTAAAAGTCTTTTTGGCCAAAAACCAAATTATCTTAAATTAAAATCTTTTGGGTGTATTTGTTATCCCCTACTCAAACCCTATAACACGCATAAAATTCAGCCCAAGTCCACTCCGTGTGTTTTCATCGGGTATTCTTTAACCTAAAATGCTTACCATTGTCTAGAACCCACAACAAATAGAATCTATCTCTCCAAGCATGTCCTCTTTAATGAGCAACAAACCTTAGCCTCTTTTGGCTCTCATTCGTCTTCGTCCGTGTCCTCCCCTCTGTGTGTTGCCCCGCCCGCATCCTCTGCTTCACCAGTGTTTTCAAAATCTGCCATCGCCGTGGGATCATCTCCTCCAGGTAACCCCTCTTCCTCTCATTCTCTAGTTCTTTTACACTCTTCAAATATTTTTTCTATTTCATCACTGTCGAACCCATGTGCAATTGAGCAAACCTGTGAGCCTGCCTCTTCACCCTTCCCTGCTTCACCGCAAAATCACCCAGCCTCACCAGTGTCTCCTTCATCCCATACTGTGTCTCCCTCAGTTCCCATAACCATAATACCACCACCATCAAATCGGACACACTCCATGACTACCTGATCCCTAAATAACAACTTCAAACCCAAACAAATCAATTCTGTCACCAGACATCCTCTCCCTCAAAGTCTCGAACCAATATGTGTTACCCAGGGTTTGTCCATGCCAAATTGGCGTGAAGCCATGTCTAATGAGCTTACTACTCTTATGAGACATGGCAATTGGGACTTAGTTCCACCCCCAGCTGGTTGCAGGCCCGTCAGTTGTAAGTGGGTTTTTCGTGTCAAACGGACAGCCAATGACACAATCGATCGCTTCAAAGCTCAACTTGTTGCCAAAGGCTTTCACCAACGCCCTGGGATTGATTATAAGGAAACATTTAGTCCTGTTGTAAAACCTGCAACCATTCGGTCTGTGCTCATTGTTGCTGTCATACAAGGTTGGATTTTGAGGCAAATAGATGTTAACAATGCCTTCCTGCATGGTTAGCTTACTGAAACTGTCTATATGAGTCAACCTCTAGGGTTCAAGGATCAGACGAACCCTCATCATGTATGTAAGTTGCGTAAAGCTATCCATGGGCTTAAACAAGCCCCTCGGGCATGGTATTCAATGCTCAAGCATGCTCTTATTCAACTTGGCTTTCATAATTCTAAGTCTGATTCCTCCTTGTTTATTTATCACTGTGGCTCTGTTATATGTTATATGTTGGTATATGTGGATGATCTTGTGCTTACTGGAAATGATTCCAGCTTTGTGCAGTCTCTTATTAAGTAGCTTAGTGATCAATTTTCGTTGAAAGATATGGGTCCTCTTAATTATTTTTTGAGCGTGGAAGTTGTCTCCACCTGTGCAGGTTTATTCTTGTCCCAACATAAATATGTCCGTGACTTGTTGTCCAAAACCAGCATGGTTGGTGCCAAGGATATCTCTACCCCCTATCTCCTGGCATATCTTTAAAACTGGATGATGGCACTGCCTCTGTTGATATCACTGAATTCAAACGAGTCTTTGGGAGTCTTCAATATCTCTCCCTCACCCGACCTGATATTTCCTTTGCTGTCAACAAGTTATCTCAATTCATGTACAAGCCAATTACTACACACTGGACAGTAGTTAAACGCCTTCTTCGGTATCTAAAGCAGACTATCTTCCATGGGATTCACATCCAAAAGGCTACTACCTAGCATCTCACAACATACTCTGATGCAGACTGGGCTGGTAACGTCGATGATCGCACCTCCACCTCCGCCTATATCAGCTTCTTGGGACACAATACCATTTCCTGGAGTTCAAAAAAAACAACGTGCTGTTACACATTCATCTACAGAGGCTGAATACCGATCCTTAGCCAATGCAGCATTTGAAACAATGTGGCTGCTTAGTCTTCTTAGTGAACTTGGCTTTCCACTCAAAGCGCCACCTTCTCTGCTATGTGACAATCTTGGCACTACTCATCTCAGTTTTAATCCAGTTCATCACTCCAGAATGAAGCATATTCAGATTGATCTGCACTTTGTGCGAGACTTAGTTCAGCAGGGGTCTCTTCATGTCAAGCATGTTCACACCCAGAATCAACTTGCAAACCTGCTAACCAAACTGTTATCTCGGCAGCGTATCGTGTTTCTCCGATTCAAGATTGGCCTCACTGATGGGACTCCTATCTTACGGGGGCGTATTAAGGAAACCTGCATCAACTCTGCCAAAATCAAGCAACAGATTCTCACCAAAGCTTAGCATTCCAACTGTTACAAATTTTTCCATTTATTGCAGATACAATTCTGCTAGAATTATAGCAAATGTCCATATGCAAATCTTTCCATTTACTGCAGATATTATTCTGCCAGAATTATAGCAAATGTCCATATGTATTCACTGCCGAAAGCAGACTTTTTTGTTGTATATATTCTACTCAACATTATAATAAAATTGTGTGGTTTTTCCATTAATTCTATGAGCAGTTGTTTGATCTTTTACTTCAAATTTCTGTTTTTTTTTTAATGGAGCATTTTAGACTAGATTTTTACTCAACCAAATATTAAAAAGATCATTCATACTTAAACCCACCCTTAAGAAAAGGGAAATTTCCCCTCTGATGGCAACAGCTCCCTTGATTCTTTCACAGTTATCGGCCATGTTCTTGCTTGCCAAGCATGCAAGCGATGAAAAAAACTGGTAGAATCATAATAATGTCAAAAGTTAAAGAGAAGGACAGGTTTTACTCACTCTTCTATGTCACGCACCAAGCTTTCATCATTGCTTTCTCCCCTGTCCATTCGCAGGGCGTCAGAATCTTCAAGTACTGGTGGAAGGTGGAAGGTGGAAGCTTAAAATACAAAAAGAGGCAAGGACGGCTCCTTTCACACGCAAAGGTAAACTCCAGCATATGATATGCATTTTTTTCATTGTTAATAAGGTACAAAATAACAGTCACTTTAAAATGCATGGAGAATTAATTTCTCAGCTAAAAACGAGTTTGTTATTGTTTTACATAGTGATTTAAGAGTTTTTTTAAAAAAAAATTCATTAAAAAAATTTATTTTTAGATTTATTTTATATCAGCATATCAAAATTAAAAAAAAATATAAAAACATAAATTACTACACCCCAAACAGATTATTAAATTAGTCTCTACAGTTTATTCTTTACCCTTTGATGTTAATTTTTTTTATTTTAATATTAAATAAATTTTTTGTTAAATATCTTTACTATTACTAGCTTTATATGTCAATTTTTTTTTTTGCTGGATTAGTTAATTTTTTGGGGTTAAATATCTTTAAAATTAAGTTGTTTTTCCTTGTTTTTTTCTTTCTTTCATTCACATGGAAGTATTTGTGAGATTCAATGATGGGCATAAAAGAAAATGCATGCATCTAGGGCACTCTGTTTAAAATAGCAGTAATGCTTTCAAGCCAAAATTCAAATGAAATTACCCAGAGACTTCCTTCATCGACTGCTGAATTTCATTTTTGATGATACAACAGGGGTTTGTTTCTTAAATTATTATTGTAGGCTTAATTATAAAAGAATATCATAAATTATCAGTTGAAAGTGTAAATAACTTGTTTAATATTTCATCCATAAATCTCTGTTCTAATGATAATAAGTTTCTTATACTTATAAAAAATTGCGAATTCAAATTCTTTGTCTGAAATATTTATGCTTAAAAAATGTTTGATTACAATATAAGGTTGTCCTGGCTAACTATTGACTAGTAATGTTAATCATTAATTATCACTATAAATTCCTTTTTTTAGATTATTTTAAAACTCGATTAGACGAGTCAACCTGGAATCCGATCAACATAGGATTTAGATCAATTCAAATTAAAAAAACTAAAAAAAATAGTTGACTTGGTCAAAAATCTAAATTGATCGAATGATCGAATCTATCCTAATTTGAACCGACCATCATTTTGTTGATTTTTTTTTTATCAAAACAAAAATATTCTCTTTAAAAAAACAAATTGTGGACTACAAGTCAAATTTTAAAATTATAGTGAAAAATAAAAACAAATTGTATAAGTCATACTCTATGAAAGTCTTGAATTAAGGTGGTCCTATACCTAACAACAACGGTCAAAAGTTTTAAGCCGAAAAAGATTAAAATGAATACATTTCATCACAATTCTCGTGCAACACCCTTGAGAATACAAGGTTGACAAAAACAATGTTTCCATTCTTGAAATTATGGAATGAGCTGAATCAGGACACGGCGACTGGTGGATGTGCTTTGGTGACCGTCCAAGTATATGAAATAGCATCTCATCTCTGTCCTCACCTGGTCTCTCTCTAGCTATGGTGCCTTATATAACTTCCCCTTAAAGCCCAGAGGTGAAGTCTTTCACATAAAATCCTCTGTCAAGTCTCCACCATGCATGCACTAGGGGTTCCCAGCTCTGATAAAATGGCCGCGTACGGCAAGACTAGTTTATTTGGTTTGAGAATTTTGATGGTGTTGCTGATGGTTGTTGTGACTTCAATCATAATAATTGTGCCGCCGTTCTTGCCACTATTGCCACCGCCACCTCCAATATTTCTCTTTCTGCCAGTTTTGATGATGTCTCTTCTTGTTGCCCTGGCATTCTCTTCAGCATCTAAAAAGTTACCTGACTACACCACCCTTTCCAGTTTAAGCGTTTAATTCATACAAACACATGCATACATGGAAATTAATGTGGTGTTGATGCACTAAAAAGTGTAGGCGATGCAGATGAATCGAAAGTTATATCCTTTAGCATAAGACTCTGTGTTAGGAGAAAATGTACCGTGAAGCTTTTTCTTAATTCTTATTCTTCTCTTCTTTTTCTTCGTTTTTTTTGTAATGATCACTTTAAATATAAGAATTTGAAGCTAATTGTAGTGGATTTTTTTTACCTGATTGAATATTCATAGTTTGATATATTTTTTTATTGAAATCAAGATGTAATCATGATTGCATTTTGCATAATGGCAGGAAGACAGAGAAGGGGAAGAAAAAAACAGTGAAACAACATTCTCACTGTTCTTTAATTATGTCTTTCTTATATATATATATATTTCCTTTCCTGGAAAGCAAGTGGGTTCATCTTGCTGGGGTCCGAGCTGACATGCAAGTGTTGCAAAGGTTACAGGCTGCAGTTACTCAGCTAGCCACCTACCTAGCCAGGCACCGTGTATGTACATGGAAAGATCCTGACAAATGTTCGTCTCTCGGTTTAATGGCTATATGGCCGAGAAGATCCTTGTAGT
>Ga0325414_1005406_pt1 | contig 13499 bp, 6 predicted proteins | sample PopdelMetagenome_8_FD_206183 | JGI IMG/M metagenome (GOLD analysis project Ga0325414, IMG submission 206183) | Populus deltoides microbial communities from Bellville, Georgia, United States - Leaf-PdKOR-R3 | ecosystem: Host-associated > Plants > Phyllosphere > Phylloplane/Leaf | place: USA...
ATATATATATATATATATATATATATATATATAATTGACATGATTATATTTTTTATTTAAAAAATGTTAAGTTATATATGAATATAATTTTATTTTTTTGATATAAAAAAATGAAAATAAATTTATTTTATGGTTGAGTAATTTTGAAACATTTTACTTTTTAAAACTTTTCGAGTAATTTTTTTTAAAAATATTATATTCTTATATAATACAAGAGCAATTTATAGAGAATTAAAACAATTAGTAGGGATAATTTGAAAACTTTTTCAATTAAATTAGAGATGAAAGTGAGTATTTATAGGTTAGGTTTCTTTGTGTGTGTGTGTGCGTGTGTGTATATATATATTAAATTAAAAAAAAGGTTTTATGTATCTATATTTATATAATATAAATATAAATTTTTAAATTAGATTTGAGTTAAATTTTAGGTTGGATTTAACAATATATATATTATTTTCATTATCAATTGGGTAAGATTTCATAAACAATTTGAGTAAGATAATTATAAAAAACATTTATCCATTCGAGTTGATTTAGATTGGTATTCATGGTGATCAAATTAAATTACCATTCCTAAATTAAAGTATAAATTGACTTAGACTATGTTTGTTTTTTGGAATTCATTTTTCAGAAAATCACTTTCCAAACTTTCATGTGTTTGTTTGCTATTAGAAAAGTTGGTTAACAGAAAACATTTTTCAGTTAAAGAAAAATTTGGGTTGGTTTCAGAAAAGTGTTTTCCTGAAAAATTTGGGTGGAAAATATTTTTCGGAAGTTGTGAAAAATTTAGAAATATCATATTATTTGCTGATTATATCAAATTTGGTTCTCAAACTTTTGATTGCTATATATATTTTATCTTGAATATTTATTTTTCAGTTTCATCTTTTAAAATTTAATTTTTATATTAACTTTGGTTCTCATTTTTATAATTGTTATTTGCTTTTCCCTTATCATTTTTTTATTGAAATTTTTTATTTATTATATTTGATCCTCGTTCTTTTGATTATTACTTTTTTTTTTTGAAATAATTTATGAAATGTTAATTATTGTTATTTTAATTTCTTCATCTTTCATTTTTTTTATTTTTTAGATTTGATCTTTATTATTTTGATTATTATTTATTTTATTTGAGATAATTTATGAAATTATATTTTTTTTCAATTTCATTCTCATTCAACTTTTTAATTTGTAAGATTTGTTACTTATTATTTTAATAAACTTGAGAAAAATAAAATATTAATAAGTTATTTTCCAGCTCATTTTTCATGACATAACCAAACATTAGAAAGTATTTTCATGACACTACCAAACATCAGAAAATAATTTATTTTTCCGGCTTTCCAAAAGAAAATTACTTTCCAGCAAACAAACGGGTATTTATCACTTTTTATTTTTTTAAAAATAGTTGCTTTGTATTAATATTTTAAATAGTTGAAAACTAAATTTTTATTGATATTTATCAACAACAGAAATTAACCAAATTTTATTCTTTATTCTTTATTCTTTATTCTTTATTATTATTATTATTATTATTATTATTATTATGTTTCTCTTTCTCAAAAGATGAAAAAAAAAAGTATTTTTGACTGACTAACAAAATGCGTTCAAAGGCAGTCAAAACTTTACTATTTCTTAAACAAAAAAAAAACCAGTTTAATACATTATAATTTAATCTTTTGGAAAATAAATTATATAGTCCATATAGTTTCATAATTAATTAATTTGTCCATATAGTTTTAAATATATTTGTAAATTGATCGTTTTTACCCATTTCATGTTATTTTAATTTAATTTATTTTTATTAAGAACCAAAAAAATAAAAAAAGGAAAAATATAATATGGAAATATTAATATCAAAATAATATATTTTTTTGGAAAACAATTATTATATTAAACATGGTTACAATAGTAAAGGGATGAATCACTCACTTTTAAGACTAAAGGGATTATATAATTTATGTCACAAAACTAGAGGGACTAATTTATAACTTACTCTACGACCAACCGCCTCTGTTGCTTATAAAGCCAAGCCATCGCCCGCCAATTTAGATCACTAATAGCTTTCATTTTCCAAAGAACTCAAAGCACTCTCTCTGTCTTCGCTTGGTAATCTTTTCTTCTTGTCTAAGGTTTGCTTTTCTCTAGGGTTTTCTTGTTATTGTTAGGTTTTCTTTTCTTTTCTCTGTTTGCTTATTATTATTGCTGTTGATTTCTTGCAAAGTAAGTAATAAACATGGCTGCAACACTAATAACAAGGAAAGATCATCATCGCCCTAGGGCAGTGCCTAATCTGCACAATCCAGTTCTTGATTGTGAAAAGAGATCAAGAACAAGTTACATGGCACAGCAGCAACAAGGTGGAGACTATTATCATCGTAATCAACTAGGGCTTCAAGCCAAGAAACCAAGGGTTGATCGTTTTAATAATAATGGGGCTGTCAATTTCGGTCCAAAGATTCAATCTTTTCCGCAGTTTGAGGGCAAGAAGGTGGAGATAGCCCGTAAGCCAGAGTTGGGTAATAATGGGGTTTTGACACCAAAGTTCCGGCCTTTGCCACAACTTCAAGATCAGAAAGCAGAGGGGAATAATGGGTTTTTTATGCCAAGTTTGCAAGCTTGGAAGCCTGAGGGTAATAATTTTGTGGTTTCAAGGCCGTATCCTCCACTTTCGCAGCAATTTCAAGGCAAGAAGCTAGGGTTTTATAATGGGTTTTCAGTGCCAAATTATCAAGTTTCTCGACATTTTCAAGACAGTCGTTTGAAGGTTGATAATGGGGTTTTCAATCCAAATCATCCAGCTATGCAGCAGGATCAAGAGAAGAAGTCAGAGGTTAACAAGGGGGGTTTTATGCCGAACCTTAATTTGTATAGTTCAAAGTCACTAGAAGGCCCTTTGTATTCAATGCCAAATCCTGCCATTGTAAAGCCCATGTTGAATCAAAATGTAACTAACATGTGTTTGCTGAATTCACAATCACATAGTTCTCTTGCGTCTTCTGGTTTGTCAACAAACTCTTCTTTTGTGCTTTCTAATTCTTTGAATGATGATGTTAAAAATATGTATATTAATTCAGCTCCACTGCATTCTGGTTTCTTAACAAATTCTGTGTTGTGTAATAATGCAGTTAATAAAAATGGGGGTTTCACTCCAAATCCCCCAGTTATGCAGCTTAATTTGGTGAATCTGAGCGCTACAAACATGCCTTTGAATTCACAGGCTCAAGTAGCCTCTTGCTATTCTGATTTGCTAACCACTTTGGTTGGCAATGGAATAGTTTCTTTGGCTAAACATGAAGTCCAAAGTAATAATGCAAATAGTTGCAAATTCAATTGTGCACCAAAGTTGCTGGAAACCAGCAACCAACTTGTGGCTAATGGATGTCCTGGTTTGAGAAATTCACTCATGAGTTCCTTGATTAAAAAGGAAGATGATTTTAGGGGTGTTGTTGTATTTGATGCAAACCAACTTAAGGTGAGGCATGAATCGGTGATTAGATCCTTGTATGCTGATATGCCAAGACAATGCTCCACATGTGGAATCAGATTCAAGTTCCAAGAAGATCATAGCAAGCATATGGATTGGCATGTGATTAAAAGCCGGACAATCAAGATATCTAAGCAGAGAAGCATTTCTCGTATGTGGTTGGATGGTGTAGATATGTGGCTGGCTGCTAGGGCAGATATTGCTGCAGTTCCTGGATTTGCAAAAGCTGATGCTCCTGTAGAGAAGGAAAAAGAAGAAGATTGGATGAGTTCCACTGATGAAAACAAAGTATGTGCCTTGTGTCGAGAACCATTTGAAGAATTCTACAGCCACGAGGCTGATGACTGGATATTCAGAGGAGCTGTCTACCTGAACGCGGAAAAGAAATCAGCAGCTGAAAGCATGGATAGGAGTCGATTAGGTCCTGCTGTGCATGCCAAGTGCAGGCCAGCGTCCAAGTAGTAATGCTAGTAGTCAAATTTGGGTAATGCAATTTGTAAACTCCATTCTATCTTGATGTATTAACCATATGCTAGTGAAGGTCAAGCAAATATTGTACATGTTACTCTCTTCACTGGAGTAGACATGCACAAATGTTCTGTTAATATATCATTGTAATGACAAATTCTCTTCATAAAATTCATCAACTTTTGTGTCAAATTTTATCCTTGCATCAGTGTTATATTTCTTCTAAATTTATATTTTTACATTTCAACAGTGGCAATTCAATGTCAAGGCAGGTTAAATTACTGTTATATTCAGCACATTGACATCAGTAAGCAGTACAAACTACAAACACACCCAAAATTACTGGAATTATTAAGCACATAAACTGTAAAAGAAGTATTGAATGAACGTATCAATGTGCATATATTAGATTGTCTTATTTCAACTTGAGATTTGAAGAGTAATGGTTTTAAGGACAAAACAGGAGTAAAAAGTTGGCTAAACACTTAAACTACATTCTATTAAAAACGAAAAACGAGGAGAGCTTCAAATACGGGAGACTCATCTAGGTCATAAGGAAAAGCATCTCAATAAATGGCAGTAGCTCAAAAAATCTTCATTCGTGCAAATGGATTTCCATAGTTGCCTTCAAGTATCAACACATCTTCAAATGGACATCTTCAAATAGACCTGGTTCCTCCAATCCTGAATAACATATAAAATACCGGCTAGCTGCTCCAGTTGACCTAGATTCTCAGCCTTGAATAAAGAATCCTTGGCTGCACAATCCTTTGAAGATCTGTTCTAGAAAGCTGCGTGAAATCAATGTCGACCAAACCTTTTTCCAGATTAGGCCAGATTGAAGAAGGGGAAGCTCTCTCATGTTTATCAAATCACCATGAGTTCTGTTTGCTTCAACTAAAAAATCGCTAGCTACAGTGTAGAACAAGTTTACATGAAAGGATATCAGTGAAGGAGCATGTAGGATCACAAATAACTCAAAATGGTGATGAAGAAAAATCAAGTACAACGTGAAGTCCAGCGAAGATGATGACAACACCATCTGAAATCATTTTATTTCAACTTTTTTTTTCCCGTTTCCCCTGAACTAGTAAAGCAGGGCTCAACATCTATTTTAACATCTATCTCACAAGCAAATTTGATCATGGCACAATCTTGTGTCTGCGGCGAGGAATTTCTCGTCTAACATACATTTTCTTGCTCTCATCCAGTGGCCAGCTGGGCCCATCAGGCAAGCTCACAGACTTCCAGCCACCACCACCACTCCTCCCTTTTCCCCCCAGTTTCTCCACTGTGAACTTCCAACCCTCAGAAGGACGCCGCTGCTATACTTGTGGAATTTCACCTGTCCTGCCATCTGCACAAAGGAAAACCATATATCATCTGGATAATCTGCATGGATTTAATGAAACTTTTAGTTGCTTTCCAACACAAAATTGAATAACATGCTTGCAATTTGATGAGCAGGCATAGGCATACGGAAAGGAATAAATCCAATGGATTGCCTATGCCAATCCTTAAAGCTAACACCAATGCTGATGCCATTTGCATCCGTGATTAGTTTGGATGAGTCAAAATAGCACTGCATTAAGGAAAATAGATTCATCCTATCCCTGAAGATTCCTTGGTTGCTCTTCTACCATGCTGCAGGAATCTCTCACTCTCTCTCATATAAGTGGACAAACCGCTCTCCCTGATATTTGCTTTGTCAACAAGACCAAACTATCCAAAGTTTCTGAAAATCCTTAGTCTCAAAGATTAGACAGCAGTTAAAAAAGATAAATGATGAAATCAACAGGGATACGAGTCCATAAACTTCCCAAGTGATAGCTATCCTTTTACCAATGCCATATTGCTTTTCAGTTACCACCTTCTCTAGTCAGCGTGACTTTCATTTCCAATTTCATACCCAGAGGCCAGAGTACATCAGACCTTGTTCTCACCCGAATCTACACGCGCGCGCGCATGCATGCATAACTGACATTTGTTGTGCAGTTCTACTGTTTTTTTTCCTGATTAAACGCAAGAAGCACATGGGATATACTTTCATTTTGTTGAAGTTCATTTTCTGAACATATTCTTGATAAAGCATCTCATCCTCCTTGGATATCTCATAGTGGACTCCATCTAGATCTTTGATGGTACCACAACAGCCCTCTGGCATCACTTTGAAATCAGGCTTACAGGGAAGCTATATGAAAGTCTCGGTCATGAGAATTGAAAAATCTGCAAAAGAATAGTTAGACTTCTATGAGCCATACAAGTCTATTGCTTTAGCAGACATGATTTGTTTGATACCTGACATGCTTCCATACATTCAGTCCAAATCACATATCTGTACCTTGATCACTGCCTGTGGGTGTATAATGTCAACTATACTAGGAATGAGAATGGTTACTTATATACAAAGCAAACACAGTTTATAAGAAAAGAAAGAAATCTGATAGTTTTATTGCAAACAAAGAGTTACAGGAAATAAGAAACAAGTACCTCACCACTCCAGGGAATCACTCCCATATTGGAATCACACCAATTACAAAGAGGTTTTCATTACAGCATAACCTACTGGAACTACTAATTTTCAATAAATAGTTTTACAATTAACAGTTACTAAATAACTAGACTTGTAACTGCTAATGCTAATAACTGACATATAAGAACAATATCAGTTATTACTGCCACTTGGATGATAATCCAATAAGATTGACATCAATTATTGGATACCAACTGCCCTCTCTTTCCAACACAAGTGGCTGGAACTTTAGCTTGCACAGAGTACTTCACTCCACTGGAATTTGACTCGGCAAAATCCTTAGCTTTATCACCCCTGTTCCCATTGTTAGACTCAATCGATTCTCTCTGTTTATTCTGCTTCGAGTGCTGCTGTTTTGATCACCAGAATTTGCATCAGTGTATCCATGGACAAACATAAAATAAATCCATGCACGGTATAGAGACACCATGTTCTATCCACATAAGTAGGCACCATGATCAATCACGAGCACACAAGTTTGTTTCCATATGAAGCCCATGCTCACATGCATCCAACACATATCACACAGGTATAGCCAATAACATAATATAACTTTCTGTGGATGTAATCATCGACAAACAAATATACATGCACATGCACAAGCACAGTATAGGGACACTATGTACCTTCTACCATAAGTAGGCATCCATGATCACCACAACTCAAAAAACCTCACATAGTTCCTCACCATCATTAACCAGTAACACCTGAAAAGAGAGGCACTAGCTGTGAGGGACAAGTTTTCTCTCAGGATGCTATCACCAGCAGAAAGAAGGAAAGCAGTGCATTTCTTTACTCAAAATGAGGGAAGTTGATCAAAATCCCTCTTGGTGCAGCATAAACTGATGTTATTCTGGAACTTAATCTTTCTTACATTAACGACGCTCGAATGAAGGTGAACAAGGATAAAAGATCATTGCATATCCAAGCAACAATCCTCTATACACAAGGTAGAATTTTTAAAGCTAAAGACAGCAAGGCAATAACTATAATTCCTTTCTGCAGAACAAGACAACTGGGACTGATTCAAGACTTTAATCATCAGATACTCATCGACCAAAAACATTTGTGCCAACCAGAAAGATCCAGTTTTAATTCAAGTGTACTATTATATTTACTCCTAACCAAGTAAGACATTTGAGATATACAAAACATATCCAGACTAGCAAATTGAAGCAAGACCTGCTAGGTTGGATCATATAGTTTTGATGGAAGAAAGAGTTAACATGGAACGCACGAAATCATAAAAAAAAAAAAAAAACAATAATAATTTGTGACTATTTCTTTGGTTGGTTTTTTGTAAAGGAGTGATGCCTAGAGATCTATAGTCTAGTTCTTTGTTATGGGCAAATTCTAGCTCGGGTTCAAGACAGTGAAACTTTTATTACAGGTTGAAATAATCATGTGCCCCATAAAGTGACTAAACACAAAAACAGAGATAATTAATATACACAAGTCCATCATCATCTCACACTTTCAATAATTTGCCAAAACATGGAAGTAGATCAGACATTCGACACAGACGGGTATATTCTCAAGTCTCAACAATCTATATCTTACTCTGGGAAGTTATCAAGCAAAAGTTTGGTAGAAACATCCAAAGTATGACCACGCTTCTCCTCCTCTTTCTCCTCAATCTCTTTCAACCAAAGAATTGCCTGCACCCTTTGCCTCATAATACTGTAATCCTTAGCAAGCTTGTCAACAGTGTAAACTTCAGGAATCTCCTAATGCAACCGATACATCTCTTACTTCTCCGAGTCCTTCAAGTAAGAACCTCTTGCACCAGGCTCCCTTATTTGCTTCATCAACACACTAAGTTCGTCAATCCTCCTATCCCGTCCTTTCAAAATGGCCTCACTCTTTTTATTCTCAGCCTCCAATTCATGTATCCTATCTTCAATCTCTTGCAAATCATAGGCCAAAGCATATTAAGACGCATCTATTGTTCTTCCATCTCCATCATCTTTCCCACTATCAGTACTAGAACTAGTAGTCCTTTGACTCACCGATGCCACTCCATCAAAATGATCCTTAGTCAATCCAGTTGACCATGACGAAGCAGAGTCCCAACCCAGATCATCACTCTCCCTACCAGACTCACCAAAAGATCCACCAACTGCACTATCACAATCATCTTCACTGTCACTTCCTCCTGAATTCACTGAGATGAACCTAGACCCAATCACTTGATAAGTATCAATCCCATTTGTTAAAGCAACCCCTTTGGCATTTGCAAAAGTGATGAGAATCATCAAGTAGCGAACATGATAATTAGAGGTGTCAATTAGGCTTAGGAAAAGGCGAAGAAGCAAGAAAATTAAAAATGTATTTAATGTGCTAGTTCAAAATATTTAAACCAAATCACATATCATCATCAAGATGAGTTCAAGAAATGATCATGGTTTAATCATAAAAAAAGAGTTGGGAAAGCCTAATAGCTTGCAAATTAGCAAGAAATCTTGGTAACGTGCAAATTAAACTAGGAGAAGCGGTCTTGAACATTTTTTTTATGCATAATTTTATGTAAATAAATATAATTTTTAATTTGATTGTTTGATACAACTAAATTTTTATCAAAAAATTCTAAAGATTTTATTTGCTATAAAGTTAAAATTTCATAACAATCAAAGTTTATGAAAGTCTCATGATAAATCCTAAAAACTATTGTATAGGAATTATTTTTCCAATTGGTTTAGAATTCATTTTATTATTTTATTTAGAATTTTTTTTGTTATTTTTTAAAACATTTTACCTAATATAAATAAAATTATTTAACTTGTACTTAGAATGATTGTTTATTATTCAAAAATAATATTTTGTGTGTAGAGAGATTGTTCTTGCTCTTAATTCATCAAACTTTTTAATATTTATTAAAAATTAACTGTTTTTATGGTGTTCTTAGAGTATCTCTAATGGCAAAAACCATTTGTGTGTACTTTAATGGAAAAAAATTATTTTAACAACCCATTTGTATTTTAATATATTTAATATTAATAGTTTTACCTAGTTGTAAGTTTAAGATATGACTTGAATATGTATCCAAAATATTCAATCAACTTACAAGTCATCATGTTGATTTATAATTTTTTTTCTTGGATTTAGTAAGATAAAAAAAATATTTTTTTTATTTTCGATCCATTAGGTTAATTTAGTTTACTGATTTTTGTTTGGATCAATTACTTGTTTGATTTAATTAAATTTCTTATTTATTTTAAATATTATAATTTTTAGGTTTTTCTAGACTAGATTGGGTTTGATAACCATGTTATGTGTATAAAAGTTAATGTTTTTTCATTAAAATTTGTGAATTTTTTGAAAAAGAAATACTTTTGGAAACTCAATTGAGAAAAAAAAAAAAAAAACCCTGTAGGGACTCAATCAAGAAAACGTCCATAGTTAGAAGACTTGTTTAGGGTTCGCCCTTAAAAAATTGGATCCGGGTAATAAAAAAGGGAAGGGCTCAGTTGACCCGGAAATAACAGACAAATCGGGTCGGGTTGAGTGTCTTAAAAAAGGTAAGTTTTTTAGGCTACGCTTTATCCACCACCAACAACAACCACAGTTACAATCACAGAGTCAGAGAGAGTTTTCTACTTGAGTGACCTGAAAAAAAAAGAAAAAAGAAAATAAAATAAAGGGTCTGATTTAGGGTTTCTCATCAAGAAAGCTCTCTCCTTTCCTAGACCAAATCGATCCATTTCTAAAAAGGATTTGATTTTTATGTGTTTTTTCTTGTGGGGCGGCTTGAATCACTAGATTTTGTTACATGGGTTCGTCATTTTCAGGTGGGTCACTTTTATTTTCTGTTTATTTCCTTAAAGTTGTGAACTTTACGTGTTTGGTTTCTGAGAAAATAGAAGTCGGGGTCTTAGATTTTGCTTTCTTGTGGTTTATAGGACTGTTTTTAGCTTGATTTAGTGTGTGGTTGTTTTTCAATTTTTTTTTGGGTTAAGAAATGTTTGATTCTTCTCTTTGGTAGCTGAGAAAATTGAAATAAAAAAGTACAGGAGTTAAGATGTTGACCCTTGAGTTCCTTTTTTTTTTTTAATAAGCTTGATGGGTTTTTCTTATTTTTTTAGGATAAGAACTTGTGGGTTGTTAAGCCTTTTTTCATTTTAGCTAATATTTTTTTAAAAAAGTAATTTAGACCATAGAAGTGGAAATTTTAGCTTTGATCTTGCATTTGTTTCAGCAAAGGCTTACTTAGCTGAGGTGGTGAAACTGTCTAGCTGAATCAAAAAGACATTTTCATTTTTTGGCAACTAAAATCTGATGGTATTGTTTAGCTGAAGTAACGAGATGATTTTGCTCACACACGTTGAATAATTGAAAATATAGTATGTACTAGGACCAGTAGTGTAGTGAAATACATTATGTACTGGAACCAATCGTGTAGATTAAGTTTGATTCCATGTATAATAAACCTAATAGTTAGATTGTGAGGTTAAATGCTCTGTAGATATAATAAGTTTGTGGTTGAAGCCTAAGATCATTACTTTGGTATTGAACTAAGCAAATAAGGGATTCTTTTAATTGCACAATTTAGGAGCTTTATGCTTCCTTAGCAAGCTAATAATTGTCATAATTTAGTATGGTTCGAGTAGGTTGATATGTTTCTGAATTTTTTTAGTCTCAAGCTACTCAGCATATGGAAAAAACATGCATCCAGCTTGGTTGCTCCTTAATATGCAGTGGTATGTGTGGAGTGTGTCCTTAGCTAGTCTTAATTGTTCGGCTTTATTTTTTAATTTATGCTGTTCAATCTTGTACTTTGTACAGGTATTCTTGCTTGCTGCATCATCGTGAACAAGTTTAGGGTTATGATTTAGTGCTGTAGGGTTTTCCTTTTCCAAAATTCAATGGTGCCGGAAGGCTAGTGAAATATGGAGGGTTTCCAGACTATCAGTTGTCTAAAGGGTAAGCCATTATAAGTAGATGAATTCTTCAAATTTTCTTTCTATAGAGAAAGATGAGTGTGTTGATGCTGATAGCTGTCTGATGACTGGTTGCAGGTTCACTAGGCCATCAGTTCTTGTTATTTATTGTTTGGTTATCCAGTTTCCAAGTAGCTGTGGCACTGCAGACCCTGCTTGAGCCTAATCATGTTTCGTCTACATCTGAGCTAGGCACTCCACCTATTTCTGGACTTTTTGGACCTATTGAAATATCACCTTCTGTCTTCCCACGCTACCCTTATCCTGGTGAGAATTTAGCTCCTATGTACCCAACTTTCCCCACCACGTATGAGCCAAATTTAACCGGGAAATGCCCTGTAAATTTCACTGCTATGTCAAATGTCATAGACAGAACCGCATCTGATTGCTCTCAACCCTTGGCAGCTCTTGTAGGAAATGTAATATGCTGTCCACAGCTTGGTAGTTTGCTCCACATTTTCCAGGGTTATTTTAGTGGCAACTCTGATAAGTTGGTTTTGCAGAATGCAGTGGCTGATGATTGTTTTTCAGATATCATTAGTATACTAGCAAGCAGAGGGGCCAATATCACTATACCTACACTTTGCTCTGTTAAATCGTTAAATCTTACTGGTGGGTTGTGTCCTGTGAAGGATGTTGTTAACTTTGAGAAAATAGTAAATACAAGCAAATTACTGGAAGCCTGCAGTACTGTCGATCCTCTTAAAGAGTGTTGTAGACCAATTTGCCAATCTGCAATCATAGAAGCTGCTCTTGAGATTTCTGGGACACAATTGACAATCAATGATAATAGAGATTTGGTGACCGTGCCTAATCATAATGATCCTCTTAGTGATTGCAAAGGGGTGGTATTTTCATATATCTCTAGGAAGCTATCGGCAGATGCTGCAAATAGTGCATTCCGGATATTATCTGCCTGCAAAGTTAACAAGGGTACAGTAGTAATGATTTTCCTCCTTTATGAACTCTTCCTCAGTTTTTGCTGGACTGAATTTTATAAATGCAATGCCAATGTCACATCAATAATTTCCTGTGCATATATTGCATCTTCTGTGAGGTTCTCCTGTGTTTTGGAACTTTTCATGATGGAATGATGCGATAGTTGAAGAGAGGACAAAAGTGTAGGCAATATGTTATGAGTCTAGATCATTTGTTCAGCAAATGATGCTGCCTGCTTTTGAATCTATCTAGATGCTTTGTGTTACTTGCACACATTTCTGTGCACATAGCTTTATCATGAATTTGTGGAACTCAAGAAGGATCTGTTATATTTTTTTTGTTTATTCTTTCGGTTATTTTACTTTTGTTGACTCAATGTTTCATGTGCAGCTTGTCCTTTGAATTTCACACAGCCATTAGAAGTTATTAAAGCATGTCGAAATTTAGCTGCTCCCAATCCCTCCTGCTGTAGCTCGTTAAATACCTACATTGCTGGGATACAAAATCAAATGTTAATTACAAACAAACAGGCGATAATCTGTGCAACAGTTTTGGGGTCCAAGCTACGACAAGGCGGGGTCATGACAAATGTTTATGAGCTTTGTGACATTGACTTGAAAGATTTTAGCATACAAGGTTTATTTCCTCAGTTTGATACCAGTCTTTTAAAATTTTCACTCCATTTCATCCTCTATTCCATCTGATATCTATTACTTCTTTTTTTGTGGATTGTGTGTTGGTGGATGCCAAGCAGCATATGGACAACAAGGTTTGCTTCTCTCTCCCTCTCAACAATAGAGCTCATATACTGCAATTACATTTTTAGATTAAAGTAAGATTTCTTGGATACATACGGATGCCTAGTGCGAAAAGTGTGAATGGGATGTAGGGCGTGATTTGTATATTGAATGAAAATCTCCCACCCAAACCTGGCAGTTGGCTTCCTGGAAGTTGTGGGTTTTATTTGTGTATTTAGGATATTTGATGAAAACTTCTGGTTTGTGATCTAACTGAGGCCTGGTGAGATGATGGGTGTCGTGTTTTCCAATTTGCTTGAGAATGGAAATAAGGTTTTGTTCATTTGACGTGTTTTCCAATTTGCTTGAGAATGGAAATAAGGTTTTGTTCATTTGAC
>Ga0325414_1005409_pt1 | contig 13497 bp, 10 predicted proteins | sample PopdelMetagenome_8_FD_206183 | JGI IMG/M metagenome (GOLD analysis project Ga0325414, IMG submission 206183) | Populus deltoides microbial communities from Bellville, Georgia, United States - Leaf-PdKOR-R3 | ecosystem: Host-associated > Plants > Phyllosphere > Phylloplane/Leaf | place: USA...
GTTTCTCTGTACGAGAGAGTGTCTCTCAAGTGTTTTTAAGCTTTCATGTGACTGGAAAAGCGTACTTAATGTTGTGCCAAAGTGCTAATTGAGCTTTGCAAGAATGGGAAAAGACGAGAGAAGAAAGGAAGTGGTGGGCGGCCAGTGCATCGCATTGCAATTATGGGTTCATAGATTAAAGAAAGGAAAGCCGAGTGACTCATCGGTTGCTATGCCCCTGTTCGTTTACTAAAAAAATATTCTATTTTTTTTTAAAAATAATTTTTTTTAAAATAACTTTATAAAAAATAAATTGTTTTTAAATGTTTGATAATGTCATGAAAAATATTTTCCAATATTTAGTTATGTCATGAAAATAAATTGAAAAATAATTTATTAATGTTTTATTTTTTTCAAGTTTATTAAAAAAAATAAGAAACAAATTTTAAAAATTAAAAAATTAAATGAGAATGAAATTAAAAAAAAAATCTAATTTCATAAATTATCTCAAATAAAATGAATAACAATCAAAATAATGAATATTAAATTTGATATATAAAAAATTAAAAGATAAATGAAATTAAAAATTATAATTTCATAAATTATTTTAAATAAAATAAATATCAATCAAAATAATAAGAATCAAATATGATAGATAAAAAAAATTTGATTAAAAAGAGATAAGAGAAAAAAATAATTAAAAAAATAAGAACCAAAGTTGATACATAAATCAAATTCTAATTGATGAAATTGAAATAAAAAATTCAAAATAAAATATATAACAATTAAAAATTTGAGGATCAAATTTGATATAATCAATAAATAACATGATATTTTTAAATTTTTTATAACTTCTAGAAAATATTTTTTGTCCAAAATAAAAGAAAAATATTTTTTTAGAAATCAAGTTAATGTTTTTCATTAACTTATTTTTTTTAATAACAAACATACATGAAAATTTTAAATAAGTTATTTTTCATGAATGGCTAAATCTTATCTGTGGCAATCACACTCTAATCTATCACGGGCCAAAAACATGTGTTTGCATCACAAAAATATAATATGGCATGGAAAATTATCAAGAAAATCCTAACACTATCAATCCTGGCAAACTGTTGATTCTTGGGCTCAGCTTTCACCTTCAGCTTTCTTCTGAACAAGTTTCTCAATCATGTCAGCTACTTCCTGGACTGTTGTTATATTTTGAGAGCTCTCCTCTTCTACATTAATGTCAAATTCTTCTTCCAGTGTCATTACTATCTCCACCTGCAATAACATTGTATGATCACATCTCTCTTTAAATTGCTCGATCAAGAAGTAAATCCCCTTGATTTTATTTAAATGGTTTTGATCAAGTGAATGACACAACAAAACCTATAGTATAGCAGGCAGCAAAAAATGGCTTACCGTGTCAAGAGAATCAGCACCAAGCTCAGCGAACTCTGTTTCGTTGGTGAGCACTGTCTCAGGTTTTAAAGCCAGTTGTTTCCTCACAATCTCAATAACTTTCTCCACTGTCTCTGGCTTTGCCTATCAAACCATGTACATTATTAAGTTATATCCTCACATTTTTGTATTTGTTAGGTTTAATAGCAAAATGAAAAGAATAGCTAGGTGCTGAAGCGTAATCCACAATGTAAAGGATGGTGGAGTTACCGAACAAGAGACACGAAATCGAGAGGCCTTCAAGGGAGGGAAGCCGGTAAACTTCGCCCATCCTACTGAAACCAGCTTTAAACCAGCTGCCTGCACCAGTAAAGAACCACATCAATGGTGGAGACACGAAATCGAGAGGCCTTGTAGGAGAATGTCACGTCAAACTACTTCTTTCTCACCATTAATTAGATGGGCTTATAAGGAGGGAACGTGTTTGAAGCACGGTATCCCCTCCAAATATATACGTTGAAGAAAACCAGGAAAGAAGCATAAAAACATAGTTTTCAAGAATTAATAACAGCGAGATCGAGCAACAACAAGAAGTCAAGAACAAATAAGCGACGCGCAAACTTTTTCAAAAGATGTAATATTGAAAAGCAAGTGTTAAGTAATTGTAATAATCAAACGAGCAAGAGAAATTGTGAAAGCTTTAATTACCCGACTAGTCTTGTTGGACTGGCTAAACATAGGTTGGAACATAGGACAAGGAGCAGAGACTGAAGCCATTAGAGGAGAAGCACCAAATAACCTGTGATAAAATTGAAGGAATCCCGAAAGGAATTTGCCCTAAGAAAGGAATTGACAATGGCAGGTAGTAGAGAAAGAGCTGTTATCAACTTTTGCTATTGAAAAATGTAAGAAAGGATTAATGCAAAGTGAGAAGCAGAGATGAGAGTGGAGAAGATTCACTCTCATCGTTATCCAAGCCCTATCTGCTACTTGCATGCCATTCATTGGATTGCTTCCTGTCTTGTGGGCTCTCTCGAGATTCAAGAATTGCAAGTTGAATGAGAAACTTATTTTCTAGAATTCGTTTGTTTTTCCGATTTAATTACTGCTTTTGAGCTGCAAAATCACATCCGATTTTTTTTTTATAAAAGAAATACTAATATAAATAATTTATTATCCAAAACTAAATTACATCCAAATCTTTTACTACAATGAACGACTCCATAAATTCTTTTCAGCAAGAAAAATCCTCAGAATCTACACGAAATACATGGCTGTCGGTTCACTCCAACACACCTCAAAAGTTTATTGTCGTGGCCCAAAAAATATGTGGCTGCTATGTTAATTCACGCACCAAGTTGCACCTCCGAACGTCAGTGTCATATCTGTTGTCTTGCTCCTATGAGACTGGACACCCATTGATGTTTAAGAGTATTTTTAGTCTTGCGGTTCAACTATTGTTTTTTTTTATTATTATTATTTTAGATCATTTTAATATTCTATATTGAAAATAAATTTTTAAAAATAAAAAATATATATTTTTATGCATATCTAAAAAAAAAAAACATTTTAAAACATAATATCTTCTACACTCAGACTGAGCGGCCTCCTCTTATCATGATCAGAGTCCAGCCTTAGATATGCTGAATTGCGTGGAGGCTTCTCTTGATTCATATTCTCTTCTGATAAGGTAAAGCACATCTCCTACCATACAAAAATCATCTCTATATTATTTCCCTTGTTAAATACTTATTTTAAATATTTATTTTAAAAACATCAGAATGCAATTCCAAACCATTACTAAGACTTCAAAGACTCCATTTGCATTTTCTTACGATAAAGAAAGGTTGGTGGGCAAGGTAATGTCTTTGGAAAATAATTTTAGTTTTTCCAGAAGAGATGAATCTTTACCGGTTCAAACTTAGAATGCGTTTGGGAATACGGTGCAAACCATATTTTCAAAAAATTTAAATTTTTTTTGTTAAAATTTAATATAATTTATATATTTTGAATCGTTTTGATGTGCTGATGTTAAAAATAATTTTTAAAAAATAAAAAAATATTATTATTATATATTTCGACACAAAAAATTATTTAAAAAACAACTATTACTACACTGATAATCATTTTATTTTATATTTGACCTTAATGAGGCAAGTACTCAACCAAATTCCAAACTGAACTTTAAAATAGATAGATGGTCAATATATATTTTGCTTCTACTTCTATAGGCTTTCGAGGATGCAGCCATGATTCACATGTGATTGAAAAATAAATTGTTTCTTGATCGATCACCGCTCTTTCGCACGGATTCTCTAGCTTCACTTCCAAGGAAAAATAATTCAAATCCAGGCTAGTCAGAAGAGATTTTCATGCATCGGCCTGCATAACGTACGCTTTGTGTTTTTTTTTGTCTCTACATGGATATCCTTGGAGATCATGGGAAAAAAAACCTAATGGTGTTTTTCTCTGTGCCCTTTTCATAATTATTATCATTACATCAATCGAATAGTTTTTTTTTGTTTTTTTTTTTTGCCATAACAATGCTATATATTAGATGTTTTATGCCTCTATTTTTCTCATTAAAGTAAAAATTATTTGCATTTTGGTTCCTGCCACCTCAAGCTTTGGAAGCAGGTCAAACCTTTATCAATTATTACTTGTCAAAGACGAACTCAAGGAAAAGACTGCGACGGACCAATTGTTGAAGAGCCTATTAATCTGTCCCAAACTGAGTCAACGACGCCAAACAAGAAGGAAAGAACCACTTAGATGGTGGCCGTGGGGCAGCACTCTTGACTCTTTGCTTGCCAAATTAAAGAGCAGGAGCCTTGCGGTTTCTCTGAAAAGTCTTGCTCCATAACGTGAATCCATGGTGTGCATGCTCTTAATTGTATTTGTTTTTGTCTAGAAGTTATTAGATATGTTAAGATTTTATTGAATGCACGTATAAATAATTATAAAAATACGGATGATGTTAATTTTTATTGGTAAAATTTCGTGTTTTTTAATACGGACAACTATCTAAAAAATAAAGAACAACTAGTTCATAATTTGTTTCCACATACGTTGGAGCTAAAATCCGACCATACTATTACAAATTAATAAAATAAAATAAAAGTCGAATAATTTATAAACCATGAAAGATCTTGAAGGGAAAAAAAGAAGAAGAAGCCCTATAAATTAATGACCACGCCAAGGAAGGCCAGCCCTTTGAAAAACTTTCTTGCGCTCCAAACATTTCTCGTTCCTCTCCGGCACATTCTCTCCTTGTTTCCTTCCTTCGAATAAGAACAGTAGCTCCACTTCTCCTCGAAGCCAAAGGCTGGGGGAGAAACAAAAGGCCAACAAAGAAAAAACACGAAAAGATTCAACAAAAAGATCTGTTTCAAATGGCCAAGAACGAGAATTCTTGTCAATCTTTGATCCCAAGCTTTCTCTACTCCTCTTCAGTTGGCTCTAGAAATGGAGGAGTACTGCAACAACCTAAGCTTTGGCCATCGTCTGATAGTGGTGATCATGGAGTGCTGTCAAAGAACTTTGTGATACCAGCACCTACGGAAAAGTTAGAGATGTACTCACCAACTTTTTATATGGCTTGTACTGCTGGTGGGATTCTTAGCTGCGGAATCACTCACACGGCTCTCACTCCTCTTGATGTTGTCAAGTGCAACATGCAGGTATAATACTAAAGCTTTTCTCTCTTTTTTTCCTTTTCTCCTTTTGTTTTCTATTTGATGATTCTTTTTTAACTAACTCTTCGCCCATGATCTTACACTCTTTTTATGGATATTGTAAAAAAAATTATGAATTGAAAGTACTACTTAATTTCTTGCATTTTTATAAATGATTTTAATTTATTATTGAGTTTTAAGGGTTTTTGCTGTTACACACACACTCAAAGAGATCATAAAAATGGAATTTCTTACTTTTCCTAATAGTTGGCTATTTGAGAGTTGATAAGTTGGACCCTCAACCTGTGAGGCAAAATTAATTTTAGTTGTGGACTTCAAACTGTTTGATTCTTTCTTCCATGAACTTTCTAAAGGCGCGCATGATCTTGTTTCTTGTATGGTCAATTATTTTAAATCTGCAGAAATTAGGACCCTTGATGCTCAAAGAGATCATAAAAATGGAATTTCTTACTTTTCCTAATAGTTGGCTATTTGAGAGTTGATAAGTTGGACCCTCAACCTGTGAGGCAAAATTAATTTTAGTTGTGGACTTCAAACTGTTTGATTCTTTCTTCCATGAACTTTCTAAAGGCGCGCATGATCTTGTTTCTTGTATGGTCAATTATTTTAAATCTGCAGAAATTAGGACCCTTGATGTTTTTGTGGATTAATTACTTATTTCAGTGATAAGAAATTATTGTTATGGATTTTATATTGTCTCCAACTTTTGATAGCCACATACTGTTGTAGTTATTAATGAATACCCCACAATTAGTTCGTCATCTGCGGAAATTTTACTGTAATTTATATCTCAGATTGACCCATCAAAGTACAAGAGCATTTCATCAGGATTTGGGGTATTGCTCAGGGAGCAGGGAGTTAAAGGTTTCTTTAGAGGATGGGTGCCTACCTTGCTTGGCTACAGTGCTCAGGGTGCTTGCAAGTATGGATTCTATGAGTTCTTTAAGAAGTACTACTCAGATATTGCTGGCCCTGAGTATGCAGCCAAGTACAAGACCTTGATTTATCTTGCTGGCTCAGCATCTGCTGAAATAATTGCTGATGTTGCTCTCTGTCCTATGGAGGCACTGAAAGTTCGCGTCCAAACTCAGCCTGGTTTTGCTAGGGGCTTGGCAGATGGTATGCCTAAGTTTATCAGAGCTCAAGGCTATTCTGGGTATGATTTTGTGACAAAAAATCTTTTGTTTTGTGATTATTGATTAACTTGTAGGGCACAATATAAATGACGGAATTCCGATTTGATGAGTGTGTTTAAAATACTCTCAGGTTATACAAAGGGATTGTTCCTCTTTGGGGGCGTCAGATTCCATGTAAGCCAAAACATTTTAATTATGTCACGTTTCCACCTTAGATGTGGTTGCTAGAAGAATTTTAATTATGTCACGTTTCCGTTTTCCTACATTTGTTAAGAATGTTACTGATCATCAGAATTTGTATCTTGCAGATACAATGATGAAGTTTGCATCCTTTGAGACTATTGTGGAGTACCTATACAAGAATGTCATCCCAACACCCAAAGACCAGTGCAGCAAAACCTTGCAGCTTGGAGTCAGCTTTGGTGGTGGATACGTTGCTGGTATACTCTGTACTATTATCTCACAGCCTGCTGACAACCTGGTGTCTTTCCTCAACAATGCCAAGGGGGCAACTGCTGGTGATGTAAGTGAATTTTAGCAACCCTCCTCTTTGTTTGTAATGTATGCGCAAGTGTTTTGCTCCCACATTGTTTCTGCATTTGTTCACCTGCAATGTTTTGTCATGGTTTCTTCTATTGCAGGCTGTCAGGCAGCTAGGTTTATGGGGGCTCTTTACCCGTGGCCTTCCTCTCCGACTTGCCATGATAGGAACACTTACAGGAGCTCAATGGGTTATCTATGATGCTTTTAAAGTGTTTGTTGGGCTGTAAGTTTCTTTTCCTTGAGCTTTGTAATGTCTCAAGCTTTGTTATCTTCCTTCTTACATCCTTGGAGATATTGCATTCCATTCAAATGACTTTGTAATTGTTCCTTTTCACAGACCAACTACTGGTGGTGCTGCTCCAGCTCCAGTTGCAGAAGCTTAAATTTTAAGCTTATCTGTGAACAAGATATTACTCTTCTACGTTGAAGAGAAGGGATTTCTTTTTGATGGACAAATAATAGAAGGTCAGCTGATGCCATTCTCATGGGCAGTATTCTTTTAAAACATGATTTGCATATCATTGTTCTATTGTTGTTGCTTGATTCATAAGAGAATATTAATTTCATCATCTATTGAGATTTGTTCAAGTTAGTACAATGTAACAAGTTATGTTGCATCTCAGTTTCCACACGAAGAATATGATGCGATAGAAATACCAGTTTCTTCGATTACTGAGTTCATATGTTGCTGTGCACACATACATGTCCAGATGATATTGATTCGCGATGACAATGCTCATCATCTGGTGAATCTAGCTTCTGTGATGACAGTGTTTAAAGAAATGTTACCTGCTTGAATATGCAACACTGCTTTCTTGATTTACTATAGCTTTGCTTAGAAAACATTACATCATACTACCGAATTCAGATCTATAACATTCTAGTAAAATTTGATAGAGGTTCGAGAAACTGTCTGCATGGATTCTGAATTTTTGGAGCCCAGCAGCATTCAAGCTGTTTACTTAAGCTCAACAGGAAATTTACAAGAAACAATATGCCAAATACTGAATTCTACAACAAAGCACTACACCAAACCGGCAAGAAAGAAGCCTTGACCTTTGATACCAAACTTGAGCCAATTTGTAAGCTTGGTGTGTGGCAGGCACTTCAGTTTCATTATAAAAAAAAATCTCAGCTTCGCCAACTTCATGAGTGAGAGCTTATGTACAAAGAACATGGAAATCAATCCTTTCCTGTAATTTAGTGTACTTTATGGACATGAGTAAACAAATCAAGGAAAAAATTACATGTAGAATAAGACTCATCCAAATTAGGAAGCAGGTCGAATAATTGAGGCTTTCCCGTGATATCTTCATGTCATATTGCAGGCCTTTGCAGTTCAACTTTCGTGTCTTATTTTAGGATTTTGAGGTCCAGGTTTAGGTTAAATTGAGCGGGAACACAGTATCAAAGACAACCCTCGCAAAAGTATGCCGAACTTCTTGCAGGCTTCCTAAAGCCAACATCTCATAATTAATCTTTCTACCTTGCTTTGGCATAAATGCTTTCTCTGAGCCCTCTCTTGAACACTCAAAAATCCTGCACACTTTTAAATACACTGCCAATGGAAAGAATACCTGCACATTGAAGATTATACCAGGCATGTCCCAAATGACTAAGTATATACTATAAATGCAGAGAACATTGAAGCAGCAAAAAAATGAAACACTGAAAAGCATGATACTCTCCACACAACTGTCATCTTCATTCTCAAACCTACGTTTAGAAATCACATCCACTGCTAATCAGCTAATAGATTGCATGGATCTGAAGGCACTGATCCTACATTGTATAAAAAGTGGACAAGTCCTGTTTCTGTCATCAATACTTCCACTTCTGGTGAAAATAGCTGATACCAGAGATATTTCCCACTACCAATATTATTTGAAGCACTCCTTTAATAAATGTCCAGTAAATCTGTTGTAGGCTGAAAAAATAGCTGGATCTGGCATTTCAGAAAGGAATTATATTTAATAAAATGGAATGCAGACTTCAGAAGAGATAATTTCCTCTAAAATGACAATATCTAGTGAAGTATGGGAGTATGGTCTAGGAGAGATGATTTCACGATTGTTCATTTAGTATTTTCAGATGTGGTTGTTCTCAAGACTTGAACCTCCATTTTCCTGGTTGCTAGCCCAAGAAAAATTTAACCATTGCAAGAAAGCAATGACCAATTTTATCCCCTCATAAAAGTTGACTGAACTTTTTTAAACCACCTGCTGCCAACAAGAAAAATGGACAAGTAGCCAACATAAAGAGCATTTGGTTCAAGTCCATAGTCGACACCCCGATTGTTGCATGTATTAGAATGTGGACGTCAAAGTCAAACCATTGCCTCATACTTGGAAAAGAAAAAAAGGAAAAGAAAAGGAAGTGCTCACCAAATCTGAACATGGTGCTTGAGGGTACTCTGCCATTGCCTGTGAAACATAATACTCATCGGTCATCCAATATAGAACTTGTTTAACAGACGCTGCAAAATCCACAACCTCATCAACCAATGCTTCAGAGTTAAGATTCTGAGGCTCGGATAACTCATGGAAGCTAGCATCATGGGGCTTGGTGAACTTCTTCACCATTTTTACCCCTCCTAAAATATCTCCACCATTGTGAACAGCAAGGCAAAATGCTGCAACCACAATAGGATCCCTTGGTTGGTCAGATAATGCTTTATGAAACGCTAAGATTCCAACCCTGGAAAAGTAAAGAAAGAAAAGCTGTGATGAGTCTTGGCTTCCTGGTCCAATATATTAGCAGCAGTACTGGGTAAATTTTCATTTACTTGAAATAGTACTTGTATTTCAAAGGCATACAAAATGGCCATTGTGATCATGAACCAACCACACACCTAACAAACACCAGACTTCAAATGAAACGACATATAAAAAAAGAAAAAAAAACCCAAAGCATGAATTAAATTCATTTTTGAAGCATATGAAATACTCAGTCATGGCAAAACAAATTGTGTGTGCCAGGTTTCACTGAAGGAGATTCGACTTTGAATTACCTAAGAATTGTATCACTCTCCAACAATCTCCAAAATTGATTAAGTCATCCATTGGTGGATGACGTTTACAAATTATAATTCAATTAGCTAAATGGGTTCACATTCATTGCAGACAGTGCACCAAATAGTGAAAGATGATACATTGATAATATATTAACAACTTTAAAAAGTTTTTATCATGATGTCTGGTTTATTATAGCATCTTCAAAGGTACAATTAAAATTTTAAGATCAAGTAAAATATTACCATAAGCTGTTGTGGCATGGCCTATCAGGTGCAAGATGTTTATCCAAGTTAGAAAACAGACACTGCAGATGAAATAACAAACACTTCAATCATTTAAAAAGCCACTAAACCGCCCATGTTTTTGGAATATAAGAACTCAAATATGCTTAGTTCCAAACCTGTTAAAATACACTCAGAAACAAATACCAGAATAATGATATAATTCAAGAGTGATTATTAAACTTTTTGGGCCTCATATACCCTCATGGGGGCTTGAAAATACTTCTTAAAGATTGATATCTGATGAGAACTGCACATTCGTATCCAGAAGGCATTGCTATTAATGGTTGCAAGTATAACCATATAAAATAAACAAGCAACTTCAGGAATCCAATCACAGTGTACCCATAGCACCTAACTGTTAGGGTATTTTGAAGAGTCTTCTCATAAAAAGTGGCTATTAGGGAGGCATACCCTTGTTGGATTATTAGTTTAGAAAATTGGTAACAAAGAAATTTAGGAAATGGTAAAATTTCAAGAAACGCTGTTTCTAGAGATTTTTCCCAACCAAAAACAGGATCATAAGTTATTTGAGATTAGACAGAAATTATCCCCTAATCTATTATTGAACCTCATTTAAAATCAAACCAGTATTTGAAAATCACAAAAGTATTCAAAATAATAAGATTACCAAAAGCATGTTAGATCTCTTGTCCCGTCTCTTAAATCCATCACGAACAAAGTATGCTGCCTGCAAGAAGAATCTATATTAGACTAGCAACAGAAATGTCATATAGAAATTAAACATCAAATACAAACCTGGAAGGGCAGAAGAAGTTCAAGAAGTCCAAATTTCCATAATATCCTCAAAGAAGCTTCAGCAGAACCATATGCCAGCATGTAGTTCATCTCCATCATGATCCTTTGCTAGAACATATTGATATTAGAGTTTAGTCAGTTAGGATCATTCTTGTATGAAGTTAAATGTATGGGAAACAATAACGAAGCAAGGAAGAGCTACTTTAATACATTGTCAAGTCTTAATAACGAGCGAGAAAGGTTTTTGATAAAGTGAGCTGTTTCCCTTGTAAAACGGAATCCTAAACGAGCAGCAATTCTTACTGCACGCAGAATGCGAGCTGCAAATAGAAAGGAGTCACATGCAAGCCTAATTATGAACAAGAGAAAACAAAGGATTGTCTATGGATATGGTGCTTGCAAATTAACTATTTAAAAACATGTGCATGCTATATAGGGAAAAGATAAAGAAGATGAATTGAAGACAAAGACTCACCACAGTCCTCTTGAAAGGAAGTACTAGCTGGGATCACAGTCCGCACCTATGTCCACAGAAGCAGATGTGAGGACAGTATACATTGTGGCATATTGAAAGAAATTCAGAAACCAACAAAGTTATGAAATACATTCACACTTTAGCCTTTTTAATATCTTCCAGACCTCCCACATAGTCATACACTATTCTTTTATATGGATCAAACATCAACCTGCATGCAAAGACAAATGCATGCTAAAACAATGCTTCCAAAACAAATTATATACAAGAAAAATAAAAATAAAAACATATATGTCAAAACATTTTAAAGAATGTGAAGAGCTGCAAACTCGAGATCCAAAATTCAATAACTAGAAAATTGTAATTTGTATCTTCAAGAACTAACCCATTTATTGTTAAGTCTCGCCGCAAACAATTCTTCCAACGAACATAATCCTTCTCATCGCAATCAATGGGAGGACTGATGCCATTGCTCAAATCCACCCTGAACTTCGGTCCCGTGGTGCTAAAACTTGAAACCTGCCATTGAAGAGAGTTAGAAATATGAAAAATGAAAAATGAAAACAAAAGACAGTAGATGATTTAGTCCTAAATCCAAGAGAAAAATGCTATAGTAATTATGTGCAAAGAGAAATAAAACTGGAAGTGGCTTGCTTCAACAGGCACAACAACATGTACCAATTGAGGAATAAGAAAAATTTGAATGAGCTATCTGATGTAATGATCAGAGAGTGAGAGAGAGAGAGAGCATCATACCTCAACAATAGTATCCCCAATGTGCACATGACATATGGGAAACCGCTTGCCAACTATTATACACCGCGGAAATGCCCTTACTACCTGCACACATGATTAAATTTTACCAAGCATGTTTAATAGCTCAAACAGAACATTTTTTCATGGTATTGCATTGAAACACGGATTCTAAAGCTGTTTTAGACATCACAGATGTTTAACAACATGAAAAAGAAACCAACAACAATTCTACAGGCTTAGTATGAAATTAAAGTATAAATTAACCTCTTTAAGCTCAGCTGATGTGATTATATCAAAATCCTTCGGTGTTCTTTTTAAAATAAGGTCCCGGACACAACCTCCCACGAGATAAACCTCATATCCTACAACAAACAACAGAAAGACACAATCTTTTAACAAACAACAACTTTTCCTAATATAAACATAAGTATCACCAACAGCAAATGTTTAAAGTCATTGCCACAAAAAAAAATCCACGGATATAAAGCAATCCACCATGGACAAAAGAACTACCATTTTTCTTAAGTCCATCAAGAACCTTCTTTGTAGGCCTTGAAATCGTTGAATTACTGATTCCAAGTTCCTTGGAACTCCATTTCTTCCACTCCAGCGCCTTAGGATCCCCTGAAATAGAAAACTCCAGTCTAAATCTTAAATATATAAACCCCCGAAACTCACAAGCAGAGAACTTTAAAACAGCCCAACAAAAAAGTAAAAAGTACCCAAATTTTGATTCTTGTCTTTAATAACATTATCTTGATCAAAAAGGGTTTCAATTGCTGCAACTGAGCTGAATCTAACCTGCAAGAAAACAATGAAACAAAAACCATCTACAAAGAAAAGATCTAAATTCACTTGGCTAATATAAACATTGATAGAAATGTGAGATTTACGTACTTTTTGAAAGCAGTGAAAAGGAGATGGACTATAATGGAAGCCGTGTCTACAAGCAAAGCTTAGTCTTGAAATTGCCATGGATTGAATGATAGTGAAGTGCGTGCTTAAACCCTGGTGAAAGGGGGGATTTAAGGATTTTTAGGGTTTTAGAGATACCGGTAATAAAATTGGATGCATGAGAAATCTGACGTGACGTGGCTTTTGTAAATTGACCAGAGGTTTCAGATTAGATCAGCCCACGGGCTTTGTAGGTAAAATTAATAATGGATGGTCTAATTCTGAGAAGGCCCCATGGATGTTGACGATGCTCTACCCGTGGAAGATAAGGTCCAAGATGGGCAAAATCAATTTGGAAAATAAATTTTAATCAAGATCAACACTATGGCTAATTAAGGTTTTTATGAAGAAAAACATTTTGGTAATTGGATTCTTGCAAGATGGTCAAATTTGGCGTGATTTATATAGCCTCATTTTGGCTAATTTCTTGAAAAACAAGTTTCAAAATATTATTTTCTTAAGAAGAATATTGCTGATTTTATGGAAACATTCTTCTCGTTGCTATAATGTAAATCAAAG
>Ga0325414_1005411_pt1 | contig 13491 bp, 11 predicted proteins | sample PopdelMetagenome_8_FD_206183 | JGI IMG/M metagenome (GOLD analysis project Ga0325414, IMG submission 206183) | Populus deltoides microbial communities from Bellville, Georgia, United States - Leaf-PdKOR-R3 | ecosystem: Host-associated > Plants > Phyllosphere > Phylloplane/Leaf | place: USA...
TTTTTAAAAAATATATATATTAAAATATTATATTTAATTTTAACATTAATATATTAAAATTTCTATAAAATATTAAAAACTATTAATTTAATATTTTTTTCAAGATAAATATAATTTTAAAATGTTTCTAAATGTGGTTAAAAATACACTTTCAAACAAATATTAAGAAAATGTATGAGATTGTAATAAAAATTATTTTTTAAAGTGATTTTTGCCTAAAAACATATCTCACCTAAAAATATATTAAAATAATAATTTTAAAAAAATTATTTTTGAAATTAATACATTAAAATTATTATAAGACATCAAAAAAATTAATCTAAAAAAAATATTTTTTTAAAAGCATAGTTAAACCACAAAAACAAACACAGCTTCAATATATTTGGTAATGTGGTCCATTATGATGAACAATCACTATCAAATTAATTAAAACTAGGATGTGTAGATGAATTACAAAAATAAAATGAAATGAAAGACCTGTAGGTTTTATTATTACAGTTATTATACATTCACATCCAAGTGCATTATGGATTGGAACAATATAATTGAGCGGTCTATTTTCTATTTTTTTTGTCCTTGAAGAACTATGTTTTTTCACTCACCGAGGTTTTTTTTTAAATTTCATCTCCCACATTATATTAATAGGGATTTAAGCCTTATAATTTGTTTTATGTCACATGTTATAAGGTTTCACGATGTCAAAAACGGAACACCAAGAGGTTTCCCACATTCTCCCCTGTTATGAGACAAGTAGAAAGGATGCAACGAATACGAGCACCTGGCTTGGAGGATCCAACACCCCTAATAGTGTTTGCGACTACCTTTCTCAAGACAGACAACTTTTCCTTGACAGCCTGCCACTTGTGACCTATTTCTGCAGTGAGTTCAAGATATTATCCAGCAACCTTTTTAGCGATATTCATTGTCAACTCTAACCTGTCATGAAATGAACAATCTTCATTTTCAGGAATCTGACCTATCAAGCCTTATAGATGCATCAATCTTTCACAAATTGTCTCCATAACTTTAGGTATACGAAGATCAGCCACCAATTTCACAAACTATCTTAACAATGGCTCTCCCAAATCAACCCTTCGATTTGTCCATAGAACAATCTCGTTGTCCTATCAAGAACGTAATCACGCTCTGATGCCAATTGTCACGGGGTTAATTTCTTGTCAAAAATTTCAACCCCTATGCGGCCGTCTAGTCCCACTAAACTCATCCTTCCCTTGGGTCGATCCACTCGTGTTTGCTTAGCAACTAAGTGTGTCCCCTACACTATCCCCTATTATGAGACAAGCGAAACACACAAGTAAAAAGGATATAACACATATGAGCACAATGGTAGACCTCTAATCCTGCCATTAGGAGTTAAGCTGATAGGGCAGAGAATTGAATGACTTGTTGTGGGCACGATGGTCGCGTGGTCCACTAGGTCATCTCACTCGACTGTCCTGATGAGTGTTTTTCTCGGCAGCCTTGAAAAAACTCTTGCTTTCACAGTATTCGCCACCCTTCACCGCCATGGTAGGTGTCATAGACAAAAAAAAAAAGAGATCGCCTAACTTCATTGTTCCAATCCATAATACAGTTGGGTGTGAGTGTATAGTAATTATAATAGTGAAACCTACAACTCTTTCATTTTATTTTATTTTTGTAATTCATCTACACATCCTAGTTTTAATTAATTTTATATTGATTATTCATCATCCAATGATGATTGTATACAAGATTTTTTTTTATAATTGGATATTTGATAGAATGTGATAGTTTATTTATTAATAAAATTCATGGTAAGACATCTTGTGAGAATTCGCTTGAAAGACATACTTAATACCAATGTAGATTTGAAAGGAAACTTACTTGTGAGAATTCATTTTCTTATCCTTGAATCAATTACTTCAGTGCCACTTCAATTACTAAAACCAAAATGATATTTCACAGTACGAACGTCTTTATAGATCTTGTCAAATTAATGCATAGAGTCCAAGATAGGAAAAGAGAAAGAGAAAGAACTATTCTTTCAACAAATGAAAACTTTTATTTTTATATGGGTTATGTCCTTATATTATATATATAAGTAGAGGAAGCGGTTACTTCCTTTAGTAACTCCTTTAAATACTTGGACTAAGCTCATCCCTCATGGGTAGACTAGGGCTAATCCAATAACCAACATCTCTCACTCGTCTGTGAATGATTGAATCTATCTAATACATTTTATTTCAAACTTATACAAGAATTTCATATTTGATTAATGGACCGTGCGACCTGAAGCACATAGTAAAAGGAGCTCCAATATATAAACCTAATACAGGTCATATAAGAAACATCAACCTCATAGTTAATTACTCCTTAAAGTTTATTAATATACTCCAAGCATTTTCAGTTACACATAACTTAATACAATTCAATCCCTCAAAAATTTCATTCTCAATTTATCCTTACAATTACAAGTATTCTAAATCATATCAAATTTATTCAAGTGATATGATCCCGGCCGGTGAATACAAGTAACAAGTGTAGAACTAAAATTACCTTTTCTTTCACACTCATATCAATCAGATCTGAATTAACTCACTTTCCTAAGAGTATTCCTTTAAGTCAAATCATTCCATGACTATAGGATATACTCCTAAAGTAGCAATCATTTATACATCACCTCTCGATACAATCAAAAGTCACAAAGAGTAAGATTTTGAGATCTTATATATGATCTTCAGGACTCACATAATAAAGAAGCAGAGATCCATTTTTTATTTTTGTAATGGTCGTTAGCACATGTAGTATGAAATACATGCTACAATAGAGTTTACTCTTTTTTTTTCTGAAGATACAAAGTGTATGTCATTGCTCTCCTTGTTAGAGGAAATACACCATATGAGTTTTAGTCTTTTTGCTAAAAATATAGACTTAAAATCAGAAATTCTCATTTGCTCATTGTCATTAGTAAGCAGTAGCAGATGAATAATTTCATACTCAGCTTTAATCATAATAGACACATGAATGGTGAGAATTCATTTATGTCGATTCTTTATTTAAAAACCTCATCTTGGTCCCAACCAAGGTGACATTTTAATAATTACTTTGAGTTAAAATTGCTCCCATTACACCCAAGTCGTTTATTGAGCATTAAAACTCAATTAGTCTCATATCTACTCACCTTATAAGTGCTAGAAGTGATTGCTCATGTGAGTGAGTCAATCTAAGTCTATCAATATACTTTAACAAATTATACTATACGATATCAATATATTCCATAAAACAAATAGTGAATAAATGATATTCTAATGGCATTTATTCATTATTTAATCATTGTAAGCCTTCATATGATCCTTAAAACTAGTTATATTATTAATTATATTCTACATAAGGTAAGGGATCTCACATGTTTAACAAATGCATCCCTTGCTTTGGTTTTATGAGTGGATCTGTAACCATAGAATTTGTAAAAATATGTTTTAGGATCATGTCATGTTTAGTAATTGCTTCTCTAATATAGTGATATCTCATATTGATGTGTTTGGGTTTTTTTATGGTATTTTGGATCTTTAGCCACAACTATTGTAGTAGTGTTATCACAGTAAATTGTCACTAGGTCTGATGTTGATTTAACAATTATCAAATGATAAAGAAAACTTTTTAACCAAACAACATTTTGTGTTGCTGTGGAACAAGCTACATACTTAGCCTTCATAGTAGATAAGACTATGAAAGATTGTTTCTTGCTCCTCTACAGTATTGCACTATCATTAAGCAAGAAAGCATATCCCGAAGTTGATTTAGATTGGTCGATATCTCCTTCCCAATCAGCATCAAAGTAACCAATCAATCATAAGTCTTTCTTTTCTTGGTAACATAGCATATAATTTGAAGTTCCTTTCAAATATCATAGAATCCTTTTCACTACCATCCAGTGTTTCTGACTATGGTTTGATTGATATCAGCTAACCAATTCAATGGTATAACATATATCGGGATGTGTGCACATCATTACATGCATCAAACTACCAACAACAATAGCATAAGGTACTTAAGACATTTTCTCCTTTTCTTCTAGAGTCTTGGGACACATATCACAGCTAAGACTCAAGCTTTTATCAACAAGGGTGTCCATTGGTTTGTTATCTTGCATGTAATAGCGCTTTAACATCTTTTTTATGTAAGTCTCTTGAGCTAAACCTAAAAGCCTTTTAGCGTGATCTCTTATGATTTTCACACCAAAAACATAATTGGCCTCACCTATGTCTTTCATTTTAAGTTTGATGATAACCACTTTTTAGTAATATCAATTATCTCTTTGTTATTTCCAACTATTAAGATGTCGTCAATATATAAGGATATATTATAAAACTATTGTTAGAAAGTTTTAAATACACGCAATGGTCTTCTTCCATCATTGTAAGACCATCCTTAAGAATAGCTTGATGAAACTTGATGTTTCATTGTCTATAAGCTTGCTTAAGACCATATATGAATCTTTGAAGCTTGCAAACTTTGCACTCTTATCTTTTATTCTCGAATCCTAAAGGCCGATCCATATAAATCTTCTAATTTAGTTCTCCATTGAGAAACATAGTTCTAACATCCATTTGGTATAACTCTAGGTCCATATGTGTGACTATAGCTAAAATAAGGCAAACTCAAGTACTACTCACAATTGATGAGAATGTATCTTCATAATCAATTCCATCTTCTTACGTGTAGCCTTTTGCTATTAATTGAGCCTTATAACATTTTATTGACTCATCTGTCTCACGTTTAATTTTAAGAACCCATTTATTTCCAATGGATCTTCGTCCTGATAGTAAATTGACCAAGTTCCAGACTTGATTAGTTTTCTTTGACTCAATTTCTTCGTCCATAGCTTTAATCTATTCTCTTGCTTCAAGACCAAACAAAGCATGACTAAATGTTTTAGGTTTTTCATCATCTTGTGGAGCAACATGCTCCCCCCTTAATCTCAAATCGACAACGAGGAATTGGTTCATAAATGCTTCAACAAGGTTAAGATTTCTCATGATCTTGCTCCATAAGAGTAGGAATAGACAAGATAAGAGTTTCTTCTAAGTCCTCTACTGAATGGCTTGTTGCATCATAATCTATATTTTTCATTTCATATAATTGAAAATCTTATTAACCTCACTTATCATTGGAAAATTCTTTTCTAAGAATACAATATCACGTGATTCAATCTCTGTCACTCTGTCATCAGTTTTTTCACCAATAAATACAAATTCTTTGGAATGTTTATAATTTATTATAAAAATACACTTCTCCTCCTAGGACCAAGTTTCCTATATTTATGAGAATTATTGTGAATATAAGCTGCATACCCCCATAAATGCAAATAACCTAGATTAAGTTTGTCGTTGTTTTATAGTTTATACAGGGTGGATGAGACAGATTTAGAGGGTACTCGATTTAAATATATAGACAGCAGTTAATAATGCATCTCCCCAAAAGAAAATTGGTAGGTTAGCATGCATCATCATTGACCTAACCATGTCAAATAAGGTCTTATTCCTCCGTTCTGTTACACCATTTTGTTGTGGAGTATAAAGAATAGTTAGTTGTCTAGCTATACCTTTTTCATCAATTTTTTTAAAATTATTCAGATAGGTATTCAAGTCCTCGTTCAGTTTTTAAAGCTTTGATCTTGGTGCTTAGTTTATTCTCCATCAGATTGATGTATCGAATAAAGCAATTCAATGCTTCAGACTTATGTGAGATCAAATAAACATGACCAAATATGAAATCATCTATAAATGTGATGAAACAATTTCCTTCATGTCTTGCCCTCACATTCATTGGGCAACAAATGTTTGAATGAATAAGTTATAATGGACTACTAGCTCTTTTAGCTTTGCCAAATGGTAATGTAGTTGCTTTTCCAGCAAGACAATACTCATAAACAAGTAATTTCTTTTTAGTAAGTGATCCTAAAAGACCAGTTTTTGCCAATTTATGTAATTATTATTGCCCAATGTGTCTTAATCTAGCATGCCAAGTTATGATTTCACTATTATTAGTAGTGTTGAAATTTTAAACAATATAAGTAGAAGCATTATCATTAATATATACATTAACGGTGTCTAATACCATAAAATCATTTAATACAAAACCAAAACCATAAAAAATATTATCCAGATATATTTTTACATAACAACTAGCAAACATAATATTAAAGCCTAATTGTAGTAAAGGAAAAATAGACACAAGATTCTGTCAAACTTTTGGAGCATAGAGTACATCATAAAGATAAAGTGTCTGATTTCCCCGCAAATCCAATTTGCAGGTACCGATCCTAAGCATAACAACGGAAGCATTATTCCTCATATATATGTATCTACTTCCCTTTAGAATTCGATGAAATTCTATAAAGGCTATTTGATCTCCTATTATATGGTCAGTTGCTCTTAAGTCTTTGACTTAGTGCAATCACGAGCAAAGTGATCAGGTTTACCACAATTAAAACAATTCATATTCTTGCATTTATTATCACTATATTTCCCATGATGGCGCTTATGTTCACTACTACTTGCTTTTATTCCTCTCTTGCCATATTTAGGACCCTTACTCTTACTCTTTTTATATTCAGAGCTATATACTCCACACATCTTAGTCTCATATATAAAAGCCTCGTTTACAAGCTTCTCAGCGTGAAGTCGATCTTCTTCAAGTTCAATATGACGAGCAACATAATCAAATGTCTTGATGTTGTCATTGTGTGTAAGGTTAACACGCATGTGTTTCCAATTGTTAGGTAAAAAGTGGATAGTTGCTTGGACTTGTTATTCACCAATCATCTTAATTCACTAATCATGTTAGACCTAACTGTAAGATGTTGCTTTATCATCTGATTTTGACGCTTCTTGTAACCATCAAATTTGAGGGTTAACTAATGAAGTCTGTGGTGAAGGTTCCTCCACACTGAATCTTTACTGCATCCCAAACAGATTAGGTTGAACAATGCCTTTTAAAATGCAACATTATATCATTTTGCATGCTGCTCAATAGCAGAATACAAGCTACATGATCTTTGTATTTATAGGTTTGATATGCTTCCATATCAAGCTTGTGCTGAACAATGCTTCATTGCTCAGGTTCAACCATCGGTTGTGTGATTGTTTCCAGTATTTCTTGCTCTTCCAAGAGATACTCAACTTTACGATGCCAAATATCGTAATTCTTTTTACTTAGTTTGTCTTTATGATTCAAATCAGCAATAATATTATTAGATGCAGTCATATTAAGTGTTAATGACATCAATTACAAATATTAATATCTAGTATAATTTAAATGACATATATTACCTTTTCGAATGGTAGTTACATATTGTTTTGAAGACCATGGCTCATGTATGAGAATAATGAAATTTATAATAGCCCTAACCATAAAAAGCAACTTAGATTTTGGTAATTAAATGGACACCTTGAGCCATAAGCCCCGTTCTTGGTCCACATACTACTATGAACCGAGTGAATGACTATAAACATTCTACCAAGTTATTTCAGGATCTGATCTAGGCTTCAGATGCGTTTCAACCCTTTACGCAAGGTAGAAACATACTTGATGCATGAAGCGCCCCCAATTCCAGGGCTGCATTTCTGCAGATTTTGGGTTACTTAATGACCCATTTATTATTCAATGGTGGATTATAAATGAGGTGAAATCAAAAAAAAGATTCCAAGTCATTGCACACAACTATCAACTAAATAAACCTTAAAAGGCATATTAATAACCAATAAAATATAATGTATAAAATCTAACATAATACACATTTTAAAACCATGCTCTGATACCAATGTAGATTAGAAAGGAAATTTACTTGTGAGAATTCGTTTTCTTGTCCCTGAATCAATTACTTTAGTGCCACTTTAATTACTAAAATCAAAGTGATATTCTACAGTACAAACATCTTTATAGATCTTGTCAAATTAATGCAGAGAGTCCAGGATGGGAGAAGAGAAAGAGAAAAGTATTCTTTCAACAAAAAAAACTTTTCTTTTCATATAGGCTATGTCCTTATATATATAAATAGATGAAGCAGCTATTTACTTTAGTAACTCCTCTAAATACTTGGACCAAAGCCATCCTTTATGGACGGAGACCTAACCCAATAACCAACAAATTACAAAAATAAAATAAAATGAAAGAGTTGTAGGTTTCATTGTTACAATTACTATACACTCATACCCAATTGCATTATAGATTGGAACAATATAGTTGGGCAATCTCTTTTTTAGTCCTTAAAGAATTGTGTTTTTCCACTCACCGAGGTTTTTTTTTAATTTCATCTCCCACATTATATTGATATGGTTTTAAGCCTTATAATTTGTTTTATGTCACATGTTATTAGGTTTCACAATGTCAAAAACATCTTGAAATTAAATCTATGCTTAATAATAAAATATGATTTTATCAATTTAGAAAAATTGAAGCATTAGGGACAAAACTTGACACTAAAACAAAAAAAAAATCCACCTTTGAGTTTGTATTGTTTTAGAGGTGTGAAAAATCAAATTTAGCCTCTAAAGTTTTTATTTTAAGATTTTTTCATCATAATATTTTGAGGGCTTCACGTTTCAGTCTTAAACTTTATTTATTTTATATTCTAATCCCTAAAATGTGAGAGGATATAGAGAGAGTTATAAAAAAAAATTAGGGGAGAGTGAAAATATTCAACCGATCATATTTTAGCCATCAAAATGATCGATCGTAATGTCAATAAGTTTGTCTTAGAGAGAGAGGTTCAATGATGGTGGTGTTTCTTTTTGATTATGCTATAAAATTAGATTAGGACCCTCAAAGTTTTTCTAGGTCATTTGTGTTTTGGTTTTTGGGTAATTATATGTTTGTTTTTGTTTAGGATGGGTTTCTCAAGGTTCATTAGGATTTTCAGAGATTATTTCAAGTGAAAATAAATTTAAATTTGTAATTTTTTGTCTAAAAACTCAGATCTCATCATCTCTACAAGAAAGTGACACTTAATATACTATGTATTAAAAACAACGAGGGCATACAAGGTATCATTCGCCCATTAAAAGAAACAAAAAAATGCATGTGAGCTTGGTCTTCTAGGCCCACACATGATTGGGTTTTTTTGTTGAGCTAGGCACTTGGTCTTTTCCTTGGATAGTCCATTATTTTGTTTTTTTTTTTTTAAGTTTTTACCATAAAAACTTAGGATCAAATTACTAAAATTATATTTAAGTGATTATTTAGTTATGTCATTGTTATTAAAAAAGATTAGGGTTTTTTTGTTATGATTTTATCATTTGATTTATGAATAATTAGGTTTCAGCATGGTATGTGAATATTTTAAAATAATTTTCTTATTAATATTGAATGAAAATAACATGTTTTTTTTTAATTTTAGTCTTTATATAATTTTCTAAAATTTATTTTTTTATTTTCATTTTCATATAGATGTATAAAAATAATTAATTCATATTTTTTAAAAATTTCTTACAAAGATATGCTATAACTATCATAATAAGATTTTACTTAGAAATAAATGTTTCTCTTAAAAAAAAACGTGTTGTCATTTAAATAAAAAAATGCATAAATAAGAAAAATTAAATTATTTTATTAAAAATATACATATTTTCTTTTTAGTTCAAATCATTATATTTTTGTAATATTTTTTTCTTGTTGCTTTTACTCTATACTCAATGAACTATGTTACTAATAAAAAAAAATAGCTTAAATCAATATATATATATATATATGAATATGAATCAAAAAATACAATTTTGATGAAAGAAATCATTGTTCCTCTATGATTGTATCTATAGTTTTTTTCTATGAATATCTTTTTTTTATATTATCATATAATTAAATAGAGAGTAGCTTCAAAAAAGTTCATCACAATAACACTCGAGTGGTATATTATTCTTTTACAATACTCAATAAAAAAAAATAAGTAAAAAAGACTCGAGATAACCAAGTTATTTTCAAGACCAAAGAAAAAATTCACAGAAAGCTAGTTAAAAAAAAACATAACCTAGTCTCCAACTGAATAAATATTGAACGATGAAACAAGAAAAAAAATTAGCATAGGCAAATAAAACTATGAAAACCAAGCAAGCCTGGGAAAACTTCGTAAACATGGTCAAATTTTTAAAACTCGCAACCCGTAAAACCCTGAATCCGGGTTCAATCAAGAAACTTTATTACCAACCAATTTGAAAAACTTGTCAAAGCAAAAAAGAAATAGAAATAAAAAAATAAGGATCGAATTTGATAAGAAAGAAAAAAATCAAAGAAGGGTGAAATCATAAAAAGAAATTAAAAAATCATCTCAAACAAACATAAATAACAATAAAAAAATGAGACCAAATTTGAAAGATGAAAAACTTAAAGAGGGGTGAAATTGAAAAGGCATTTCAATTTCATAAATTACTCAAGATAAAAAAAATTATAATAAAAAAACATGAATCAAATACGAAGAATTAAAAAAATTAAAGGGGTGTTCATGAATCTTTAAGGGGCTTGCACGAAAATCCAGAAGTAAAGAGAGAGGAAGGGGGGGAAAGGTTGTCGTCACCAAACTGACAGAAATCTTGAAACATACATTGCTCCATCACGGAGGGGGTGCCATAAGGATTCCAACATTGTCCATGAAGGTGGCTTTCAAAGGTCAGGTGCCACCCACGTGCCCCTCGAAGGGCGCGAGAGCCGCCCCTTTGTTGATGCATGCCATGAACACACGAACAAAGTTTTTTTTATATATAATATTTAACATTTATTAAAATATAACAATACTCTTAAACTAACATGATGTTATAAAAAAACCATGGTAAAAAGACCAAAAAACTACTACAAGAGAGTTTATTTGATTTTGTCTTAAAGGACAAAAAAGTATTTACACTATTTTGAAAAAATTGAAAAGACCGAAACACCCCTGAGTGAAAGATATTATATTTTTTTATTCTAAGGTTAAATTAATAATTATACTATGTAATAAAAATTAAAATAATTAATTTAACTCTATACAATTTGTAAGAGATAATTGTGTTATTGTGAAAAGACTACTTTGCCTCCAATACCTAATTCAAGGATTTTATGGCTCATGAGCAATTTTGTCATTATACTATTACAATGAATAATATTCTGAATCTTGATGAACAATTATTTTCTTAGGAGATTTAATATTTTTTTTCTAATTGAATATTAAAAGCAAATATACTTTCATGATTAATAACAAGGTGCCAAAAGTTAATTTGATAGTAATAAGATAGATTCTACTTTAATAAAATATAAAAAATTAGTTTGATTATTGTAAAAAGAAAGAGAGAAAAAAAAGTTGTTTTAAAACAACACAATAACTTGTTTTTGTTTTTATAATAATGAGTGGCCATTAATTGACATTTTTAATTATCTATCAAGAAGGTGAATTCTTTAAAAGATATGATTATTTATCCATAAACCATAAAAAAACATGTGATAACAACTCTTTTAATATATCTAAATCTAACCTTTGAATTAAAAAAAATCCAATAATTCAATTTAAATACTAGAGAAAATATAAAGCTTTATGAATGCAAAAGTGCAAGTAACATCAAGTAATAAATAAGTTAGGGTGAGTATTAAATAATTTAAATATAAATATAAATGGTCTAGTTAGTTTTGTTATGGTAAATCCCAAATATTTGCAAATAACCAGAGGATTAACAAAAATCTAAAACCCCTTACGATGTTATTGCACTCCTCTTAATAGATTACTATTCATTGAAATAGAATAAATACTATTTTTTTCCTTACAAGCTAAAATCTTTAAACTTGGGGTTGTGGTTAAGATGATCAGTTCACTATGATTCACTTGTCATTATCAAATTTACGAAGGATAAAAAAGTCTTTTTATATTTTTGTTGCACAACAAAATCACTTAACTACCTTTTAAACCATAATTAATTGAATTGTAATGTAGGGGCATATTTTACTTTTCCCATGTTATGGATTAAAATTGTTTGGACTGGCGGATAAAGGTATTTTGGTCTTTTTATCTTGATTTTTTTTGTTATTGTCAATTTGGCTACGAGCACTTTGGTATTTTTCTTAATAAAAAATATTATTTATGGAAAAAATGGCTGGCACATTTCCATACAAGCTTGCATATGGGAGGTGTCTATACCCTTCAGGTGACATGTGTGGCTTCAATTGGAGGTCAAATGCTTTTTTCCATGGCGGCACTGGAAGCGTCCAAATATCCTCTTTAGGTGAGCCAGGTTTGTTAAATCCGGTTGAGTTAATTAATGGAGTATCAATTTCTTTTCATTTTTAGGGGTGTTTACATCTCATTGGTGTCCTTTTTTATGTTGGAAAAAATTTAGATCAATTCGCAGTGTAGTGCAGACCACCTATCTTAGTTAGGATATTGGGCTTTGTGATTTTCTTTTTATTCATTTATTCTAGTCTCATCACTTAGACCACGAGTTTGACATGTTCGTCTTGGTCGACTTGAGTTTTTTAATGATTATTTTTTAAAGTTTAATATTTTCTTTTTCCATTTCGTCCTTTAACATTGGTTATTTTAGAATTGAGCATCATTTATAGTTTGTATTTTATTGTGTCATCTCATTCATATGATTCGGGTCACAAAGTTTGACAGGCTTTCCGGATTTGCTGTTTTTTTATTCACGTTTCTATATTAGATTTGTTTGGAATTGGACTTCAATTTTTTTTTTCTATTGGCTTATCTTGATCCAATGATCTAAATTACATATTTGACATGCTCATTCAGGATGGCTCAAGTGTATTTTTTTTTCAATTTTGTTCTTTCACATTTAATTAGTTGGAATCTTAACTTCACTATCTTTTTTATTTTTGTAACAATTTCTTTTTATAAGTTCCCATTAATTTTTTTAATTTATCAATTTACTGTTATTAAAAAAATCTTTTATTATTTAATTAAATTACAATTTTTTTTATTCTGTTAAATCCAAAACCAAATTTTAACATGAATTTTAACGATAAAATTAAATTAAAATTTTATGACCAAAATAAAAAAGTTGACAAAAAAAAATTATAAAACACTTTCCAAGTTAACAATGCATAATGAGATGGTCCATAATGAATTCTCTATGCTAGGATTTAGGAACCAACTCTTTATTTTAGCATCCTATCCTAAAGAGGTGAAAGTTTTTTATTATCAATTTGGTATTCAAGGTTTAAATTTTTTTTATTTAATAAAATCAAATTTTATCTTTCTAAATCAAACATCAATTTAATAAATAAGAGGGACTACAATGAAATTTATAGGAAGCCAATAAAAATAAATGACGAGCCCATAAATCCTATTTAGTAATAGAAAATCTTAAAAGAACAAAAAAAAAAAATTGATCGATGTGATTTTTAAAAATGAAATTAAAATATTTTGTGATTAAAATAAAATAATTTTTAAAAATAAAAAAATAAAAATTCAACAGCACTTTCCTAGTGAAAAGTGCACAATGATGGGTCTACAAATGAATTTTCTAGGCTAGA
>Ga0325414_1005412_pt1 | contig 13490 bp, 10 predicted proteins | sample PopdelMetagenome_8_FD_206183 | JGI IMG/M metagenome (GOLD analysis project Ga0325414, IMG submission 206183) | Populus deltoides microbial communities from Bellville, Georgia, United States - Leaf-PdKOR-R3 | ecosystem: Host-associated > Plants > Phyllosphere > Phylloplane/Leaf | place: USA...
GGGTAAATGCTGCCCATGTACCTCAATTAATATGGATTTTCAAACATAGTTAGTTAGTTACTATCAGATAGTCTTCCTGACATGATAATTTTTCCGGGCTGACAAAAGTAGTCAACAATTCTTTAAGAATCCAACTATTTATAAATATTTGGGAACGCTTCTGAAGATTGGATACGATGTGACCGTATGTTTTGTTATTTAGAAATGTGGATTCCTTGTACTAGAACAAGAAAAGAAAAGAAGTGGGTTCGTTACTTGCAAAAGCAAAATCCACGTAATAAATTGGACAGTTAAACATAATATGCTAGAAGATTTAATTATGTGTCTTGTAACGCGGGTATATAATGTTTTTTTAAAAAAAATTGAAAAATAAAAATTGTATAAGGGGTGAAAATTGTATTTTTTAAAAAATAAAAATTAAGGAACAAAAAAAACATTAAACAAAAAAAAACAAATAATAGTTCGGATGCTTATACCCGTGACCCAACTTATAGACTTAATTGGATATTTTTTTATCAAGTATTTTAACACAAATATAAAATAGCAAAAAAATAAAAGACTAAAAGGAGCCCTAACATGTGGACCTGGTGGCCCATAGTGTCTGGGCATTAAAAGAAATAGCCTAGGCATATGGGCCTTCCAGTGTACCCGGTCCTATCTTTAATTTTTTATTTCTTGAAGGGGTGATGATATATCATCCACCCTAATTCCTTTTAAGAAAAATACAATAGATGTTGTGTTGTTTATGACAACAGAAGATGCGTCATTCTATTTTCTGTAAATTCAATGACTAGAGATCTCTGAAAAAACAGGGCATCGAGTTTTTTTTGCTAAAATACCTAGAAGACACTTTACACACCTTGAAAAATCTATTAATGGTCTAAGCCCCTCCCCCCTAAAAAAAAGCAGCTAAAAAACCCAAAACCAACTCAAAATAAAAATATTCTTGTGATCATATATATATTCCATCAGGCAAAGAAAAGTAAAAAAACACCTAAGTGAAACTCCATACATGAAAGAGAACTCATTGACACTGATATTGACCTTATGGTCATAATCATCATCAATGGTGATTTTATCTCTTTACACTGGAATCCGACAAGCCTCTATCTCACCTCTTATAAAAAAAGAATTGAAAAATAAGAAAAATAAAGTTTGGTACTGAAATTAAATTTATGACAACTTAAGGGACCAATCACTTAACAGTTAAAAAAGATAGGAGACTAAAATAAAATTTGAAGCCGTCACCTATTTTATCCGCCCTTTTCACTCTGGTTTCCTTCTTTCAATCCAACCCTTTTTTAAAAGAAAATAAGCAACTTGGTGCTAATTTGGATTGAAAAATGTTTAATTGTGCAAAAACAAGTTCGATGATAAAATTAATTTTTTTAAAAAAGTTGATTATTCCAATCCACATAGATTTGTGATATTATTATCCTATGGATTGATTAAACCCTAGACAAGACTGATACACGCAAGGCTAGTTGCTACACTCATACGTATTACTCTCTTGTCAAACATGGTCTACTTCTCACTAGCCACAAGAACACATGGTATCAAATGAGGGTACATTCATTGACCATGTGTCATTGAAATATTGGTTTAATTAATTGTCATCAACAATATATAACCCATAAAATCCAAAACTAAGGTGACTTTTACAGGGCTCCATTGTCACTCTAAGAGGGTACTTTGCAGTGTGGTAGCGATTGCTTTTCAAATAACCTTTTGTGTTGAAATGCATGCCAATGATTTTTTTTATTTTTTAAAAATTATTTTTGATATCAGCACAACAAAACGATTCAAAACGTACAAATCATATTAAATTTTAGTAAAAGAATTTTTTTTTTGGGAACGCGGTTTGCACCGCGTTCCCAAACGCTTCCTAATCCTTTATCCGTAGGCAATCAAAATTCTTAGATAGTAAACACATGAACCATCCTACCATGTGAGTTTTAGACTATATAAATAACATTGAACCCAAGACAAGTTGTATTCATTTTCTAAAAAGAACAAAAAAAAAGGGTTCATCTTCTTTCTCCTACTCAAACCTAAATATTCTTTATAACTAAACATACATATATATAGTCTTACAAAGCTCTCATCTCTTACCTAAATTGATCTAGGTATTAGAAAGTCCTTGATCTTCTAAAAAGACTTGGTTTGTAGGTGTTTCATTTATTCAAACTCAACTTTTTATATCTTATAATATTTAACAAACTTGAAAAAACTATTATTTTTTAGAGGTTTCATCAACATCATCATTGCCTAAATCAAATTTCAAAAACAAATATAACAAACTATGATAGTGTATTGGCTTGAATGTTTTAGATCTTTCTGTAGCAATTTTACTAGGTAGTAACTATGTATTATATAACAGTAATTATCATCATCATCATTATTTGACAACATAAAAGAAAAAAATAGTATTATTTTCACTCTACTAATTGTTAGTCTTGTTTCATAATTTTATAGAGTGAAATATCCTTGTATTGTAGCTTGTTTTAATAATATTTTTTCCTTGAGAGTGATTAATAAGAATTGAAACTATATCAAAATGCATGCATTTAAGGTCAAACATAGTCGGTTGATATTATGCTTCTAATATTATTTTCTAAGATAATCTAAAAGCTAATAAGATTATTTGTATCTATGTTTATATATATATATATCACTTTTATGCATCAATTAGATATAAATTGAGGAAGAGATCCTAATAAAAAAGGGAACAAATAAATAGTAAGAGATCCATTAGTAAAAAAAAAAAATAAGAAATTAAAATTTCATTGTAAATTCAAACAGTAAAATTATTATTTTGCCTTGGGAGGGAAAACTCATTTAACTTGGTCATTGGGTAAGAAGATCATTTCCACGGGACCCATTACTAATTAAAGGAAAAAACCGGGATAATTAGTATTTTAATATTTTTATTGCATAGTACAATTACTAAATTACCATTAAAAGCAAAAATACATTAAACTTAGGTTAATGGGTTTTTTTTTTAGTTCTTTTTTTGCATAATACAATGACTTAAATGTCCCTTAAAATTTAAATTTGTTGGCTTTGGGTACAAGGGAACTTTCTTCATTTTATTTTGGCCCTTTTTGTATCTCATGTGGGGTCATGGGTAATTAAATCTTTTAATTTATAAAACATAATTTAAATAAATTTGTGCCCACTAGGTGGTGCGTGTGACGCCATAAAAACTCTGGATGTCGCCTTCCTGGGTTGCGTTAGATGCACCCTGTCACCATTGTCACGGTGGCGAGGCACGTGCCACCACATAATCAGCTATTGAGCTTTGGTCACATGTTTTTTTTCCCTCCCTCTTTCCTCTTTCTCCTCCTAGAAAAACATGCTGGGCATTTTAAAAAACAAGAAGGTTAGTTATTTATTTATTGAGTCAAATTTTATTCTTATTCTTTTTATTGTAAATTTTATTTTTTCTTATCATTTTTAATTGAAATTTCTTTTCAGTTTCTTCCCTCATGATTTGATTTGATTTTTATGTCAAATTTGGTCCTAATTCTTTTTAAATCAACATTTTTTTTATCTTTTTTATCCCCTTTTTTGTTGAACTTTTTTTTTCCTCACTTTTATCCCTATTTATTTTGGTTGGTTGAGAATTTGACATTTTATTTTTTTGGATTTGCCTTTTATGTTGTAATCCAGCTTTATTATCCATGTCACAAGTTTTAAAAATTGGATTAAGTTGGCTTTAGTTGTTTACGAGTCCTTTTTTTAATTTTCATCCCTCATCATTGGGTTCGTTTGAAATTGTTACTCGTTATTTTATTAACTTTCTTTTCTATGGAGTTATTTTGATATAATGTCTTGGGTAGTGGATTTAACACGTTCACTAGGGTTGAGTTGGGTCTTTTTTTATTGTTTTTTTTTTAATTCTACCCTTCAATATTAGCTTGATTTGAGAACCAAACTTCATAATTTTATCCAGTCTGTTTTTCAAAGTATATCTTGATCCCATAACTAAGTTATAGATTTCGTTTAATTTTACCTGAGAATGATGATGAAAAATTATCATAGTTGTTTCTTTTAGAGGATTTATTTTTAAGAATTCACTTATGGCTCAGACAAACACAGGTCAATTTTTTTTTGTTTTTTTATTTTTTTTCTTTTTAATTCATCATTCAACATTTTATTTGTTGGGAATTGAGATTCATATTTTTTTTTTCTTTCTATGTAATTATCATGTTCTTATTTAATTTTTACTTTGTAACAAATAAGATCATTGGTATGTTTTAAGAATATTGTAAAAATATATTTCTATAATATTGGCAAGCGTTCATCTTTTACATTGAATCATTGTGAATTTTTTTTTCACTTTATTTGTTGTTGATATCTTATTTTATAATCATATCATTAAATTAATTGAGCTTATTAAACTTATTCAAGTTGATGACCAAAATCTCATTTTTTTTTAATTGTTTACATTGTCTTGATATATTTTTTATGTTAAAAAGCATAAATTAACCTGAGACATAGCATGAACCACCTATTTAGTAATTACAATACCCGGATGATCCTTAGTGTTACTTGATACAAAATATAAAAAACGACTAAGGTTGCATCTATCCAAAAAAAAAAAGTTGGTTCCCGCTTCTATCCACCATAACAACACATACAAAAGAGAGTACATATTTAAGGTCAATTATAGCGAGTTAATAATTTTTTTTACACTACCAGAAAATTGATAAATACAAATGAAAATATCGAGGGAATATTTTCATTGGAAATATACCGACGGATTTTACTGATGACAACATTACCTCGGTATATACCGAGGGAATTACAGCGGGAAACAAAATAATTAAAACAAAGCAAAAAAAATGATGACGTGATGATTTTTTACCAACGGAACACTGTTCATCTTATACCGAGGGAATTACAGCGGGAAACAAAATAATTAAAACAAAGCAAAAAAAATGATGACGTGATGATTTTACCAACGGAACACTGTTCATCATGTCAATGACAAAGGGAATTACCGACGAAGCAAAATTCATCGGCAAATCCATCGGAATTTTCCAGAGAGCTCTAGAACTGTTCATTTCCCAATTGCGCTGTTAATTACTGTTCTTTACAGAAAAAATCACCGACGGATTGAAAAGTCGTTGGTGTTATTTGGCGGTTTTCTGAAAAATTTAGATTAAATTAAAAATTTAAATCAAATATTACTGACGGACTCACGGATAGATTGAAAATTCATTGGTGATATTTGATGGTTTCTGAAATTTTTTATTAAATTAAAAATTTAAATCAAATATTACTGACAGACTCACGGATAGATTGAAAATTCATTGGTGATATTTGATGGTTTCTGAAATTTTTTATTAAATTAAAAATTTAAATTAAATATTACAGACAAAATCGCTGACGGAATGATTAAAAATATTAATATTTAATTATCTGTTGGTAAAACCGTCGGTAAAAAGCCCTAATAAAAAGCCTAGAATCCCTAATTTCACAACAGACCCGTCTCCTTTTCTTCTTCTTCTTCTCCCTCATATGTAAAAAACATCAATATCCATTTTTTTCTTCTCTCCTCTCCTCAACTCCTTCTCCTCTCCTCCATGCTTAGGTATGTCTTCTTCTCCTTTCTTCTTTTTTCTTCTCAATTTTTTTTTAATTAGTATACTTTACAATTTGTTTTTTTTCCTCTTATTAGCTTCACTTGCAACTACATTAAGGTAATATTTCTTTTTTCTTTTTTTTTCATGTTTTTTTCACTATATTTGTTTTTTATTTTATTTTTAATTTTTTTTGTTCTTAATAATTGTATGAATGTTATTGTATGATTTTTTTTCATATGAGATCAATGTTTAGTTGATTTATTTATAGGATTTTTAAATTTTTTTCATATGATTTTTTTAGTTGAATTTATTTGTTGCAAATTTGTTTGAGTTGATTTTCTTCTTCTTCTTTTTCCAAGCATTTTGAGTGTTATATAGTGTTGATTTATATTAATTTAATTATTTTATAGTTTTGTAAAATAGATTTTTTTAATATTTTAAAATATTTACCGACGAAATTACATACGGTATTTTGCTGAGGGAAATACCCCGACGGAATGAAGCGGGAATTTTTTTCTCGCTGTTTCTGTCAATAAATCCATCGGTAATAATATTTTTTTATTACCAATGGACAAAAAATTACCAACGCAAGATTCATCGATGGAGCATTTTCGTCGGTGATTTCATTGGTAAATTAATTACCAACGAAATGGTAGTGCAAATACCGACAAAATTACATACGGTATTTTGCCGAGGGAAATACCAATGGAACGAAGCTGGTAATTTTTTTTTGCTCACTGTTTCCGTTAGTAAATCCATCGGTAATAATAATTTTTTTATTATCAACGGATTTACCGACGGACAAAACATCACCAACGCAAGATTCACCAACGAAGCATTTTTGTCGGTGATTTCGTTGGTAAATTAATTACCTACAGAATGATAGTACAAATACCGGCAAAAAATTCCATCGGTAAATCTTAAGATTGTGGTAGTGTTATTTGTTGAAATAAATAGTTCTTGATTTATTTAATTAAATGCGAGTATAGAATTTTTAATTTATACTTAATTTTTTTTATATAAAAAATATGTTTAAAAATCCTATATATTTAATTTTTTTTATATTGAAAAAAATATTTGATCCATGCAATTCAAATAGTTTATTTCTATAAATGCACGTGAGAGGCGCCCTTAGGGTCATAATTTGGATAGTCAATTCAAAAAGTTTCCTAGAAAAGTGGGATAATAGAAATCCTACTTGCTTGGAAACACAACTACAGGACTTTAAATGTCTACCCATGCAGCTATGAACGGAGATTGAAATTCTGGTGATCACTTGTTTTTATTCCTTTCTCAAACTATAGTTATAAGATAAGGCTTGACTTGATGAGACAACTTGATCAACTCAAATTTGGCTATTATTGTTTTGATAAAATAATTTTTTTTTAAAATTAAATATAGATAGTATTGACTCGAGTTAACTCTCAATTCAAGATTTGAGGTAGAACAACCGTACACTTTTTTGGGTAGCTAGTATCCACATTCAGCATCCAATTCTGTTAATTAAAAATTGAAAAAATTTCCTCCAAAATTCTATAGTTGGACCAAACTTTCACTCTTATTTATCGAGTTTTGAAAAATCACAAATTACATCATGAGTCAATAAAAAATTTTAAATATGACAAAATAATCAAATTACCCTGGTATATATTAAATTAAAAAATTAATCAAACAACACATCTTACCTTCTCTCTCTTCATGTGAGATTTGTTTCTTTCACATGCTATTTTTGTTTTTTTCTAAACCCAAACACCAATTTAAAACAAAAATATTTTAAGGATGCGAAATTATTGGTCAATATTTAATCTTAATTAACACAAAAAACTAACTTTTGTATGAAATCAAATTTTATGGAAAAAAAATCATTTTTGGGTTATCATTTTGTTAAATGGATTGCAAAGATTTTTGACATTATTGAATAGAATCTTAGGATTGGGTATGGATAACCCAAGAGCACACCCATATGGATTTTTCAAAAAAAAAAAAAAAAACTATCAAAATCATAAGTAGCATGATATGATCAACTTTTTTGTACTGATATTAACTTCTAGCTTTAGAGATTAAGACATATTTATTTCTACATTTTAAAAGTTTTTTTAAAAAATTAATTTTTTTATTTTAAATTAATACTTTATAGTATTTTTAAATCATTTTAATATGCTGATATAAAAAATAATTTTTTAAAAATAAAAAATATATTATTTTAATTTATTTCTGAGCTAAATATATTTTTAAAAGCAATTCCTAGCGTTACAACTTTGTCTCTCTTCTTGTCCACCAGTATCAACTCAACTTGAGATCCTCTATCAACTTCTTGCAATGATCTTCTCTTGATTTTCAGCCTCGTTGAGTGATGACAGGAGAAGCTAATGCTTCAAATATCATTGTCATTGTCTTTAAGGTCTTTTAATTCTAGTTTAATTAAATGGATATATAATTTAGAAACCATTTATGTCGCTCGTCAATAATGATTTCCCAGGAAATCCTCGAGAGGACACGTTTGTTCTTGGAATAAACATCAATCAATGACAATATAGGTTAGAAGGAGAAGTATGGGGATTTAGTTCAGCACATTCAGGCAGTTTGGTCAGAAGGAAAAGGAAAGTATGGTGGCTATGTTTTTTTTTTTTTTAATTTGAATAAAAATATTTTAATTATTAAATGAAAAACAACAGTAAATATGGAAATAATCAGATAATTTTTGTTGATTTTTTTAACAAGTATATTAAGTGTTAGCTAGCACACATGTAAAATTTAAAATATAAATTATAATTTTTCAAAACTAAATAAACAAGTGTAGTTTCAATTAAATTATAGAATGTGAGGGTAATTTTCTCTGATATTTCTGAAAATGATAAATAATTGAAAAATTATAATGATGTATTGCAATAATAAAATAATGGTAGTTATAACAGTAATAATAATAAAAGCAATGGTAATAAAGAAGATATAAAAAGGTGATGATGATGTCAGCATTAATAATGATTATTTTTTATAAGTTAATTATTATTTAAAATATTTTATGAAATTTCTGAAAATATTTTTTAATAAATAAATTAGATTAATAAATTGACCATAAATATTTTATACCGATGAGCTTCTTTGATAAAATATCTTATATAAAATAAATATAGAAAATAAAACAATAATAATAGCATATAAAATATTTTATTCCTTGAATGATAGGAACACACGGTATACCAAAAAAAGGGTTTTTTCGGGGTAGGTTAATTACCATATTAATTACTGTACGACTAGAAGTTCACAAGTGTACAACGCTTCCGGCTATAAAGAATACGTACAACAGCATTTGCGGGGGACGAGGGTTTGAGAGCAATTCTTCTATATATTCCGAAAGAGAAAGATCAATACAAAGTACAAACACTTTCTGGGAAAAACAAATAAAACAGTACCGTTAAACATATCAATCTGTGAAAACAAAGCAAAGGAAAGGGAAAAAAAAAACTAAAAAAGGATTACAGCCCTCTAACAGGATGCAAAATTCCCATCATATTGGAAGCAGCACATGCACTTTATTGGGTTATGAAATCCTCCGGAGGATTCAACAATATAACAAACTTAATTTAGTGGTGTACGTAGCTTTTAGGAAAGAAAATAAAAATACAGATCTCGTAGTAAAGATATGGCTTTTTTTGATATATGTGTGTGTGAAGCTCGAAGAAATTAAAACCTTGACCAATGTCTTAAGAAGGAGAAGGGAATGCAAAAGTGCAGGGATCATCTTCATTGTTAATCCATCCATACTTCTCCAAGAATGGGTTGGTCAATGAGTTTGGTGGGTAGCTATCAATGCAGTCCGTCCACGCATTACCTGCATCCCCCAAGTCTCTGAGCACCTCCCACAAACAGCTGTTGCATTTAAAGCCCGCACCAAAACTCATCATCAAAACCCTGTCACCTTTCTTTAGCCTCCTTTTGGCCTCCATGTATCCCAAAACATACCAAAGACTACTCGCAGATGTGTTGCCGAACCTATGCAGAGTCATTCTTGCTGGCTCCAAGTCATGCTCGGTGAGATCAAGACTAACGCCAATCCCATCGATCACTGCCTTACCCCCGGTGTGAATGCAGAAGTGATCGACACCTGTCTTGAAGTTTATAGCAGGTTTAGGACTAGAACCTGCAGCTCCTTTTGTGGATCTGTGGCTCCAATATTTCCTAATAAATGACACCACCATAAACCTAAGCAGCTCCCTTACAGGCAAGATCTTAGGGGCTATTTCTCTAAGGTTGTCGACCAAAGCTCGTGTAGCGACCTTTGGGAGTGACCTGTCCAGGTGAAACCCTGAGCGCCCTTGGTCATCTTCTCTTTGATGGCAACAATCATACGACTCGTCTCTAGCTCCGTGGTGTGTCCTAACTAGGCACTTCAATTTGAGCATGGCACGGTGCTTTAAGGCCCTTTTGTTAGTCAAGAGGATGGCACACCCACCAGATCGGAACAAACAATTTGCAAGAATCATCGATCTATCACTGCCTGCATACCAATTTGGACTTAAAGACTCCGAGGTGACAACAAGCGCATAAGCATTTTTGTAAGTCTTAAAAATGTTTTGAACAATGTTGACGGATATAAGGCTTGCACTACAACCCATCCCAGTGAGGTTAAAAACCTTAACATCCTCCCTTAGTTTATAGTGATTTATGATCATAGCGGGTAAAGAAGGCACAACAGACTGCATGGAGACATTAACTACAAGAACATCGATTTCTTTAGGAGCTATGCCTGACCTAGCCAAGAGCTTTCCGATGCTGTCATGAAAGAACTCCTCCATCTCCGAAATTAAATCTTGTAATGTAGGGTTCTCCTCTTGACCGTTGAATATGATCCTGGGACCATAGGTTTGCTCGCCAATTCCAGAGCTCACAATAGCTCTCAACAGAAACTTGTACTCGTTCAGACCAAGATTTTTGTTCCTCAGTATCACTTGCCCAGAACACTCTGTGTCAAGTTTCCTGTCATCGGTTGGTTTGTGGCACTCATAGTCTAGTATATAACATTCTCGGTCCCTTTTCCTATCAATCCGCCTCCATAACATGAAGAGGGGATAGAAGATGAGAAAAGCATATACTAACATGGGAACATCCATTGTCTAATTTTGAAAGAAACAGAGAGAGAGATGGGACTTGAGAGTTTTGTTTGCCAGTATTATTATTTTATAAGATGGGAGGTCATGAAATGAAAGCAGGTGATCTTATAAGAGAAGGGGATGTGCGAGCTGTACACGTGAAGATGCTTAAGATCCATTTCCATCTCTCAACTCCCACCAACTGATTGCGTTCAACTTTGCTATCAACTTTATTACCAATTCATGCTCTTGTCACGCCTTAGGTGTAGGATCAGTGCATGACAGAGCAAATTAAGAAACTCTATTTTCAAGCTCCTAGTGGGCGAGGGAATTATTGGATAGTTTCCTACAAAAAAGAAAAAAAAATCCATCCAAATTATTATCATACATGTCGTGTACGCATTTTTAATCAATTTTTAGTTATCTGTTACAATGAATGTAGTATATATGAACTCACCTTTGACTTCAAACCTTCAAAATTCCATGCGCCTTCTTAAATAGAAAGCCGTTAGAGTTAGTTCACAGTTAGTAGCTTACCCAATGTTGCTAGCAGCATTTAAGAAAGGAAATATGGTGGTTGATAGAGATTACACAGTCTGTAAAGACCATTATTTATCAGCTAGCAGCAGCAGCAGCTGGAATTGCAGATAATTATGCGAATAAATGGCGCCAAGTATAAGTAAGTTGCTTCAAAAAGATACCTGATCATTAAGCTAGCTTATGATTTATATATGGCCAGAATAATATAACAGTACTTTATGTATGGATGATTAAACGTGTAAGTTAGTCCAAACATCCATGTTAATTAAAAAATATATGTGAGATTAAGTCACTCAAACAAGGCGCTATTGCAAAGATATTCTGCATCAATCTTTGCATTCGTTATCGAGCTGAATCTATAAATCTTTACAGTTTTGATCACATGTTTATTTGCAATATATATAGTCAAATAGAAAGGTGAAGCCGATAATGTCAATCGGATGAAAAAGGGTTGGCCTTTGCCACCATTAATGCTGGCAACTTGGCATTTATACCTTGTCTTGGCGTGATTAATAAATAGGATGTAATTTTCAGGTAAAGCTGGACATGTTTATTGCTTGATGTTGAATTTGCTCAAAGACTGTCAAGAACTGGCCCAAATCACGTTCTTCTACTTAATGACATGCGAATTCTAGACCATGTTTTGATCGATCAAGGAAAGCGCCGCAAATCAACTCCACTCTTCGCAAAGGGAAAAACGTGCTTGAGCTCATGAATAGTTCAGTAAACACTTTGGATTTTTTGGCAGCAGAGGCAGAGGGGAATATAAATTATATACAGACGAGCAGTGTCACTTGACTTAATGTGCATGTGTCTTGCCCTTCAGCTAGATCAGGAAAGCCGAACTGCCCAGAGCAGGAGCAGGGAAACTTCTACCGTTATAGGCATTAATGGTGGGATCAAAATATGGATCAGAAACTCATGGTCACAGAGATTTATTGTTAATTTTAGGATTGTAAAATTAATTGAGATATATATAATCGGATATCCAAATTAATAAAAAAAATATGAGTTAGATGAAACCATTAACTGTAAGGATTTTTTGTCTCCACATGACAACTAGCTAGTTCGACCAATATAAGCAAACAATAGATAAGGATTCAGAGAGTCCACTTGTTCCATCAAACAACCAATCATGGCTGGAAATAAAACCTTTTAATGAAAACTAAACAACCAATCAAAGCACACGAATCGGCATAGAAGGCTCGGGTTGAAAGTAAACGTCGGCAACTGGTTTTCAATCACTTGTCAGTTGCCAACTTGGTCAGAGATCCTAAACCAGTATATAGCATTAACAATAAGTTTATTAAACCCTAGAATGGTATATTTCTAAAATTACATATTATCTGGGAAATCTTCACATCCATTTTTAACTGAATTCTCAAAGATGCCAAAGAAGCGATATATATTTCTCCTCGTAATAGGCCTTCATGCCATGAGGATGAAGAGGCTTCGTCGTCACGAGAATAGCCGAAGGAGGAAAAAGGCGCAGCAGCTAGCTAGATCAAGATTATCGTGAAGACAAAAGATTTAGAGATGACTCACAAGCTAGCAGTCAGGAACAGCAAATTTTAGAGGCATCCCGGACATATTTTAGGAATTAATTTTTTTTTTAAAATAAGATAACACATAAGTGGATTTCCTACAAGTTAATGATATAGCTATCCTCATGTTTCTATAATTATCCTATGATTAATATATTACAGAAACATTGTAAAACAAGTTCTGGGCTTTCGCATGTTTGGGCTTCTCTTGCTGCCCATGATCGGAGGGGCTATTTGGCAGTGGCGCTGTGTTTCCTTTTCCTTTTTTTTTTTTTCTCTCTCTATAAAGTAATTTTGTCTTGCTTCTATATGAATATAAACATGAGATCCATTATGAAATATATTGACTATAAATCTCGTTTCCAGAAGAGGTGTAACTCCCGGTGTATCGAGTAATTATCGTCGGCACAAAAGGATACTCAATTTTTTCCAGCATTATTCCTCCAAGGCTCCAATACTTCTCTCGTGAACGAGAAGATATCACGAGGGTCGCATCCACTCATTACTCATTAGCGTCGTTTCCACGCGAAGTCCCTATAGGTGGGCCAATAGTGCCATCCTCTTGCTAACAGACTTGAGAATTGTAGCCGCTAGTTTGCAGGGAACAGATAAGCAAGAACACTACCTGACAGACGATTGGGTCTAGCGCCTTTAAAGAAGTAGATGTAAGATTATTGTCAGAGAAAATAGATATACACCTTATTTGTTTTAAATGTTTTTTTCAA
>Ga0325414_1005417_pt1 | contig 13485 bp, 8 predicted proteins | sample PopdelMetagenome_8_FD_206183 | JGI IMG/M metagenome (GOLD analysis project Ga0325414, IMG submission 206183) | Populus deltoides microbial communities from Bellville, Georgia, United States - Leaf-PdKOR-R3 | ecosystem: Host-associated > Plants > Phyllosphere > Phylloplane/Leaf | place: USA...
AAGCTGTTCCTCTTAGAATTAATATCTTCTATATTAATTAAATAGCACAACACCTAATAAATCTTATATGAATTAAATTAATGGACCATGGCTTCACAGCATAGGGTAGTTTCTCTTCCACTTGAAAACTCCGCCTCATCCTTTTGCCTCATGATGGAAATCCCAAATTGTAATGACTAAGTTGTTTCGTTGGGATAAATAGTTATAGAATTGGACTACTTAAAACTGGTGTCCTATTTTTCTTTGATAAAAATGTTAAAATTAGATACTCATAAAAGGGATTATATATATAATCCCTTTTATATATATAATTTCCTCTCTATCTCTCTCTCTCCGTTTTTAAGGCCCACAAAATAACTGAGCTTGCAGCGAGGAGTGGCATTTCTAAACAAGAATTGAAACGAAAGGAAGCAAAGCGCTAATGCAGGGTTTGAAATCAGCAGCGACTCTATTGATTAGAAGCTGCTGTAACAATAATAAATCTAAGCTTTCCCATAGCTTTCTCACACATTGCCCACAGCACAGCAGAAGCCTCTCTTCTTCTCCTCCAACTGAAGATGATCCTGACAACCAAGTTAGTCTCTCTCTTTTTTCGTTCTTTTGTTTAAAAAGACCAACCCTTTACTGGATTGTTTGTGTTTTTTTTTCTTGTCAAGTTTAAGACTCGGGTTCCTTTTGGGGTAGGTACTCGTTGAAGACAAAGCTAATTCAAAAGGTGTCTTTCTTAATAGACCTTCAGCTCTTAATGCTCTTAACACTAATATGGTGAGTGTTTTTTTGAACTGGGTTTGATTCAAAATTGTTTCTTTTTAATCGGGTTTGTTTAATTTTGGTTTTTTTAGGGTGCCAGATTGTTAAAATTGTATAAAGCTTGGGAGAAAGACTCAAGTGTTGGGTTTGTTACATTAAAGGTAAGATCCCCCCCTATGGTTTCAGCTATGTGTTTCTTCTTCTTCTTTTTTCTTGATTGGTTGTCTTTTAATCTGTGCTAAGGGATACTTGGTGTGTTTGTTTTGAATTTGTGAAGGGCAGTGGCAGGGCATTTTCTGCTGGTGGAGATATTGTTAATCTCTATCACCTAATAAACCAGGGTAAGAGATCAGAGTTTCATACATGCGTATTGAAAATATTATTGTGATCTTGCTTATTCAGCTGCTTAATATTTGTTTCAATCAATGCAGGGAAATTGGAAGCGTGTAGGGAATTTTTTGGGACTTTATATACATTCATATACGTACTAGGTACATATTTGAAGCCACATGTAAGTGTTCAAGATTTAAATCGTCAACAGCTTGTATAGATTGCTGGATTTTGAGTCTGGTTTTTTGCATTTCAGTGTCAATTTTTGTAGCTCTGATATTGACATGCATGAAGGTTCCTTGTCGGTGATCAGTATAATTACACTGGTTGATTAATAACTCAAGGAAACGTGGCTGATATCTTATTTATAAGTTTACTTGTATTAGTAAGTTATCAGCATGGTTACATTGGTGAGTAACAATTTCCTTGTAGGTGGCTATTTTGAATGGCATTACCATGGGTGGTGGGACTGGAATTTCAATCCCTGGAACATTTCGACTTGCAACAGACAAAACTGTATGTAATAGAAAACAAGTATTGATCTTGTAATAATGCTGTTTATTCCCCCCCCCCCCCAGCTGCCATTTAAATTTATTTAAAGCTAATGGTGTATCCTTGTGTTATGTTCATGGATGTGCATGTCACAATGGAGTTCTTTAATGCCAATAATCATGAAAGTTGGCACTTCAGCCCATTTAGAGCTTTCGGCGTGTCATTTTTTTTAAAAAAGAAAGTTTTCAGTATGTCCATTGTGTTTAATGGCCATGCAGATTGTTATTCGCTACATGTTTTATTGACAAGGGAACAGCTTGTTTTTGAGTTGCCCATATGAAACCCAAAAATCTTGTATTAAGAAGGAAATCTCATTTCAAAACCTTGTTTCTGTACCCTGGTGGTCATGACATTCAGTAAGTGCATATTAGTGATGCTTCCTTTCCTATATCCAGTGATGTGAATGTGTAGCTGTGCAGAATCAGTGACTTGTTCAGCATATCTATTTGAATTAATTGTTTACGACTATATAAATTTTGCAACTCATGTAGGTTTTCGCCACACCTGAAACTCTGATTGGATTCCACCCTGATGCTGGAGCATCCTTCTTCCTCTCACATCTACCTGGTCACTTAGGTACTCTTGCAGTACTTTTTCTTTCTTGGGTAGTATTATTAAATTCTGTTACCTGAACTTTTATTTTAGATTTCAATTCTTCTTCTTATTGCATTTCTTTTCTTCCCTTATATCCCTTTTTTATGGGCTTAAATGAAAACATCCTTGTCTGTAGCCTCACTTCATCGATTAGCAACTGAGACCGTTTGGTATTTTGGTAGCTTTTGCTTTTTACCTAACCACAGAGAAAAAAATGTTTGGTTAGCCAACTAGCTTCTGCCTTTTGCACCAGGCGCCATACATAATTGCGTTTCAAACATTGGTTTTGTAGAAAGCTAAAGTAACTTGTTTCTTATTTATTTTGCATGCAAAAATCTATCTCATAGCAATTTTAAGAAAACACAATTTTTTAAACTTATCTTTTTAAAACCACAACTTAAAAGTGTTTTTTTTTAATACTTTAAATACTCTAGTATGAGTATAGCATAAGGTGTATTCTTGTTTGCAGGTGAGTACTTGGCTTTAACCGGAGAAACGCTTAATGGAGCAGAAATGATTGCTTGTGGCTTAGCTACACACTACACGAATAGCGAAGTTAATACTGGTGAAACCTTTTCTTGTTTTGTCTTGATTTATTTCTCTGTCCTGATTGTATGACATTATCCTATGTTGTTTGTTTTGATCCTGTAGAAACTTCATTTAGTTGAACATCATTTTGGGAAGCTGGTCACTGATGATCCTTCTGTCATTGAAACTTCTTTAGAACAATATGGTGACCTTGTCTATCCAGATAAGATGAGTGTACTTCACAGGTAATATATTGTCTTTCATTTTCATTCTGTAGCATGTTCTTGTTTTACTGTAAAATAACATTTGCCTTTCGTAGCATATGCAACAAAACCTAACCCCCCCTCCCCCTGAAAAAAAAAGAAGCTACTCGTGTTTACAACATGATAATCTATTCAGTTGACCTTATGTTGTATTGTTTGTTTAGGATTGCAATGGTCGATAAATGTTTCAGCCATGACACAGTTGAAGAAATCTTTGATGCTCTGGTAAGATTTTATTCTGATAGTCACATGTTTTCCTTGACCCAGAACAACAAATCCAATCAAATGTTCACGTGATAGAATTTTTTATATAGATCGCTCCCCGAGAACAATTGGAAGTTTTACGCTTTGCATTCTTTTTCATCATTATCGAAGAAAATAAACCTTATCCAGTTGTGGCTCCTTTGAATTGGTTTTTTTGGGAGAAAGAATTTGGAGACAAAGGACTAAGCAGACAGATATGACGTGCAAAGGGTGGGTGCATAAAAAGGAAGGAAAGAACTCCTTCACTTGTGGGTATAAACTGAGTTAAAAACCTTCTGGGGTGGGAAATCTTGAAGATTTTCCAGCAGCCCCTTCTTTTGACTCCTTGTGAAGGACTGAAAAGAGTGATGGTCCTGTCAGCTTTTATCTTGGAAGAGCCGTTAGCAAAGCCCAAGTACTGCCCATTAAAATGCAGCTTGCTGAACAGATTCCCCTGAAAAGCCATTGTTTCCCCCATACCTTCCCCCAACCCCACCCCACCCCACCCCACCCCACCCCTCCTGGGGAAGAAATAAACGCTAATTGTTATAAATTATAAATATCCTAGCTACTAAAAGGAAACATGGATCCTACAGTTCCTTCTAGGTGAAAAGGGTAATGAATGCATATAAAGTCCCAAAACGTAGTTTTCTCAGACAATTTAAGTGATTTTTGTCATTTTATTCACTTTGGTCCTTCAACTTTTAATTTAGGCAATATCATCCCTAAATCTAAAGCGATCCGGGCTTTTAGCTTAAAGAATACAGGTCAAATCCATGCAATTTTCCCCAAAAAACTTATGTGGTTTTTGTAATTAAATTCACATTAATCTGTAAAATTTTAATATGTGATTTGGTCCCTTCACAATCTTATGTCAGGTATTTTTACATTCATTTTTATTTCAGTCCACCGACTTTAAATTTATTCAATGTATTCCCTACATGTTAAGGCTTTTTTTTATTTAAAATTTTTCATTTTAGTTTACAAACTCTAAATCCAAAAAAATAGAGTAAATTAATGTGTGGGATGACAAGATTTGTCCATAAAAAATTAAATGAGCTTTGAGTTCAAAAAAAGGGTTGTCATGGGTTTTTGGTTTTCTTTAAATACATGCAATAAATAGAAAAATAAAAACAAATCTTGATGCTATAGATTTCGATTCGATATGCAAACTTTTTACTTCATTTGCACATATAAATATTTTTCAAACTTGATTTTAATATATTTGAGCTTTAATTGAATTTATTATAACAATTTTTCTAAACAGACCCATGACAACACACTGGCCCTATGCTAATAAATTCTAATTATCTTTTTTCCAGCAAAAATTGCTCTCATGATTTTAGATAACCATTTCTCTCAGGAAAGGGAAGCTGCTGAAACAAATGATCCATGGTTCAATTCCACTCTAAGAAGACTTAAAGAAGCTTCACCATTGAGCTTGAAGGTTGCCTTGAGATCTGTGAGTCCTTGAACCATTGTCATCTGGCTGACTCTCTCTTCTACAATCATTTCTTTGTTATAATCTAAGCTACAAACATCAACTGGTTCAGATACAAGAAGGTAGATTTCAGACACTTGATCAGTGCTTGGTCCGTGAATATCGAATGAGCCTACAAGGAATATCCAAGCGAATCTCTGGTGATTTTTGTGAGGTATGAAATGTAATCTATCTTTCAATTGAATAATATTTCAGAATCTTTAGTCATTACCATTTAATTTTGTGTTGTGTTTTTATAACCTTGTCAGGGGGTTCGGGCACGAATGGTGGACAAGGACTTGGCACCGAAGGTATGAATGGAAAGTTTACTTGTATACCAAGATGGAATTTGACAATCCTAATTATTTGTAGAATGTAGCTCTAAGATAATGTACTCCACTACTAGAAAGGTTATCTGATGGATTATTGAAATCATTAGTTCAAATATAGCAACCCTAGCACCATTTATTTAAATAATAGGCGTGTTAGCATTAAGTAATTGTATCATCATGCATTTTGAAACATGCAGTGGAATCCTCCAAGCTTGGAACAAGTGTCTGAGGACATGGTGGACTGCTATTTCTCTCCTCTCAGTGAATCTGAACCGGATCTAGACCTTCCAACAAAACAACGAGAAGCTTTTACATAGTTACCACACAAAGGGAATTTTTTTGTTAGACTTTTTATGTTTTTGAAAGATGAGGAAAGGCAGATGAAATATAGGCCTTTTACTGTCTCAGATTATTGTAAGAACATATGATAGATTCATGTATTCTGGGACTGAGTAGCTTCCAAAATAAGTTCAAATAACCTTTATTAGCTCGTCATTTTGTAACGTTATTAGAGCTGTGAATGGTGTTAAAGCTTATTGATTTCAATTTTATCCTATAAAGTTCGCTCAGGCACAGCTTGTGGTTGGAGCTTTCGTCATCTATTGTAACATATCTCTTGCATTAGAATGAACATTCTTTCCAGTAGTGGAGGGAGGGGCTCTGATTTCAGTTCTGTACTACGGTTGAAGAGTTCAACGATACAATAGAAATTCACTGAGAGAATAATGATTCCTCGTCATTTATATATATATATATATATATATATATATATATATATATATAAATGACGAGGAATCATACGAGTGAAGCCACGAAGATTAAGTTAGCCAGGGAACTACATGGCCTGAGCTATGAAGTGTGAATACAACTTTTTTTTTTTAAAAAAAATGTTTTGTTTTTTAATCATTTTCTTTTGGATTTTAATCTCTTAAAACTAGAAATAACATGATCCATCATAAGAAGCAACTCCTCAAATTCACCCGTCCTTTTGGATTTGGCCAAAAAGCAAGTACTTTTATCATAAGAACCTATTATTATCAAGTTAAAATATAATGTTTTAAGAGTACAATAGTCATTTACCATTGTGTTTTCCAATAAAAAAATAATATTACCATTGTTTTTACTTGTACGCACAACTTGAACTTGCAGTGCATGACAACGTCACGACAATGGCAAACATTCAAACAAGCCCCTCAGAACAAACACTGATAGAATGTGAGATTTGTCCGAAGAAAGGGACGAGCCAGACCTTTAACCGTGCACAAGGGAGTTCAGGTTTCTTGCCGACCTTTTTTCCTAAGAGGGGTATTGGCTGATCACAGCAGAATTCAAGACGAAAAGTTAGCTTTAAAAAGAAGAAAAACATACAATTTTTCCTCCTCCATCGCTGACGTAAAACCAATTAATAATCGCAAGGAATCCCTTATAAGATACAAAGAAAGAGATGAAAAACCATAATCGAATGACATGATTCTAATTAAAACCTAAAAATCTCCGGACCATATAGCGATGTTTTCTCCTCTCTAGGTAGGGCATCATTTCATTCAAAGAACCAGTTATAAAATTGATCTCAAAAGCAAATCCTCTGCGTTTCCTTCAGCTAAATAAGCAAGATACGTCAAAGACGGCGATCCAATCATCCAACAACAAAAATCTACTGCAATAAAGTCAAGGATATCCAGTCTTACAAGTGAACAAACTTGTATCAAAATACGGCTACATCCAACGCAGCAAGTACTAAACAAACAGTAATAAACTATCATAATAATCTCTCAATGGCAAAGTCTTCAAGAAAGCACCAAGTCCGCACAGAAACAAAAGCACCAAATACATGTCCGTGCAATCACCGATAGCGGCGGAGAGAAAGAGTTTGGTTCCTTTTCCATGTTGCCCTCCTGGAAGGCCGTGCCTTGTGGTGCAAGTGTCCCCTTCCTCGGAGACCCCTGTACTTCTTTCCAGCAGATGTGAGACCACGAAGCTCCCTGTGTTTGTGGACAGGATTGCAGATCCAGTTGATCCTTGGATCATTGCGAATAGCATTGTGAGCAGCATCGACCAGGATGACCTCAAAATATTTGTAAGTGGAATCCTGAAAAGTGAAAAGTTAAATCAGCTACAGGAAAGTTTTTGACAGTAACACCTGACCAAAAAATTTGACTAGCACAACTTGAAAAATAATTAGCAAAATTGAACTGCCATATTGAAATCAGCACAACCACATAGATTGCATTCTTTCCAACAAGAAGATAACAAATTGAAATATATGAAAAATTTGTTTTGGAATTCAATTTAAAATAATACTTATCCTTTGCAAATCAAAACAAATGATTTATTGACATCATTTTATTTTCAATATTTATTTTATCTATTTTTTAAAACAGTTCTCTCAGAAAACTTTTTCCAAAAAATTTTTAGTTATCAAAACAAAAGATTTTTAAAGTCATTTTATTCCATTTTTTAAATTTTCTAAATAATATCATTTTCATTTAAAATCATTTTCAATTTAAATTTCAATAAAATTCCTTGGTTTGTCAAATTGAAATGGACTTAAAATAAAAATGATGTTGAAAAGCATAAATTTCAATAGGATTTTATCATATACTATTAATTAATTAATTCACCAAGGAATGAAATTTAAATTGACTACAACTAATTATTTATATTTTAAATCCTTTTAAATTTGACAAACTGAGTTTTATTGAAATTTAAATTGAAAATGATATAAAATGAAAATGTTTAATTATTTTGAATTAAAGAGGACAGGTATTATTTAAATATTTTTTAAAAAATAGGAATAAAATGACATCGATAAATAAGTTGTTGTGATAACTCAAAAATTTTAGGAAAAAATTTCCGATATAGACCTTATTAAAAAACAAATAAATATTGAGAATAAAATGACATCAATAATAAATTAGTTGTTTTGATTTGATGTGAAGATGATAAGTATTATTTAAAATTTTAAATTGAACTACAAAACCAAATTTTTTTATATATTTCAAAAAGTTAAACAGCATACCCTATTAAATTGCGTTGTTGAGAAGAAGACAACTATAGATTGCCCTATTCACTAGGGCAACTCATCAATTATGCTATTTTGCTAATTATTTTTCAAGTAATACTAGTTTTTTAAAAAAACAATTGTGGCGTTAGCTTGAAAAAAAAAACTCCAAGATAACATGTATGGAGCCTAAGAGAGATGAGGAGGAATCAAGAGTTGGCAATAGCCAACACAGGTTTATCACTTCTGATCTCGCTTGCCAAGTAATTATTATTTCAAACACTGGAGACTGTCAGTTTCACATGACTGTCATATGTGCTTGCAACCAGATGGGGTCCACACAAGTTTCAAAAGATAGTTATACACCCTTGCATTCAAGCATTCAAACACAATGAATAGAAGTTTCATAATATCTATAAGTGGAATCCTGAAAGGTTAAGGTTAAATTAGCTTTAGAGTACAAGCCAACACGTATAGAGCCTAAGAAATATGAAAAGGGTTTCGATAAGTCTTAGAGAGGCAATACAGGCTAATCATGTTATGACCATCTTATGTAAATATCATTGGGACATTCTTAGTTCAATTGAACATCAAACATGCTTAATAAAAACAGGGTCCTCATCAAGTCATTATAAATCATATTGTAAAGCTATTGCCTCCTAACATAACATGGAAAGTTGAAAGAGCAGGTAAAAATGAACTTCTAACAAACCTCATTAATCCAATATGAGTTGAGAACTTTGAGACCACCTAATTTCCTTCCTGCACGCTCCTCTGCAACAGATCTCTTGCTACGCTGGAACTTGAGCTGTGTAACACCCTGATTTGTTGGCTTGCCATAAACAATACCCTTAGGAACAGGCCTCTTCCTTCCACCACGTCTCACACGAATGCGATAGACCACGTACCCCTGAAAATCCAATGTATATCATCACCAAGTAGATGTGCACCGGATAATGTAATTGCTAACTCAGTCACCAGCACCAAATAAAGTGATGGTTAACTCAGTCACCAGCACCATGAATGGCAAACTACATAGATGAAAGTAACTGCAAACAAAAGCTTCACCTGCTTTGCCTTGTAACCCAAACGGCGAGCCTTATCAGGACGAGTAGGATGAGTGACACGCACAATTGAAGGATGTTGCCGGTATTCCCAGCACCTCACCCTCTGCAGAAACCTCATAACGTCTGACTGTTTCTTCCTCCATAGCTCCGAAACATACTTATAAGCCCCTAAACATCACCACACTCATTATTAAACCCCAGATCCCAGAATTCAAAAATCATAAACACAACCAAAACCCATGTTTCTATTCTAACTCTAGTAGTATTCAAGCAACGAAAATACCAAAAGACCAGGAAAGAAACCCCGCTTGATAGGCCTATTTCATATATCAAGTGGCCAAAAAAGCAGTGATGAAAGCTCTAACCAGCATAAGACATTCTGTTTTTCGACATGATTTAACGAATTATTTAAACCCCATCAGTCATTAAGTTCAATAATATCAACAACTTCATGTTCATCAAATCATCAGATTGTAAGCTAAAAAGCCATCAAATCAAGCTCATTTTTAAACCAAATAAATAAATAGAATCATCCAAGAAACTACACAGACAGCGTTAAAGATTGAAACATGAAAAGAGATCAATAAATAGCAGAATCTACGAGGGCTTTCTTACCCATTGTTGTGTGGCAGTGGAAGTCGAAAACGGCCCCCTCTCTTTTCCTCCAAGGCTTAATATTGTGAGGCGGGATGCCCTAGTTTTTATTTATGCATCAGAAAGTTAATCCTAGCCGTCAGATCTTATCTGATATTGGGTCATGTCGGACTCATAATATCTCTGGGTTGGATCTAGCGGCTCTGACTGGGTTTAGTTTAGTTCGGCCCTAAACTTAAGTTGTTGTTTGTCATTTTGCAGGCCCATGTTACAACGTAATTATTTTACCTCAAAATTGAGCTCCTGGGAAAGGTAGCTGATAAATACGTTTATGGCAAAATAAAAGCGTACGTCTTACATATCTACGACACAAGAATGTTCTAACACCACAAGTGTTCAATATCATTACATGTTTTTTGATGGATTGTATGATTAAAATCTTAGAACAAGCTTGTAGATTAATGATACTCTTGCATGAATACAATGAATGAGTTCTCATTCTGAGTTACATTGAGTTGCGACTATGTACAATTGATTTTTGCTCCGTCGTGATGTATTCTTGTATGACCGTGTCGGTTAAATAAAATTATCATCATTTTAAATAAATACATTATTTACGATGCTCTAAAAATCTAAAAAATAACTTTTCACCATGTTTGGATAATGGATAGTTATGTATTCATGCTAATCTTCAATTCTGTATAATTGAGGACTGTAAAAGTTGGTGACATAAGTTGCAAAACAATCCATTTTTAGGGATTTTGGAACATGCAATGATTAAATCAATAATTTTATTATAAAGAGCTACAATAAATAAATATTAAATTTTAAAAATAAGAAAGTTTGTTCTTAGTTTATGTATAATAAATGCTGAAAATAAGTTGTAAACGAGTGAAAATTGTAAATCTCCTACCTAGATTATTCAAAGTATATTTATAACTTTTAATTTTTTATTTTCTTGCACGATGAGTCCTATGTCTTTTCCTTCTTCATATCCAAGTACGAGAAAGACCCTTACAATCAACTTTCATGTTGATTGTAGTGTTTTTTTTAACAACATTAAAATTGATAAAAGTATCACGTGTCTATAAAAGACGATCCTACATCAATATATACATGATATTAATATTGATGGAATCATCTTTTATAATAAACATTAATATTAATTGATGCATGAATGACTTTTAAAAAACTTTTTATACAAGTAGAGTGTAGAGAGATTGTGATTCTAAATTCTTACTTTGGATGCTTGTATCCAAAGAAATCCTTGGCCCAAAGAGGCGCTAGTCCCGACATTTTGTCAGACACACAAATGTCTGGGTTTTAATGTATAGCCAAGCTTAAAGGGGATTAGATCTGAGATCTTGTCAAATCCACAGAAGTTTGGGCTTTGCACATAATCGAGCTCAAAAGAATATTGGCTTTGATATCTTGCCAAACTCATAGGCATATGGATCTGGTGCTTAGTTAAACCCAAAAAAAAGTTGAGTTTGACATCTTGTCGAATCCAAAAATATTTAGATTTAACACGTAACAATAACCACGGGGGTTGGACTTGGTATTTTGTCAGACCCTCTTGTCATGGTCTTGGTCTTCTTTCTCTTAATCCCTTTTAATCATGAGTTTTTTTTAAAAAAATTATTATGAAATAGGTTTATACATCAATTATTAATTATTATATATTATTACTAGTAGTTTTTATTATATGTAAATATTTTTTAAAAAAAGTTGTAAATGACTATAAAAAAAAGTTCTAAACCAACCCAAACACAATTCAACTCAGCTCAAAACAGAACCGAATAAATACACACACACACACACAAATAACTAAGTTAAAAATTCCATCTAATTTTTTTTAAGAGTTCAATAAATAAAACTAAAACCTGCCCAAGGACCTAAGATTTTTTTAAAATATTCTATAAAGATTAACTAAAATTTACCTGCACATAAAATTAGTGATTTATTTTCACCTACCAATCAAACCTAATATATCTGTTGAATTTGACAGTTAGAGACCTTTTTTTATCTGAATTTATGAAATAATCTAAACTAAGCAGATGATTTGTTAAATGGTTAGAAATGAAGCAACATGTATTTTATAGTTGAGATACATTGCCAAAAAAATCTGCCCAAGGTCCTGTTCTCCTATCTTCTTATCCTCCACTCCTTTAGAGCCAGAGGAGTAAGCAGACAAAAAAAAACATGGGAGGAGGAGCCATGCATATGGACTTAATTCCTATGATTCAATTCAAACCTTCCACTTCTGCCATCCCTTCTTTGCCATCTACTTCTACTAGTCTTAACTTTCCTGTATCAGTTAGTGAAACTATTGCATCTCTTGGACAGTCTTGTACTGCTTCTTCTTGTTATTGTCAAAGTGGAACTTGTCCAAGAATGTTACAGACTATAATACATGGAAAAGATCATGATACAAGGACGAATGGGGTGTCTCCTTATAATGTTGTTCTAGGCACTGTGCCATCACAATTGGAAGTTGAAAGCGCCATAGCTTCCCTTCAAAAGTGAGTGATGTTTCCTTCTTGTTTTCTCTAGAAAGTTTGCATGAATTATTCTGATAAATTGTTATGTTGACAGTTTTTTGAGTGAGGTTTCTTCATCTGGGCAGATGTTGTTGGACTGTTGTGGTGTTAGAACATTGCTGTCTCTTGGTTATGGAAGAGTTCGTGATGCTTTTAGCTTGCTGCAAACTGATCCATCTATTAAGGTGCCTCTTCTTGTTCTGGTTGTTGCATATTTCATAATTCAGTAACTATGATAGATGCGAAGAATGAAATTTAATTTTACTTTCTACTTGTATCACATTAATTTTCTGAGTTGTCACTCATGGAGTCTAACATGAAAGTAGAGACTGGTGATTTCTCTAGCATCTGATAAGGCTATCTGGGATGCTGTTATGAGCAATGAGGCAGTGAGGAAGCTGCAAGGGTCTTGCTACCCAGGTTTGTATTCTTAAACTACTGTCATGACATGTATTGGATAGGCATATTAGAAAATATTTTGCATCGATTCTAGGCACGGTTTAAACTGGCTCATGAGTTTGTGCTCTCCATTATCGAGAAAATCAATAGGTTTAGCCCTTTGGTTAACAGAAATGGGGCATTTGGTTCTTTCATTGCAACAATTCTAAGCATTAAAATTGTAGTAATGTCATGGGGGGTTGGAAAAAGATTATTGGATTGACCCGTGGAAGGAGAAGGAAACCTTGCAGTCCAGAAGGAACTGATTTGCACAGTCAAGTGCTAGTTTTCCAGGCTTACATATGCTTAAAACTTGATAATTAATTTGCCTTCAATTTTTACTACAGTGTTATTAATTTGTGCAGCTGAAGATTGTAGGAAAGAACGCTGCGAGGAAGAATCGGACATAGCTGCTCGCATTTTGAGGTGGATCATGGACATCACTAAAGCCAAAATTATTGAACTCCTTGATAAATTCACACTATTAATGAATGAGGTTTTTCAACCAATTGAGAAGGAAAAACCCGGCGAAGAAACCAATCATAATGTGGATGACAAAGTTAGATCATCACTGCTTCTCTCGATTGTGATCCTCTTGATTGTAGTTGTGGCAAGGACTCGCGGAGCTTAACTGCCTAGCTAGTTGATGGTTGCCCTAAATTATGAACTTTTATACCCTTATCTGTTTATATTCATAGATGAAACATTTTTGTTTTATAAATAATCTCAATTGCTTGAAGTCCAAATCTCTATCTCTTGCAATCAGAATGGAG
>Ga0325414_1005419_pt1 | contig 13481 bp, 11 predicted proteins | sample PopdelMetagenome_8_FD_206183 | JGI IMG/M metagenome (GOLD analysis project Ga0325414, IMG submission 206183) | Populus deltoides microbial communities from Bellville, Georgia, United States - Leaf-PdKOR-R3 | ecosystem: Host-associated > Plants > Phyllosphere > Phylloplane/Leaf | place: USA...
CCATCACGGCCTTTTCTTTCATAATAAAATCGATGCCCATACTTTACTTTTCCACCTTACAAAATAATGACTTGTTACCTGTTGAAGGAGCCTTGGAAACTCACCAAAGAAAAGAGTGATCATGACAGTATATAGGACTGATCAGTGGCTATCTATTTTTTTTTTTTTTTTATAGAATCAAGGGTATCCTCATCGTTGGTCCAGACTAATCTTTTTTCAGACCGAATGGCAAGTTCTCCTCATAAGACCGGCTGCAGACAAAAAAAGAGGCCAAACCCCTGACCTTGTAAGTGATGAAAGCGCGCCTAACCGCTCCGCCACGACCCCATGGGTAATCAGCGGCTATCTATGATCGGCAAATACAGCCACTAGAATATATATATATATATATATATATATATATATATATATATATAGATCAGGCAGCACCTTGCATCACTTTGATATTAAAATATTAAATTACTTATCAATTAAATTTATAATAATAATTGATTAATAATCATTCTACGTACCATGAGTAATTTAAACACTTTATATATATATTAAACGGTCATATTAATTATGATAATGTGATGTATTTAATCTGTAAATAATGATGATTATAGTAAATTAAAAATTATATTTTTTATTTGTAAATAATGATGATTATAGTAATTGATGACGATATAATAAAGATAACCCTAATAAATATCTATGATAAAAAATTAAATATTTATAAAAATTATAAAACTAATAATAATGGCCGTGCTAGAAGTAATATTAATAATAGATAACGGTAACAATATTAAAAAGGAAGATAGTGGTGAAGAAGTAACTAATAAAGTTAATGATGAAAGATGATTCTAATTTTAATTTTATTTTTATTTTTTTGGTTTTTTTGTTTTGTTATTCTTGAGAATAGAATAAAAATAGGAACTGTAGTGAAAGAAAATTACCTAATCATGTGCTGAAACTAGGGAAACCCTAATTCTTTAAAGAAAAATAAAACCTCAGGAGAATAAAAATAAAATCAATATAATTAAATCGAAGACTTTACAACTAGATTGACTTTAGAATGAATCTAGCCACTACCCTAACACCTTCCAAACCTAATGAAGAATCCCATTTAAGAAATGACCAATCGTGGATTACGAAATGCAGGCCTCACCGTGCACAGCTAAGAAGCACGACCTTCCTCTCCAAAATATTTGTTCCTCGAGAATACCGCGATGTGCCTAGAGATCAACCCTCCGCTGAACAAACGCAAGGACTTTCGAATTCCGATCCAAGATGCACATGCAGCTCGAGAGGACTGGCACATCTGATATTTCCACCGCCGAGAAAAGACGGCCCTGGGTCCTGCTTGGTCCCACTCGATCGCATGTCTGGTCCCACTCGATCGTCCACGTATGAGCTAGAATGTTCTGAAACATGGTCAAGTGAATAGAACCCAGGAAGAACCCCAACGTGTTAGCCACTTGGCTCGTTGCCTTGCCTTGTAGGGTTTTAGTTCTAGAAAATATTTAATAGGGGGAGGGAGCCAGCTCCCTATGACTACAACTGTACATTGAAATGGATCTCTATAAATGAGACTCGATAGAATCATAGAATAAAAGGCAGGGCTCATCGATCCTTCCACACCCATGCTTTTAGCCCATGAGGGGTCCAGCCGATATTGATTTTGAAAGACATGAATGCTGGTTAAGTTTTCTAAGCCCATGGTTCGAACTTTTAATGGCCAATTCTTGTCAAAATATTTTAGCAACCAAAAAAAAAAAAAAAGGGGTCATCAAAATACAATCCTTGCCAATTGTCCCTCTATTTTAAATGTTAAAGATGGATGGAGAGATAGGTTGATCACACAAAAAAGAACATTTACTTGTATGATAGTATTTTCTAGTCTTAAGAGAATAATCATATAAAATTGGTTCAGTGGTTGGATATTCCATACATCTAGGATTACAATACCCAATTTTGAAATCAACACATAAAAAGGTTTCTTTGAATGTATGATATTGATGTTTAGATGAGTTTTAAAAGTATGTTTGACATGAAAAACATCAAATTAGTGTTTTTTATTGATTTTGGTGTGCTAATATCAAAAATTTAAAAAAAATTTGAAAAATATTATTTAGATGTATTTTTTAAAAAATCACTTTTAAAAAACACTCTATACCACAATATAAATTTGAGCGTGTTTGTTTCCATGGTTGCTTCCGTGTTTGAAACATACCACAGAAACAAAACGTTTGGTAAAATGACAAACGCTATTTACTGTGTTCAGGACCCATCACAATTAGCGTTTCAAATGCAGGTTAACCGAAAGCAACATCCATATGCTTCTCCCTTCCTGTTGCATCTATGCATGCGTGCTCTGCGAGTGTAATTAAAATTGTGAGCAGGGGAAGAAAGGCTCACCTGGTGCTGAAGGCTAGAGACGAAGAAAATGGTGACGATCTGGCCAGATGATGTCTTATCCCGTTTTCCGTTTATCTCCTACCCTTTTTATGTTCTCTGGTTCCTCTCATTCTCTCTCTGATCTTGTTCTACTTCTTTTTTCTTGTTCCCTCTCTCTCAGTTTTTTTCCCTTTTCTTTCTCAGTTTTTTCATCCTGCGTTTTTCTCTAGTATTTTCTCCCTATTCTTACGTATGTATATTAGTTTTTCAGGAGAAGTGAATAGTGCCATGTGAATTAATTCACATGGCACTGTTCACTTAAAACAGTGCCGGCTAAATTTCACATGGCATTGTCCGCATGAACGGTGTCTTCACTGTTCATTGGCCCGTGTCTCATTCGATAAAAAAAATTCATTTTTTTAATTGTGTTTTACTTGAAAATCTAGTGTTTAATATTATTCAATAACACTACATAAATTAAAAGGAGATCACATGATGACGTAACATTTGCAGAATTTGATTGCAATTCCAATTTTGTTTTCAATGATATTTTACCTGATTTTATTGCACGCTAAAAAAACCATGGAAACTGTAGTCCTTAACGGATGAATTTCATCCATAATGAAATTGTAGATAAGTTAATGGAACAATAAAAAAATATTTGATATAAAACATTATTTATTTAATGATATAATAATAGTAGTTAAATCTACAATATTTAAATTAAAAACCATCAATATTAATATATATCCTTTTTAGTTATTTTATAACCTCAATTTGAAAAGTATGTTTAACCAAACACTTTAAACTATTTTTTATTCAACCTCAATTTCAACCACAGTTTTAACAAAACATATATAAATATCAAATCAACCTCAAACAAAAATACTTTTTATAAAATAATTTTTTTCAAACCACAACCATAAAAGCTACCACAATACCAAACACAACATCATAAAAAAAATCACCCTTTAAAATAAAAATAAATAAATAAAAAATATGCTAGTAAAAATTCCTTACATAGCTCATAAGTCAACAACTCTTTCATTAAAATATATTGCTGCAAAAACAAGAAATAAAACCCCAATAAACATAAAATGAAATACACTAATAAATAAGTGTTTTGTAATGCGGTGTAGAGTGTTTTTGTAAAAATATTTTTCAATTTAAAAATCTATCAAATTAATGATTTTTTTTTACTTCAACATATTAAAACTACATAAAAGTACCTAAAATATTTTATTTATTTCATATTGGATTTTTTTAGATAAAAAAACAATTTAAAAAGCAAATTGAACCACATTACCCAACATGAAATTGTTCTCCTAATTTTCATCTCAATATATTTTCAAACATTAGTCTTATCTTGTACATAGAAGAGGATGGATTTTGTCACAAGGTGTGTTTATCTTCTTAAACATGCACGGCAAGCACATTTTTTTAAAAAGAAAGAAAGAAAACAGAACCTTTAAATTATCTTCCTTCCCTTTTAGTCTATTTAAGCATACAGGAGTATGAGTTAAGCTCTCTAAATTTTCCTTGCTCACATTGCGATAACCAAGGCTAGAGCACTACTTCTAGAGCTTAGAATGAATTCTTGACGAATATGTTCAGATTTGTTGAAATGGTTCGAGGAGTTGTATTTATGTGTAGAGTATATATATGCTAATTAAAACATTTATGCTAAGATCAGAAAAGAATGATATTATTGTTAGTCGCGCGGAAGAAGACGTGGATGTTATCATTGTTTTTTTAATATTAACATGATGTTATCACTTTACATGCAACTAATCTCACAAGTTTTGAAATTAATAAACATATAAATTTTTAATGATATTAAAATTTATAAAACTTGAATTAATAACTTTTAAAATATAAATTTAAAACCTGACTAGTCGAGTTAAATATCACATTTTGCTGTTATTTCCGCATGCTTACGTGCATTGATGCTTCGGACTGGAGAAAAAACAAGCTACTATTCTGCTGTCACATGTAAAGAACTTCACAGTGACTTCTCTTTCAGGTATATTTTCTAATCCAAATTATTATTTTGTCATATAATAAAATTAAAAAAATAATTTAACCTAGTGAATCTTATACTCAGCGGGTCAAAGTTTAAATAGTTGTATCTAATTTAATAACAATGTCCAAAAATTCTAGATGATATATATATATATATATATATTATTTTCATAGGTTCCAAAAACTTTTAATCGAAGTTGCAACGATAGCGTGACTTATAACCTAGTAAATACAACTAAAAAGACATGGGGTTAGTTTAATTATTTATATAAATAATGAATAAGGTTGATATATTATTTTTAATAATTTGGTTAAGAACTTCATGCCATATGTTAATTTTTTTTAATTTTACCTTTTAATATTTAATTTAAAATGAATTTTTTTTTAATTTTTTATTATATAATAAAATAAAAAATCAATTTAATTTGGTGAAATAGTTGGAAATTTAGCAGGTTGATTAATATTAATCTGATTAATTTTGTTTTTGATATTTTTAATTTAGATATGTGATAATGTATTAATTTCTGCATGGTTTAATTTAAAAGTTAAATTAAATAAAAGTTAAATTTTTCTTTTCAAATTTAAATCATGTTTAATTACAATGCCTCAAAATTTTCAATAGTATAATATATATATATATTATAAAAAAATTAATCCCTGTAATCATGTGAATAAGATGAAGTCAAGGTGGGATCCAGCTAACTATGACGTCAAAGTCTTCCTGTCGGTCGGTGGGTCCAGTCCTTTTTTCTTTATTCTTGGAAGCCATTTCTCGTGTGCATTCCAACCTCCACAAAACACGACACACGCTAACAAAGCTACAGCCCAAAAATTAAGTTTTTTTTTTTTTTTTCCTGAATAATAATAAAATACAATCTGGAATTTTGCCAAATGTTAACCTAAAAGCTTGATGCAACAATAAATTAATTTAATAACCATATCACAAAAAAAAAAATGTAAATTCGATCCACCTTAACATTTTTTTTTATTCGAGAAAACCTTATTTCCTGGAAAGCGTACTTTGTGAGCTCAGGTAAAGGAATAAAACTCCGGCTGTCCTAAGCTCTTACAAAAGATTCACCTTAACATGTTAATTCGAGAAATTTAAAAATTAAAGTTTAATCAGAGTCAATTTTGTATTTAAATTAAACAATATATTAATATTTTAATTATTTTAATATGTTGATATTAAAAATATATTTTTAAAAATAAAAAGTATTATTTTAATATTTAGAAACTTTCAAATAAGCATTTTACTATGCACATCTGAGTGGACCAGCAAGTAAAATAAAAGACTCCAAGACAGTAACTGAAGAAATAGACCGTTTTGGTCTTAGATACTATGATTAACAGATTAAAATTCTTGCTAATGACGTCCCGTCTCTATTCATTCATGTCCTCTCCTCTCTCTCTCTCTCACCTTAAAACCAAAAAACACAGGAGACTCTCCGCGCTTCCCAGAACGATCCACATGGGGGCAGTAGCGGGTGTTTGAAGTATAAAATTGATGTGTTTTTTAATTCTAGAATATATTAAAATAATATTTTTTATTTTAAAAAAATTAATTTTAACTTTTTCATACTAAAACAATCTACATATATAAAAGAGTTAATTTTTTATAATATTTTTTTTCTACTTTCTGTTTAGAACACAATTCCTAGCTAGCAGTCTCTACCTTACCACAGCACACAAGTGTCAAAACATAATTAGGCCACAAACAAATTCTCCGTTCTCTTTTCTTTCTTTTTGGCTGGTTGTGGGCCTTTCTCTCCCCCTTGTGTCCTACATTAATTTCTTTGCGATTTGCAGTTGATCTTTGTAAAGAAAAGAGAGAGGTTCAGTTTAGCAGATCTGTGGATCATAAAAAAAAAGTTTGCCATTTTATAGGAAGGAATAAAATTGGAGGAAAGAAGAGAACTGAAGAGAGGAGGAGGCTCTAATATGCTACTGGGTGTGTCATCCATCATATCAGGCTCTTGTTTTTCATTTTATTTATTTATTTTTTGTTTCCTGTTCTCCACATTTTTATTGTTATTGTACAAATTCTCTTTCAAGTTTAATAGGGTCTGTTTCTTTTCACCAATAGAATTCTGGGCAGTTCCTTTTTTAGTGGTTACACGCATTCAAGTTTGTTTCTTTTTTTAAAAATTGTGTTGATAATAATAATGCCTGTTTAATGGAGTTGTGGACCTCGATTTAAGATTTTAGAATTCATGTGCTAATTAAAGTGTAATTATTTGGAAATAAATGTTTTTTTTTTAAATATTGGTAGGTTCATCTTATGACTTCTTGATGTTTTTGCTTCTTGCAGAAAGTCTACATTTTGTGTGATTTTTGAACTTCTAGGAATTGTAGACTTGGAAATTTTGTAACTTGACAGTTTCTACATGTGTTATTGCCCTCTCTGCTTTTTTTTTTCTCTCTCTCTCTCACTATTTTTTTTCCTAGTTTGCTATGATTGCCATGAAATTTTTCTGGTGGCAATAATGTTTTAGTCTTTAAGTGGGTGATTGATATGTGGAAATTTATATTCAATTTTAAGGGCTTGTAATTGATGTGAATGGTATTTGTTCATCAAGGAGACAATGGAATGCAATAGCTCAACTTGTTTTTATTAATGATTGTTGTGTGGAAGCTCATATAGGGAAAAACTCCGTAGATCTTCAGATGGCTGTATTTGAAACGTAGAAGCATGAATAACCACATGTAAATGATCTTTTTTTTCCTTTGCTTGCCTTGGAGCTGAAGCCTCCTGTAGGACAAATGGACGACCTGTGGCATCATAAAGTGGATTTTTCCTGAACATTTTCAACATTACTGATTTTAAACTATCACTTGGAATGCTTAGAATACATTGAAATCTGCAGGATTTCCCCCCTTTTCCGTGTAATAGAGATGAAAGGAAACTTTTGTAGATTGAAGGGGAGGCACCTTTCTGTTACTCTGCTTGTCCTTACTTTTACAACCATATTTCTCTGGGCGTGGGAAAAGAATCCTTTTGTTACTACTTTGCGGTCAGCGCAAGAGCAGTTCAATTTTCATACTTCAGGTTTGCTTCTCATTTCACTGTTCATTCGGATATATACACATCTTATTTGTGTGTGGGTGAGTATGTACAAGAGAGCATAAATTACTGATGATATAGCTTGGCAACATGATTGCTTGATTACCTTATTTTTCACTTTCTGAAAGATAGGAACACGAATATGAAGTATCAGAGATCTTCTAGGTGGGTGTAGATATGTCCTTAACTTTTTGCTACAAATCTTGAAGGGTACATGGTTGGTAGCTAGAAAGTTTACCTTGATCTTATTTGTCTAGTCGTGTTTGGCCCCTGTCTTGAATTTCACATTTTTCTGAAGTGCCCATACAACTGAAGATACCACATAACAATAAAGGTAAATATCTTGATAGAAATTTTTGCTTCAACATCTGAGAGAAGTTCCTCGCTGAATGCAATTTTGTAAGGTTCATATCTGCATTTTCTTACTTCTAGGAAAACTGCCAAATCCTTGATAAAATTTATTTCTAGAAAATGCCAAGTGCCTTTTCTTTGACATTGAGATCCACCAGTAGAATGAATATGTTCTCTTGGGGGGGCTAGCCAATTTCCTTTGTTAATGTTTTCTGATTCATCTTTCACTAACCCCAGATCCCTAATTTTTCCTTTGGGTAATTACATCTAAAAAGCTAAGGTTAAATATTTTAATTGGATTTTGGTAGTTAGCTAGATTGAAACATGACTTGTTGTGAGTTAGGAGGTGTCATAAGACCTTATCACCTAGCATTTGCATTACGTACCACGATAGTGGGAGATAGAGTTATTTCTACAGTTTTCAATGGTTTGGTATATGTTGTAGATGGTCCCACATATGCTGGAGGAATTATCATTGATTTATTTAGGAGAGGGAAGGATGGTGTGGAGGTGTGTTTTTTGGAGCAGAGCTCCAGATCTATTGAAGGATCATTCTACTGAGGCAATCGTTATGGTGCAACATTTTTCCAGTTCTTATTGGGTGATGCTTAAGGGGATTTTTACTATAAAGAGGAAGTCTCCTTAGCCAACATTCAGTGTGTTAGCTCTGTTGTCATATTTTTTTGTTGTTGCTGTATTTAGGCAGATGTCTTATTGTCCCTTTTTCATAATTCATTCTCTTTTCATTACATATATTTTTGGATAGCTCCAAGTAGAATAAATGACTGGAATAATGTAGGACTATTCTATTGATATTTGTGTATAGTGTTGGGATTGAACTAGATAATGGACCAGACAATAAGATTTGTTTTGGGCATAAGAAGAATGACTTGTAAACCAGGTTTGGTTTGTTTATATTGTATATTTTGCTGGTTGAGTTAGTTTTCATTTTTGCTAGTGATGAGTGTTTTTGAAATCTTCTGCACTCCATATAAAATCATGATGTTGCTTAACTTTATTTCATGGTTATTGGCTGACTTACTCTTTTCCCCTTATTCTGTCGCAGAGTTTGTTGTTGATACTCCCAAAGGCTCTTCTTTTGATTCTTTGACCCCAAATGAGCATGTTCAGGGAAGAGATTCTAATCCTACAAGATCAGAAGAATCTCAAATACCAGAAAAAGAATTTGACGCCTCAAATTTTACCAACTCAGTTGTTCCTGAAACGGAGGATGGTGATGCAGATAGGAAACCATCTTCTAAGATAAAAGGTAGAATCCTTTTCATTTACACCTGTAAAAGATCATTTTTAATAAATCTAGTAACTCTGGTCTTTCCATTCTATAATCACACTGTACTTCTATACTTTGGTACTACCATATAAAATCATGATATTTCTTAACTTTATATCATGGTTATTGGTTGACTTACTCTTTTTCCTCTTGTTCTGTCTCAGAGTTTGTTGTTGATACTCCCAAAGCCTCTTCTTTTGATTCTTTGACCCCAAATGAGCATGTTCAGGAAACAGATTCTGATCCTACAAGATCAGAAGAATCTAAAATACCAGAAAAAGAATTTGATGCCTCAAATTTTACCAACTCAGTTGTTTCTCAAACAGAGGATGGTGATGCAGATAGGAAATCGTCTTCTAAGATAAAAGGTTGAATCCTTTTTGTTTACACCTGCAAAATATCATTTTTAATAAATCTAGTAACTCTGGTCTTTCCATTCTATAATCACTGCTGTACTTGTATACTTTGGCACTTATTAGATGATTGAAATGCTTGTTTAAACTACTCACTTGGCGCAGTTAGAATAAGAAATTTATGTAGTTTTTTCCCGGGGACCATGTAAACCGTTGGCTAATATTATATTTCCTTACTGTTTTGAGTGCTTTCTTATTTTAGTTTTTATAGGGAACAATTTTTGTTACACTATCCTTAGAGATGCATATTGTTGAAATTCCTTTGCCGAACCATCTTGCCTTTCATTAACACTACTTGTCAAGAGCTTGTGGCATTCTTTTCATGTTCAGCGTCAAAAATATTTAGTTCAGTCTTCATGACCTATAAGAGTATATGAAAATGCATAAGACGACTTACTGTGTCCTTAATAACCTTGTTATCATGATTTCCTGTAATCATCACTTGCCATTTACAACTATGGTTTTGCATTTAAGCTTTACTGGTTGATGGTCAAGCTATGATCAACTTACAACAACAATTATATAGAACATGGGAACCTTATAGGAGGACAAGAATATATATATATATAGCTCAGTTGGTGGAGCACTGGGCTTTTAACCAGAGACTGAATGGGTTCGCAGCATGCTAAAGATAGATAGCGGAATGGTTGAGTTTTATGATATTTCATGTCACTCATTTTACTTTTTATTGTTTTGTTATTCTAGCGTGACAATTATATGTTCTCTTTTTGATATGGTGCTGGCCCAGGCCATCCCATTATTTGCCATATAGCTTTCTAAGATAATTTTTGCTGTTAGATGGGATGTTAGGCAATAGAAATAAAAGTGGAAAGAATGGAAAAAAAGGATCAACCACACTGTTTATCCTTGTGAATGATTTATAGATTTGTACCATGGTGTAAATCATGGCTTACTATATAACTACTTTGTAGGGTAATTTAGTATGAGATTGAAACTAGGAGACTTTTCTTTATTTCATTAAAATGCAAGGAAGGTCCTTATAAATACAGCAATAATTTTAGAAATCAAAAGCATTGCAATGAAAAATAGACATGAAATTGAGAAGCTACAGTAGGGGTGATGATAATATTTATGGGGTCTGGATGGCGTGAGTTATTTAGTTAGCTTGTTCTCCCATGATAACAGAACAATGAATGCGATAACTTGAAAATTAAAAAAAGACCTGTGGAATAGTGAAACTACACATTGAAGTTGTAAGTCTCCTGTATGTTTATGAATCAATAAATTTGTCGTGAATCTTTGGTGCACCAGCTAGAGTTATGCATGCTTCAAAGTCTTATGGCTGATTGAATTTTAAGTGTGTTGTCATCTTTTCAGACTGCAATTATTCCAAGGGTAGATGGGTTGCAGATAGCAGGCGGCCTTTGTATTCTGGTTTTGAATGTAAACAATGGTTATCTGAAATGTGGGCATGTAGACTAACCCAACGGACAGATTTTTCCTTCGAGGGATATCGATGGCAACCAGAAAACTGCAAAATGCTGGAGTTTGAGAAATCTGCGTTCTTGAGAAGGTGGGTTCTGTTTTTTGTGTTTGATTTCTGAAAGAATATGTGTTGTCTTGTTCTCTGACCCATCAAACAAAGATGTCATATGTTCAGTTCCCTGATTATTATTGCATTCCAGGATGCAGGACAGAACAATTGCATTTATAGGAGATTCACTGGGCAGGCAACAATTCCAGTCTTTGATGTGCATGGCATCTGGTGGGGAACGGAGGGAAGATATTGAAAATGTGGGAAAAGAATATGGTCTTGTTAAAGCTCGTGGAGCCATTCGTCCTGATGGCTGGGCTTATCGGTTTTCAAATACCAATACCACCATTTTGTATTACTGGTCAGCAAGCCTTGCTGACTTAGAGCCTTTGAACATCACTGACAAAGCCACTGATGTTGCTATGCATCTGGACCGTGCACCAGCCTTCATGAGACGATTCCTCCATCGGTTTGATGTGTTAGTTCTTAATACAGGACATCATTGGAACAGAGGGAAGATAACAGCAAACCGTTGGGTGATGTATGTCAATGGGAAGCCCCTTAAAGATAGAAAACTCTTGGAAATTGGGAATGCCAAGAATTTTACAGTGCATAGTGTTGCCAGGTGGCTTGATTCTCAACTTCCTTCTCATCCCCGACTTAAGGCTTTCTTCAGGACCATCTCACCAAGACATTTTCGTAACGGGGACTGGAACACTGGAGGTAATTGTGATAATACCACTCCTTTGACTGGAGGGAGCGAAATCTCACAGGATGAATCGAGTGATCCAGTTATTGCGGCTGCTGTTAAAGGAACAAATATCACGCTTTTGGATATCACTGCTCTCTCTGAGCTAAGAGATGAAGGTCACATCTCAAGGTACAGTGTTAAGGCAACAACCGGTGTAAATGACTGCTTGCATTGGTGCCTTCCTGGCATTCCAGACACATGGAATGAACTTCTTATTGCACAGGTATAGAGTCAACCACACCAATTAAGATCAAGATGGACAAATGCAGAGAGCTAGAAACCAACAAAGGGAATCATCAACTTTTTTTTTTATACACGTCGTTTTTTGTGACAACTATCTTATTGATTAGAAGAGAACAGTGAAGCATCTAGCCAGTTCTGCCCATTTTTGATATCCATACAGGAATTGATTTCGCGAATTGTAGTTTGAATCCACCACGTAGTAGTTGCCAGATAAATCTGGCAAAGCTCGAAGAAATAGTTTCCATTCTGGAGTTGGACATTTTCTGAGGAATGACGTATGTAATTCACGATTGTCTCAATACAAAGAAAAGATTTACTCAGCTTCCTAATTCATGTTGAACCATTTAGCTGTTGTAGTCATGCAAGTCATCAAGCGGACCTGCTCGGCTGCTAGACATTTTGTAAATTGAACTTGTTTATCCATTAAGGCAGTTTTTCAATCTGAAGTCTTTGATGTTCTCGCTGTAGCGCATGGTTCCTATGTTAAAAATCAATTTTCCCCACTTGGCGAGTCTATGCCATGGTTTTTAACAATATCAATCCTAGCCTAACAAGTCTACCCAGTAACCCGCTAACTTTAGGAAATTAACTTAGTCAAACCGGATGACTTGTAACCTAGTTGATTCAACCCAGACTGAATGATACTTGGTTGGGTCAACTTCAGTGATTTTAACCCAACTCCAGACTCGGGTTACGGGTTTTTTCCAGGTCACCAGGTTACCTGAGTCAACCCTAATTTTTTTTATAAATCAAAACTACATCGTTTTAGTTAAAAAAATAAATAGTCAACGGGTTGCAATCGGGTTTTTGACCAGGTTTTTCCAGGTCAACTTGCTCGGCTAGTCGAGTCACCTAGGTTTTTGATTTTTTTTATTTTTTTAAACCCAGCTTGGTTCCAATCCTGAATCAGTCGGATCCTGGATCAACCTATTGGACCGAGCCGGGTTTTAAAACTATGAGAATAACATACCAAACTTGATTATAAACTAGACTTGATAAAGTTTATAATACGTCACCTCAAACATGTAATAGCATACTAGGCTTTGATATGGGTGATGAAATGAAGATCTAAAAGGTTGATATGGTGCAAGATCCTTTTAAAAAAAGAGATTAGAATAAGATTAGTGAGTAGTTATTAAAAAAAAACTTAGAAGAAAGAGAAGAATTAATGAATGTCCATGTTAAAGAAGAAAATAAAAAATCAACCCTTTAAGAGATAAAATTAAAAAACAAAAAAGAAGAACATATGTTCATGAGTGTAGAAGAAAGATATACACTCTTTGAACAAAAGGTGGAAGAAGCCAACTTAGAGATATATATATATATATATATATATATATATGTTTTTTTATTAAGAAATTAAGGAAAAACATAGGCTAAAGATGAATATAATTAAAGATCACTATAATAGATTATGACACTGAATGAAAGATTAACTCATGCCATTGTAAAGTCCAATGCTAAAATGGTGAGAG
>Ga0325414_1005421_pt1 | contig 13480 bp, 8 predicted proteins | sample PopdelMetagenome_8_FD_206183 | JGI IMG/M metagenome (GOLD analysis project Ga0325414, IMG submission 206183) | Populus deltoides microbial communities from Bellville, Georgia, United States - Leaf-PdKOR-R3 | ecosystem: Host-associated > Plants > Phyllosphere > Phylloplane/Leaf | place: USA...
GTAACACTGGTAGACAGGATCTCGACATCTTTGGCTCCAACACGCCGCCTGCAAAGACAAAACCACATTTTATTTTAAAAAAATTGCTCAGATGATTTATTACCGGTGATTTAGCATCTATACACAACCAGTAGAATCGCGTGATGGCAAATAATTTAAAATTTAGATAGTAAGTTTTGAGTTCGAATCAGGACATGTATCTCTTATAAAAGCTTGAAATAGCCGGATTTTACTTTCTCACTTGAACCCATAAAATACACTTTTTAAACCCATAAAATACACTTTTTAAAGGATGAGGTTTCTCAAATCTAAAAAAAAAAAAAATTCTATACACAACAAGGGGTTCGCCATTTTTATTTTTATTTTTATTTTATCTTAAAACTTTAAGTTTTGACCTTGCAATAATTGAAGAAGCACAGCATGCCACGAATCCTGCATATAATTTATGATGTAAACGAACACCTACCGCATAAATAATGTGCAGCGGTAGAGAAGAAATACGTATAGATACCTCATATTTAGAAATAGTGGAAGATTTTTAATCACTGTCGCTGTCACTGCTGCTATGGCCATCATGACCATGCTTCTTCTCCTTCTTCTTTTTCTCCTTCTTCTCCTTCTTCTTTTTCTCTCCTTCGCCATGGCCATCACCATGGATCTTGTCAGCAAATCCTTCCTTGTGCTCACCACGGTACTCCCCCTTGTGTTCACCTTTGTCCTCACCAGATTTCCCACTCTTGTGCTCACCAGATTTCCCACTCTTTTGCTCTTCTTTTTTGCCTCCAATGTGGAGGGTCTCCTCAATCTTGTGCATGATTCCTGACATGGTGTCTTTCCTTTTCTCTCTCTTTGAAATGATTTTTGATATGAACGGAAGGAAACAGGTGACTATGGTGCATCTTTATAGGCTCGCAATGGAAGTGAAGGGACAAAGGGAAAAAAAAAAAAACTATGGTCTAGTTTGAAATCACAAAAATGTCCACACACGGGGTGTACACTGAGTCGGTGACAAAAGTAATAAACTCACACGTATTATTTCCTTCTGGAAGGCCTTAGATCTAATCTCTAATCTGAAAGGGTCAAAGTGATTTTGGAAGTTCCTAGGCCACATTTAGAGGCACCACTTGTGGTGTCCACAATGTTCATCATTTGCTCCATTTTAGGTGACGTTGATAAATTTTCTATGGGTAACGTGGTATGCACGATGTTTAAATGATAAAAAAAAAAATCTGGATCTCGAAACTTTTGATGTGTTGGGAATAGTAATGAAATTATAATTTAAACCGTAAAAATTCCTCAACTAGTATTATAATTATTAACAAATATATTAATTTATAAGAATCTGGGTAAAGAAATTAGTTGTACATGATAAAAATGTATAACCCCAATACACTCTATTTATGATAAACTTTATTATTGATTGATAGTTTCTTTTTATGTCATATTTTTTTTTTATTAATCTGTTTAAGGTTCAAGAAAAATCTTCTTTGATAATAAGGTCTTTATTTCTGGGAACTCAAGATAAATCTTCTAATAAGAAGGTATATGTCTTATAAGGCTAAAACCTAATCATTATAAACTCTAAATTTTAATAGTGTGTTTATATCTATTTTGTATATTTAATACCTAAAGATATATTTTAAAGTATAATTTTATACCCCTAAATATTAAAGTCTAGAATTAGTTCCTAAAATTTATTTTTGTCAATTCATTTAATTTAATATTGAAAATATGCATTACATTGTAAAATTCATACCTCAAATATTAATTAAATAAATTATTTTTTGTGGTGTTTTTAAAATTTTGACCAAATCCTAAAAGATAATCACAAACTTGCTATGATACTCATTAATTAATTTTTGTATTTTTTAAAGTATGATAAAAACACAATTTGTTTTTTTTATAAAATATGCATAAAAAATTAGAATTTGGTTGTATGCACACAAATAAAAACGTGTATTTATATTTTTTAAATAATGAAATTTTAAAGAAAAACAAATATATTTAATATTGGATCAATATTTTACAGTGTAAATTTACAGCTCAATTATTAAATGAAATGGTTGAAAAATATATAAAGGACCAACAAATAATTTTAAAATGGTCCCTAAAGTTTTTCAAAATTCTTGGAAATCATTTGGGGCTTGTTTGGCAAAATTAAAAAAAAAAAACATTTCAACAAATAAAACTGTCAAAAACTCGTTAAGACATGTTTGTCAAACACATTCTAAGAATCAAAAAATACATTTTTTCCTTCATATAGTTTTGCACAACCAAACATTAATGGACTCAGCCTAGCTTCTCGATTCAAAACCTAAAAGCCCAAAAACAAAACCCACACTTGGAAACAAAGAAAAAGGAGATTAAAGGAGATTTTTGTTTGAAATTTTGCCAATAACACAATAAATAAGTGGAAGAATCCAAAAACTAAATTGAAAATTTCAACCAAATCTTGTCAAATAAAAGGCATATAAACATTAAGTATATGGAACAATGAAACATAAGTTGCATCATACAAGAAAAACAAACTAAGAATGACTTGAAATTGAACCCAACAATTATAAATGTAAACTTAGATATTCAAATTTAAAAAGGATCAATTAGCAAAAATCAAGCTTCAAATGAACAAATTGATGGCAGAGAATAATCATACATAGATTTCACTTTCAATTTATATATACAAGGCAAGCCAAAACACTGTTTTGTGAGAAATCAAAATCTGTAGCTTAAGAACATTCAAATAAAAAACTTATAAATGTCTAAACCCAAAAAACAAGCATAAAACTAGAAGAAAAAAAAAAGAACTTAAGCATTGTAATTATAGCTTAGACATGCTACACATAACTTATTTGAAACATTAGAAACAATAAGAAACTTCAGAAGCAACAATCAAAACCTATTATGTATAACAAGTCAGAAATGCATTCTTTTAAGTATAAATCATGTTCTATTGATCATTCCCTTTATTTCTAAACTCAAACCTCATCCTTGCAACTTCAAACAAAATTAGCAAGCTACACAAAATAACCTAATCAATGACAACATCATAATTCAACATATTTATATCCATACTATTGATTAACTAAACATTAAAGCATGTAAAACAACATTTTATACTAACATTTATCATCTCTTAAACATTAAATAAGGCACCAAACAAACTTGAACATACACAAGCTAACTTCTAAGGTATGATTAAACCCCTCAAAACAAAAATTCATGGCATTTAAACTAATAAATGACTATAACATATGCATAATAAACATTTTAAACAGAAATTTAAAAGATAAAATAGATAGGAAGGGGGTGTGCTCATTAAGCCATACCCCTTCATCAAAGTTTAAAGGTATATTTTGTAAATGGAATATTGATTCCTTCTCTGGATTATTTTCTTCTTTCCTTTTAATTTTCATCTCTTTTCTACCCAAGATTGATCTTGATTCTCTTATTTCCTTCTTTCTCAACTTAGCATATAATTATTATAGCTTCTCTCTTAATCTTTCTATGTTTCCTCTCTTTTCTCTTTGTGATTTTCTTCTAAAAAATTCATCCCTTCTTCTTAAGAGCAGATACCCTTTTATGGTGGCTTTTGCTAAGAGATTGTTAGGGAAGATTCTTCTTCTTTCTTTTCCAAAACCATCCTCTTAAAAAATAAGTGGTATCTGGTCCCTTTTAGTCTTCTTGTTAACCAAAATCACACATGAAAAAACAACATTTGAGTCTTTTCTATAAAGGTAAGATTTTCTTCGATCATAGATGATTAGGTTGGATACTTTGTCAAAATCATTGAGAAGATTGAGCCATAAATGTGTAATTTATTGACCAAAACCTTGTAGTGAGGATGTAGATCTGTATTAGAAACAAACTACATCAAATTTAAAAGTCTAAAACTCTGCATTCATTTATTAGAAGGTAGGCTCTCGATTAGCCTGAATCTGCCAATAAAAAGGAGACTGATCAAAGATAATATGTTATCAAGTTCATTAAGACAAATGAGGTATAAATGTGTGATAATGATAGTTAATCCTTGTAGAGGAGATTTTTCTCGGTCAAAAGATGGTGGTTGGAGCCACTAAGATGGTCAGAGATATCATATTAATTCGCTTGAAAGTGGCATCTCGATCATCTTTTGTTTGTTGAAGAAGATGATAAAAAGGGATAAGCGATATGTCACTTGGTTTCTTTATTAAAAACGAGTGACATGTTGTCTGCCTAAACCCTAAAAATTAAGGTTTTTTAATTGGAATTTTGTAAGTTTTAATTTGGTCCTTTTTTTTCCAATTTCTACACACCCTCAATTGACCATACATTTACCCAATTTTTGTAATTGCATTTCTGGAAACCTATATTTAAGTCCTTTAAATTAAGCATCTTTTGCACTTTGATTCTTAGTTTCTAAATTATGCAATTTGACCCCTATTAACTATCAAAACTTTCAATTTCTTTCAAATTGAGTTGTGATTTGCTTAATTTCAATTCCTGAACTTACATGTCTTTTGTGCTTTGGCCTTTGGTGTTGAAATTCTTCAACCTGACCCTCAATAAGCCTTCAATCTTTTATTTTTTTCAATTAAACCCCTGACTGCACTAATTTAGCATTTCTAAGTTTTAATTGTGTCCCTAATCTTCCAATCTTTGCGAATTGATCTAAATTAGGCCTCCAAACTTGAATTTTCTTTAATTGAGTCCTTGATTGAATCCATAAAACCTATAAGATGTTAAATAAAATCCTTGAACATAATTAATTCTTCTAATTTTCGCTAAATTGACTATTCAACTTAATGTTTCTAAATTAAGTCTTTAATTAAGCCAATTAAACCCATGAAAAGTTTAATTAAGTCCTTAAACTTAATTAATTCTTTTAATTTTTATCAAGTTGGATTTCAAACTTCAGTTTCTTTCTATTAAGTCTTTCTTTATCCCATCTGTCAAAATATCCTAGTCTAGTTATTTTGGTCTATTATAGCTCGAGAGCTTGTCTCCTTATATCCTAAAAATATTCTTGGATTTTAATTGTTTATTATTTAATAAAAAAAGAAAATGTATTTTTTATAAAACAATTTTTTTAGGGATCCAAAATTGGATTTTGACAAAGGGTTTATACAATTCAAGCATTTTTTTCCAGCTAATTTCCATATCTAATTTAAACAATACATAGAGTGTTACACATTGAGGTGACTTTTGCGGTTGCAGTTTTTTTTAAAAAAAATAGGTCTATGAAAAATATTTTTAGTTGTTGTTTTAAAAAGGTAGGTTTAAAAATATGTGTTTAATTAAAATTGTTGTGAAATGAATTTTTGCTTGTAAAATAAATGAAAACCAAGTTTCTATGAATAAAAGGCAGATTATTTTAACTTTTACAAAATAAGGTTTGAAATGAAATTATATATGAGGCCGAGTGCAAAAGGATAAAATTATTTAACTAAATGAACATTTTTTTTCCTCTATTGCTGGATAAAATACAAAAGCTACCACAATAACAAACATCTCGTAGCCAAATAAACATGAGCCACTTGATAGTTAGCCCATGAACATGCCTTTATTTGAGATTATCTGCACTGCTTAGATGACTTTTATTTATTTGGATATTATAGAAAAAAAATAAAAGAGATAGATGTTTCATTATGCAATAAACATTATGTACACAATCACAAATCATTGTGGATTTCATATGCGTTTTTTTTTATCATTTTAATCATTGAATTTTTTTTCTCTATGATTGGATCTTTTATGGTTAAATTGATGCTCAATTTGTTAAAAAATAAAAACATTAAAACTCATGGAACTAAAGTGAAAAACTTTGGGAAACTAAGTGGTAATTTCAAATTTAACATGAAAAGTTAACTTTATTCCTCCTACTTGCTAATTGATACAATTATAGTCCCTTTGGTTTTCATACATTCACTTTTGATCCACAACTTTATTTTCTTTACTTTTCAGTCTCTTGGTTTAAAAGAAGAGAGAAAAAGAGAGAGTCACTAGATTTCTATTGAGGAGAGAGAAAATCATTATTGGTATTATTTCCAGCCAAAAAAAAGTTTGGTGTTAGTGTCAATGGGTTCTATTCAATAAAAGAAGTTCCACTTGGTTATTCCTTGCCGTTAACTTTGTATAGGAGGGTAGATATGAGGTTAGTGGGATGTATTTTTAATACAGGTTGATTTTGAATTTTTGATCGATATTTGGGTTATTTGAGTCCATAATATCCTTTTTTCCCAATATTTTACACTTAAGTCCGTTCAAATAGATTGGTTAAAAAATAATTTGACAATTCTTTTATTAGATACTGTTAAATTTTCATTTTTTATGAGATCACAAACTTTATTTATTATGTTAGCAAGCACTTTTTTATGCAAACCCTCATGAATTTGTTTTCTTTTTTACAAAAAAATTATTTGATTACTAATTGTTTTTAGTGTTGTTTGATTCAATATCATTTGATTTTTTGCTTATTTTTGAGAAATTTTCTTGCATAATTTTTTTTTAATATTAGTAGAGGTTCTTTTCAGAAATCTTCTTTTCCTTTATATCAAATCGGGTTTTAACCAAGTCATATCTACTCAACTCCAACCCCAATTTGAAACCTGAGCTAGGTAAGGATCGAGGTCAAAGGGTCTCTCAACTTCTCGAGTTTGTATTTAGTTATCATTAACAACTTTTTTAATATTTTCTAACCCCTTTAATCCTTCATTAATTGTTTAAGTAGACGCATAATTGTTTTGACTTGCTACAAAATACGTTGACAATGACTACATTTTTTTTGTTAACAAAAACTTTATATGAACCATGGGTCTGCCCTTGACATCAAGGATGTCAAGATATATTTTTTCTTCTCTATTTTCATTCTTTTGTTAACAAAACGTTGATATGAACCATGGGTCTATCTAGAGGTGAGCATTTTCGGTTCGATTCGATTTTAGGTCAAAATAAGTAATCAAACCAAAAAAATTTCAAGTTTTTGAACCGAACCAAAAACCGGTTCGAACCGACCATGTTCAGTTCGGTTCATTTTTTTCCCTTCCAAACCAATTTAAATTCGAAATTATTTCGGTTCGAAACTATTTTTGTTTTATTTCTAATTTCACATATTTGTGCATTCTGTGCTTATTTTCTGAGAAATCTTGGCTTTTTCAACAAGTATGGCTCTTTTTTAAACTGGTTGGGCATGCATGATATCCAGAAATTCAACCCTGATTTTCTTTTTGTTAGATCTTTGTCCAAAAATTAAACTTTGCAAAAGGATACACAAAACAAAAGGAAAAAGCAGAAGTCATTTGACTGGAAAAAAAAACAAAGGAAAGATCAAAAGATATCTATTATTAAAATATAAAACCATCAAAACATTATTATTTGAACAAGAGGAAACAGATCAAGGAGGAAGGGTCAAACCCTTACACACTAGAGAGTCAAAACCCTTACACGCTAGTTTAAAAAATGCCCTTCTTTTCCTCTCCAATCTTCACTCCACTTCATTTTGGAGCCACCGCCACACACCCGCAAAGAAAAAACCCTAAACTCGCTCTCAATGGCTACCGATCCAACTCAGTTGCACCAACTCAGTCTCCTTCTCTAATCAAAGAGGAGAGATGCAGAGAGCAAAGGAAGGGAGAGAGATGCAGAGAGAAAGGGGGTAAGGGCGGCTGCTTTTGTTTTTAGGGAATGCAGAGCGCAAAGTTTAAGCTTTAGGTTTAAGGTTAGAAGAAGCATCCTATTTATAGTTATTGTTTTTTTAAGTGTTGGCCTAGTTGAACCGGTTCGGTTTGGTTTGGTTCAATCGGTTTCAGAATTTGAAAACCGAACCGAACTGAACTTTTTTATGATTTTTTAATCAGTTAATTCAATTTTTTTTTTGGTTTGGTTTTTTCGATTATTTTTTTGGTTTTTTTGGTTTAATCGGTTTATCAGTTTTTTTAGTCACCCCTAAGTCTGCCCTTGACATCAAGGATATCAAGATGTATTTTTTCTACTCTATTTTCATCAAACTTTAATTTATGCTCTAGTAAGCTGTTGTTTTAAAAAAAAATTATGGTTAAGCCAAATGCAAAAAAGAAAAAGAAAAAGGAAGTTGTTAGGTAATGGGGTTTTAACTATAAAGAAATCTTTTTTTACCTTACTTCATATCATTTAGTTTTTTTTATTAACTCTAATTTCTTTACCATTTTTATAAGATATGAAAAAAATATTTAAAAACATTATTGAAAAAAAATATATCAATTCATAATTTTTCTTCTAATTTCTTACAATTTTTATGAGATTATGAAAGTTTTTATTAAAATAAAATATATCAATTCATAATTTTTCATGACAGTGTAAAACGCTTTGTCGATGCTTGCATCTTTTTCTTGCATTAACAAAAAACAATGTTCTAACTAGCGGTGGAGCCTGGCAGAACCTACTTAAAAATCAATGTAATGTAGAATTCATATTGGTTACATAAAATTAGATACGAAACTTTATTATTTATTGAAATATCTTGTATTCGAAATACTAGTCAAATTAGTTGTGTAACTGTATTTGTGCATGAGTAATTTTTGTGCAAAAAGTTTAATTTGAGTTAATAACAATAAAATTGTATATCTTTGTTTGATGATCAAATAATCATTTAGTATTTTTTTTCCAACAAAATTCTATATATTTTTTCAATCAAATTAATTGTGATTGTTTTATAAAAAAAAACATTTTTATATATAGTTAGAACTAGTCTTGGTGTCTGTGCTTTGCCGACAAGTCATACTATTTTTTAAACCGAACGGCATAACATTCTACTTATATTCAAAAGGAACTGTAAATTCAGTTTTGCAACATTCTTTTGGATGAATTTGGATTTGTCAAAATCTTAACTTTATATCAAACTTTGAAAATATAATTAAATGCAGAAAGTAATTTTTATAACAAATCTATTTTTTGTTTTGGAATCAGATAGTTAATCCATTTTAAATATTTCTTCAAAGGTTTGTGATTTATAACCAGCATTTGTGTGCCTTATTCAATTTCAGAATTTTTGTTAACATAAAAAGCTACACGCAACCAAGGTAGCCTAGACTTTTGTATAAGACCTTTAGACTCTAGATACTGAATTTTGAGTCTACAATGTTATTCTAATTCAGCATTCATTTGAATAGATTTTACTTTTGTAAGTATTTGTTTTTCATTAAAACTTTTATCATATAGGAGATCATCATGTTTTCTCTTCCAAAAGACATTTGGTAAATCAAGAAAAAAAATTATTTTTCTATTTTAAAAAAAATATGAAATTCTTTTGTAAAATAAGACTTTGTAACTAATTTTTAATTTTTTTTTATATAAAAAGACTTCTTGTTTAAGATGCATGAGATAAACTTATTTTTCTTGAATAAATCTATTGATGTGATGAGTATGAATAGAACATGTTTTGATCAAATTTAAATTCCTAGTCTTTGAATTTTCTACGAAAGAAAAAACAAATTTCAAACCATTGATTTTTAAAAGAATACTTTCATGACAAGTTGTGTAAGGAGTAATCATGTTAATAAAAGAATTAAGAAGAATGACGGTATAATTAATATTATTTGTAACAACAAAGAAATGTTTTAAATAAAATTCATTATTAAAAATTGATGCTTGAGTTTTGTATTTAATAACTAATTTCGTATAATTTGTTGCAGAAAGTTTTTCAGAAGTGCTTTATAAAAATCATTTTGGAACTATTCTTTGTTTAATACTATTCAAATTTGCACTTGTAACAAACAAGACAATAGTGTCTATTTTTAAATCATTTGAAAATATCAATGTAATTTTTACGATATATTTTTTTGAAGTTTTTTAGTTAAAACATGCAGAAAATCTTCATAAACATGCTCAATATTTGACAATGCATGACGCTCTAGGGTTTGTTCTTCTAATTCTGGTTCAGAATCAGACTAACTCTCTAACTTTGTAAGAAGGTGTTGTAAAATAATAGATTCTTTTTGTTGGGCTTGTTTGAGATTTTGTAGTTCAATCTTAAATTTTTTTATTTCAGACAGTAGTTCTGGGATAGTAACAATAGGTTGAAATTTCTTTTTCTTGTTAAGAATTTTGGTAAAGTCACAGGTATTTATGATGGTTGATGGTAACAATAATTTTTTTTTTAACAAGTTGTGGTGTTTCTGGTTTATCACAAATACTCACAAGTTTGTCTAGATAATTTTTTTGTAATTGAGAATCATCAAGATTTTTTATAGCTTCAAGAATAAATTCCTGATATTTGGATAGGACATTTATTTGTTTTGAAGTAGTATGGTTTAAATGTTCTTAGTCAAAACTAGATGTTTATAATTCATCTATTTGGAATGGTTCTTCAGAAAAGTTGGAAGAGCTTATCTTAGAATTGGTGGCTTCAATCAAAAGGGTTTAAATATGATGAATAACTTCTTATTCTAATTGAAGTTCATGGAGTTTGGTATTTATTCAGCAAAACCTAGAGGTATGACTTTTTTTGTCATATTTGTAACAGGTAATGTTTTTAGGTCAAATTTGAGCTTGGGTTTTAACTAAGAATGTTTTATGGGCTTTCTATTGGTCTTTTTGTAGTAGGGCTCAGTTTTGGTATAAAAACTTTTTATGTATTTGTGTGGTGGTTTATTGAGTTTTATGTCAGGCGAGTTTTATGTCAGGTTTGGGACAATTTCCACCATAGATTGGCTTCTGTATGGATAAGTCAAATTGTTGACAAAATATACCTAGTTCTTGTCTAGATCGTCTCATCTCCCAATTAAAGTGTTTTTGGAGTTTAAGGTCTTGATAGATCTGAAAACCTTCCTTTTATGTAAAGTTAACAAACTCATCATAAGTCAATTGGTTATTTGGAATGGTTTTTGTAACAAAGATGTCTTTGATTTTATTTTTGACTCTTTCTCCTAGAAGGGTTAGTAAACTAACACGGAATTTTTCTTTCCAGAATGGCTAATTTGAGTCTTCTCGGAGCATAACACGGGTAAGAAAAGTATTTTTGTATCATTGAAAATCATTGAGTTTTTTGCATCTAAGATTTGAAAGGAGTCCAGCATTTTTGTTTTTAACATGAGAAAGATCTCTTATAAAATGTAAGGAAATGGTTAAGATAAGGGTTAAAATTGCATATTGTATGGTGTTTCCATCAAAGTCAATGATAGGTATTTGGTCTTCAGTTATTGGGATAGAGTTTAAGATTTCAAGGTGTTGTATTTCAGTGAGAAGGTAATTCTATCATCCTTTTAATTGGCCAGAAAAATCAGCTATAAGGAGTTTAGCTATTGTTTTTTCTAAAGTTCTAGTTTGGGTTTTATAGGCATTGGTAGCCATAATCATTTGTTATAAAGTGTTTAGGATATTGTATTCAAAAATTTTATATATGTTTCATTCATAAAGGGAAAAGGCATTGAATCTGTGTTGCTTTATGATGGTTGGTTCATTTTGGATTGTTATATCTGGAGCAACAGATGTTTTAGGGTTTCTCCAACTCAATTTATTAATTTTAGAACTTTCTTCCTGAAAAGCTTCTTCATTTGAAGTTTGGATTTGGTTATCATAGATAATGTTGATATGGCTTATGAAAGTTGAATGATGGTTACTAATTTAAGATACATCAGGAGCAATTAAAATGAAAGATGAAGCTTTAAGGTAGTTGAGATGATATTTGATAGTTTTGAGGAAAGTATTTTTGTTGTTTTGTAATTGGGTTTTACTAATATTGGTAACATGATATGGTTTGAAAATTAGGTTTTAGGTTTTTGATCAACATGCTTTGATGAAGTTTTAATATGAAAGTCAAAAGACTTCTAGATATGCTTTTCTAGTCTAATCAATTGCTTTCCTATAGTGTTCAGTTGGTAATTGTTAAGTTATTTTATTGGATGATGCATTTGGTATTGATGGTAACATCTTCATTTGGGAATTTGTAAAAAGGAACTTGTACTGTCTAGTTATTGTGAGGGATTTTGAGGTTTCTCAAAGGAGGATGCTCGGACTTAATGGAAATGCCATTTACTAACTCCTAGATAGGGCTTTTATTTCTAAATGTAATGGGACATGCATAAAATCAATTAAAGAATAAGATTTGTATTATATATAATGCAATGAAATCATAAAAACATTTTTGTATTTCCTTTCTTTGTTGCATAAAATTTTTGAAAAACTAAGATCTCTTTTCAGAATTATGGCTACCATAAAAATCATCAATAAATATTTTTTATTTACAGCAAAATTTGTTTCAAGAACATTCAGCTCATTTTGATATTTTCTGTTACAAAAAAGAATGTTGGAGGTTGGTGAAAAATATTGGTCATTGTTTGTATATAGTAGCTTAGGCACATTTGTAGTATAATCTGTGTTTTGAAAACTGGTACTAGAAATATCAGAGGTCGATTTCCTATATGGGTTTGTATGGTAAAGCACGTTTATAACAGGGGGAATCTTAGAAATTCTTCTAGGATTTTATTATACTTAATGTAGAAGATTCATCTAAGAATCTAGAACTGGTTGAATGTCTATGAAATGATAATTTAACTTTACCATCATTATACTGAGTTATTTGTTTGAGTTGGATATTTGGTTGTGGTGGTTGTAAAGGTTCAGGTTGGGTGGCACCTTTAAAGATTCAATCTTCTGATACAGTTACATCTTTCCACTAGATAGATTTAGGAACAAATGTATTTGATCTATAAAGGTTTGTTTTGATGAGTAAGGTTTCACTTTTCTAGGATTGGAATTTATGTTTATTGGCAAAAGCAGAAAACATTGCTTTATAATAGATTTTGAATATCAAAGTTACAGGTTTTGATCTATAGAATCATACTTTATAGGATTTTTGTCTTTAAGGAATCTTTAAGGAATATAGTAAGATTTGAATAATAGTCAAAAGAAACACCACCACTGTATAAACTAGATTTTATAGAACTTAGTAATAAATCTGGAAAATTTTGGAATCTAGCATATCTAAAAACAGTTAAAATAAAAGTATTAAAATTCTTTTTTTTATAAGGGGTTTGATCCCAACATATACAATATCAATATGAATATATTTATAGTTTCGGTATTGGTGTTTTTGTAAGGAATTTTTAGGAACGAGTTAGATGGTTTCAAAATGCTTTGTAAATTGAATATCACTTTTAAAATCAATTTTGAAAATATTAAAAGAAGTTTGATAAATCTTGTTTTTTTGAAATTTTCCAATCAATATTTATTGTAAAATCTTATTTATATACACACGCGCGCATATATTCATGATCCTATTGGATAGGTCTTGATATTGTCTTATAAATTTTCTATCAATAAATATTTACATGAAATTTTAAAAATGTTGTAATTTCACTAATATGCAAGTGTAAATAGTGTCTCATTATACTTAATACTTAAGGATAAAAATTATTGAATGGTGAGCTTATGACTATTTTTATGATATATAAAAAATAATTACCCATAAATTTCACATACAAGACAAATTAAAAGATATAAATTCGCAAGGGAATTTTAGGGCGTTACA
>Ga0325414_1005422_pt1 | contig 13478 bp, 11 predicted proteins | sample PopdelMetagenome_8_FD_206183 | JGI IMG/M metagenome (GOLD analysis project Ga0325414, IMG submission 206183) | Populus deltoides microbial communities from Bellville, Georgia, United States - Leaf-PdKOR-R3 | ecosystem: Host-associated > Plants > Phyllosphere > Phylloplane/Leaf | place: USA...
ATCCCTAGTTTCTTTTTGATTTTTTCTTTCTAATACCCATTAAAATTCTTCTAAAGCATCATAATTCATAGAAAATTCAACACAATAAATCAAAATAAATCCAACCCATTTAAGGTAGATTGATCAAAATATATAGGGCATTTCCTAGAATTTTTTCTTCATCAATACACTTAATTATCAATTTAACTTAATACCACACAATTAATTTAAGAAAACCCTTATTTCATTTCCATCTTCCATTAAACCCTTACATCACCACTACCCACACTATCCCATTACTTAAATCTGCTTAAAACTTCAATAAAACAAGGAAGATAAGTTTTTTACTTTTGATTAAACCTAGACAATGGAAACTTCAAGCTCTTTCTAAGCCTTCCTTCTCCTTCTTACTCTCTGGATTTCTCTCTCTTTATTTACTTACCCTTTTCACCTTTGCTCTATCTCTAATATCTTAAATCTCTCATTCCATTTAATTATCAATTAGGGTTTGTTACATATTGTTGTCCATTACAAGTTACCATTTCCATTTTTTTTTTTTATGTATATTAGAAATTTTGATAAATCAATTTATAATCTCCAAACACATAGAAAATCACTCTAAAATTTAAAATTAGTTTGAAATAAAAAATCTTTGTAAATTCACATATTCTTTTAAGGTTTTTTCATGGTAAAAAAAAACTTAATTTTAATTTTTTTATTATATAAAATAATTTAACATAAAAATTAACTATTTGATGATCGAAAGCATCACTAACTATAATTTTTTCTTTTTAAACTATAAATAACGACCATCCACAGACTTCTTTCGCCCACAAACACCACCCTCTTCTTCTTTCTTTTAATTTCTTTATTTTCTTTTTTATATTTATCCAATTTGACTACTCTTTCTTAATTTTTTATTTCAGGAGAGATAAAAGAGGAGAGAAAGCGCTGGGGCGAAATCCAAAACCCAAAAACCTCCTCACAGCTCACACTACAGTAAATAATCTACCCAAATAAGAAGGGAAAAAAAAAACAAATTACTTATAAAAAACAAAAAAACAAAAATTAATAGTAATAATAGCAGTATTAGTTGCATAAAAAAAAATTACATACTTTTTTTTTACGGGCTCCGCCTTTGGTTTCTTCCTTCTTTCTTTTGCTGCTCCTTTGAACCTCTCTCTCTCTTTCTATCTCTCTCTCTCTCTAGAATCTCATATAGCTTTGCCTATAACCCCATTTGTCAAAGCTCAGGTTTGTATCAACATCGATCTATACGGTGTCGTTTTCAATTCTCCATATTCAATCGGGTTTTCACCTTCTTTTTTTGATCGGGGTTTATTTGGGAATCTTGAATTCGATCTTTATTTTCCGGCCTCAGATTATAAATTCTCTTAATTGGCGTGTGTTTCATGCAATTGGTTTTTCTGAGATAGTTTTACTTTTATTAACCTGGGTTTTGATTTTTTTCATAATCTTTTCGATTGTTATTGAGCTGCAGTTGATTGATTTTTGACCGAAAGAGACTAGGGTTTATCGCTGATTGTAATTTCTTGATGACGGGTTTTTGAGTTCGAAGATTATAAATATGGGTTTTGGTTGATTTCCAATATAATCGACGATGGAATTTGATTAGAAAAAAAGAAGAAGAAAAATACTTTGTTGTTATGAATGTGTTTCTTGATGCTTTTCTTATTGTTGAAAATTTTAAAATAAGCTAAATAATCTTTCAGTGGTGGTGTTTGGGAATTGTAAATATTTTGCTTAACAGATATCGAATGAGTGTAGGTTTGTATTTCATGAGGCCCCAATTGATGCAGAATTTAATTTTCATTTTTTTTTAATTGTAAGTTTCTTAAGAGTTGTCAACAACCTTAGTATGTTTTTCCTTTCTCAAAATCTATACGTTTTGCAATATCTTTTGTACATATCTTGGGTGATTTTTGTTGGTATCTGTAACTACTATGAGTGGTCTTTTTAATGTTTGTAGTTATGAAGACTTAACTGGTGTGCCTATTGTTGGCCAAAAAATTTTCTGTTTGGGGGCTACATTTCTGTTTTTCTTATTGGTTTTCTTGTATGCAGTGAGGGGAGTTGAAGGATTGTCGGGGAGGCGTTTTGTAGTGGGAAATGGCTGGGATTGTGAGTGAGGAAGCTGGAGTTGGAAGGTCTACGGAGGGGATTTCAAGTGGACTGCGTTGCCAGTCAGGTGAAGCGTTGGCGGAATGGCGATCCTCTGAGCAGGTGGAAAATGGAACCCCATCAACTTCACCACCTTATTGGGACACTGATGATGACGATGATGGAGGTATGCATTGGTTCTTCATATGATTTATTGTATCTGTATTTTCTCTTATTCTTCTTTGGTTTTCTGTTCTGGTTGGTATATATATTTTTTTTCAGTTAGCGCAATAATGCTCTTGGTAGCTCTCTGTTTCTCTGAGTTTGGAAGTTAGAGTGTAAAAGCTGTTGGGAATATAAGGAATAATGCAACGGCTCTATTCTCCTACGTTTGGTGGTTGAACTCTACCTACCACACTGAACTATTGTAGCCTTCTACCTTGCAAAAACTAGCTTGAAACCAACATGATAAAAAATAAAAAGAATTTCATGAAGAATCTCCTATCCAAAATCATGAAATCCCTTCTCTCCCACCCTCTGTGTTACGACACAATGGTTCCTCCTGTAAGATTTTTTTGACTAAAATGAATTTTTAGTCACATTCACTGACTTCTTACTTTTTTTTGAGTTCTTCATATAGCAATCAATTGCCTGCCACTTTGTGAAAGGAGGTGCAACTTTAGGTTTCTTTTGTTAACATATATGATTGCAATTGGATGTGGTAGCATTTAGTGCGTCAATGAACAGATTGGTTTCTTCTTCTTCTTTTTTTTACTTAGTCGGGAGTCTGAAAATTAACAAAATTCAGTATCAATAGTTGCAAGAAAACTTGACTGAATAGATGTGATCCAATTAAGATTAGTGTGCGCACTTCTGCAGAGTACATGCCTAAATCTTCCCTTAGATATTATGATTGCTACTTCTGTTTCTTATCCCTCTCATATAAGCTGTTATCCAGGCAACTGTTTGCTAACTGATTTTGTTCCATTATAGGGCCAAAACCTTCTGAGTTATATGGAAAATATACATGGAAGATAGAGAAATTCTCACAGATTAATAAAAGAGAACTTAGAAGTAATGCATTTGAAGTTGGCGGCTACAAATGGTATGGGGCTTTGCATATTGTTTTTTCACATGTTCCTCGCTTTTTTTAGCTAACTAACAGTTTGATTCTCCATTGTCATTTTTTATGTACATCATCTGCATGCATATACATATTTCAACAATATATGTATTTTTTTTAGTTTATTCTTCATACCCACATTATGAGTATAAATTTAGTTTTTCTAACTTAATGCTCGAATAAACTCACACACTATGAATAAAAAAATTAATGTGTCTACAAGCTTATTTTGGAAGCAAGCTTTCTTAATTTGTGCATTTCAAGAACCAAAAATATTTCACTTTGCTCTCGATTGGAACATGAAACCATTATATTTGAGTTGTGGGATCAAACATTGGTCCCTTTCTTTCTTTATCTCCTCAATCAAAGCAGGGTTTCCACAAAGGAGGAAAAAATTGTGATTTTTTTCTCAATTCATAAGGTTCATTAATTCTCACTTCTACAAGTCTAAAATATGCGGCGCAACATGATATTTGTGCATGTAATGTATCTTATTAAAGTTGATTATATAGTTGCATCATAGGGATATTTTTCTGCACACAAACATTCACTTTTTAGTTGCTGCCATTATTTAAATTTGTTATATAACTCCCTCATGCATAATCATTTTTCTTAACCTGTGCTTATGGTAGAGAGATGTCCATGAGATGACTTGTGTGTTCTATTGCACATAACCAAGTTAGTTATCTGGTAAGACTTGTTATCCAGAGGTAAATGCATTGTTTTTCATACACACTTCTGCTATAAGTTTTTTCTTGAAGTGAACAAAAGGAGTTTATTGGTTCACCATCTGTTTGGTGTAGCTAGTTTGTGATATTTTGAATCTTTTTTTCCTTCCTTTTCATAAAGGAAAAGTGAAATAAATCATCATGCACTTTAATTAAGAAAAAAGTAAAATTATCATATTGCCTGATTTATAATCCACTTTCTCATTTTAAAGAGGCCAACTTTCACATTATGGAGCATGGATTTTGATGAACATTCCAGTTATGTAGGTTTTTTCAAGTTTCGTTGCATTGATGCTGCTGACGTGCAGAAAATCAGCGTGATGTGGAAAGTTTCCATGTCAGTATTGATTTAATCCTTTTGCTTATGGTGACAGGTACATTTTAATATACCCCCAAGGTTGTGACGTCTGCAATCATCTTTCATTATTTCTTTGTGTTGCCAACCATGATAAACTTCTTCCAGGTTTGGTGCTACTGACTTGAAATTGTGGTTATAGTTACTGGTCTTTGTTTGTTTGTTTTTTTCTCTTTGTGGTTGTAGTTGTGTAATTTTCTTTTATTTGTGAACCAGGTTGGAGTCATTTTGCACAGTTTACGATTGCTGTGGTGAATAAAGATTCAAAAAAATCAAAATATTCTGGTTAGTTGATTAAATATTGGCTGGAGTTGGTAACGGAATCATTGATTTATTATTAACTAAAAGAAAAATTTGCAGATACGTTACATCGGTTCTGGAAGAAAGAGCATGACTGGGGATGGAAGAAATTTATGGAATTATCTAAAGTGTCAGATGGATTCTTAGATGCTGCTGACACTCTTATTATAAAGGCTCAAGTGCAAGTCATCAGGTGTCTGATAAGTTACTGGTTTATATATATTTGATGTCTATTAGTGATTGTGCTGTAGGTGTTTCTCATATTTCTGATCATCCATTCTGAGACTTTACTTTTCATCTGCAGGGAGAAAGCAGATCGGCCTTTTCGTTGCCTCGATTGCCAGTATAGGAGAGAACTTGTTAGGGTATATTTGACAAATGTAGAGCAGATTTGTCGGCGTTTTGTGGAAGAGAGACGGGGTAAACTTGGGAAGTTAATAGAGGACAAAAATAGGTGGTCAAGGTATTGTATCTCTTTGAAAATGTTTGTTACTTAATGCATTTCAATAGAATGGTTGTCAATAGTCCTAACTTCACAACATGCTATATTATGAAAATTGTGGTGTTTTGGTAGCCCTATGAGATTGCATCATGCTATTGATTTATGGCCTTCATTAACAGTTTTCCTTTCTGTGCTATCCTTTGGTGGCAATTATGGTGTATTTTACTCGTATTTCTGGCCAGTATAGTTTTAACGTGGTGATAGCATTGTGTTTGCAACCCTTGCAGCTTTTGTGGTTTTTGGTTGGGAATGGATCAAAACACCCGGCGCCGCATGTCTAGGGAGAAAACAGATGTAATTCTGAAAGTAGTTGTCAAGCATTTCTTTATAGAGAAGGAAGTCACATCTACATTGGTAATGGATTCCCTGTATAGTGGATTGAAGGCTCTTGAAGGCCAATCTAAGAGCAAGAAGGGGAGAGCAAAGTTATTGGATGCTGAAGAAATGCCTGCTCCAATTGTCCGTGTTGAAAAAGATATGTTTGTGTTGGTGGATGATGTGCTGCTGCTACTCGAAAGGGCAGCCATTGAACCATTGCCTCCAAAAGACGAGAAGGGCCCTCAGAACCGCACAAAGGTGGGTTGGGGTACTGGATACCATTCTCTAAAGTTTGAATCTTTTCTGAATTCTGTTATGCTTATAGGTAGTCGGTATGAAAATTACTGTGGGACTTTGAAGCAGTTTAATCATTTTAGTGGCTTGTTTTTAAATGAGTGCTGGTCCATATTGCCATTGCTTTTAAGGTCTTCTCGGAGCACTCAAAACATTTGAATGGTGACTTTGGCTATTTCACAAATTGTTTCATGTGCTTTGTATCTTAGAGAATCTTTATTGGTGGCATTGGGTGTAGCTTATTGTGTTTAAGCTTCAACCATAGGTTAGAAAACAGTATGCAGTTCTTGCTAATTTTACTCTTGACACTCCAGCAAATGGTTTTCTGCAATTAGCGCAGCTCGCATCTCTCCAGTAACATTTTGTTTTCTGGAATAGCACACGTACAGAACAAGAATAAAAGATTAAGGCATACAACATCTTCTACCCACAATGGTTTAGATTGGCGGCGATGGCATTACAGCGGAAAAATGATGGTAGCGGCTGTATGTTGATGGTGATGGGAGTGATGGGGTGGTGGTGATATCATATACTTGTTGATTTTATTATGCACACTGGATTAGATTCAGAAGAGCTTAAAATGCTGGCTGTTTTTCCTTGCTTGATAGTTGTCAATATCTATAACTTTTATTCTTCATGATTGTGACTAATGAAGCTTCTGATCTCTCACAAACTTTTTGCATTTGTATTCAGGATGGAAGTTCTGGAGAGGACTTCAACAAGGATTCCATTGAGCGTGATGAAAGGCGTCTAACAGAATTGGGTCGTAGGACGGTGGAAATATTTGTCCTCGCTCATATTTTTAAGTAATATACTGATATTTGATTAAATATGTTTTTGTTTTTAAAATAGTAGTTAGTTCTTCATCCTTCTGAGATTTCTTCCGTTCCAGACCTCACTAGAACCATATTTCTGCTGTTTGCACCTTTTCTTTCACCTGATCAATTATTTGGAGTCTTCCACTGTTTTTAGAAGTCCTTGCTTTTTTAATCTAGACAACCATTTTGGTCTATTAGAAGTCCAAGCATTTTTGCTAAAATCTTAATATTTTTGTAGTCATTTTATTTTTTCTCGGGGCCGTTCTTTTATTATTTTATGTTATCATCTGCTCCATATTGTTAAGTATTAAATTCATTGCAAATATTGATAAATGAAGAAATTAAATACCAATTTGTAAACACCAATGCAATATGTTGGCATAATGAGTATTGCTAATCTTGCCCTAGCAATTTTCTGATTCTTTGTGGCACAACAAGTATTACTTGATGTTATCCATGCGTGTCCTAATTTTTTTGCCTCCTTCACGTGTAGCCATAAAATTGAAGTTTCCTACCAGGAGGCTGTTGCTTTGAAGAGGCAAGAAGAGCTAATTCGTGAAGAAGAGGCAGCATGGCTTGCAGAAAGTGAGCAGAAGGCTAAACGTGGAGCAACTGAAAAGGAAAAGAAATTGAAGAAAAAACAGGTGGCTTGTTTTTCTTCATAAGAATCTAGCTTTAGCAGTCTTAACACATTGAATTCAGGTAGTGTCAGATTGTTGAAGGAAATTAGTTTGTCACGATGTAATTGGGATTCTGAAACTTTAATTTCAAAAGTTATTTTGACAGACTCATCTAAAATGCATGTTGCCTTGGCCAGATTTTCTTTTATGAGGAAAAAATCTTTAAAGTACTAGTCCCTACCCCAAACCCCTTAAACAAAAGGAAGCCCCAGCCTACCTTTTTCAAGGTTTGTTTATTTGTTTGAATGCTGATGCTTCTTATAAATCACAGGCTAAACAAAAACGGAACAATCGCAAAGGGAAGGATAAAGGGAGAGATGATAGGTCTAGTGTGGCCGTGGTAGACAATCACCAAGAGACAAATACTAGTAATGAGAAAAAGGAGTATGTTGTGGAGGAGGTGAAGCCTGTGGTGGAAAAACCTGAGGTTCTGGAAGATGTATCTGATGTGTCTGATTCAGTGGATGGTGTTACTGAAGTGCTCCAGCCTGATTCAGAAGACAGAGATGCAAGTCCTGTCAATTGGGATACTGACACCTCAGAAGTTCATCCTCCCACTGAAGCCAGTAGCAGTGGAGTTAGTGGCTTGTCGTCTGTGCCGAATGGAACAACTGAAAAAAGGAACACATATGCAATGGATGATAGTTCCTCAACATGCTCTACAGATTCAGTCCCTTCAGTGGTAATGAATGGCTCCTACAAGGGGAACTCTTACTCGAACTATCAATTCGAAAAATCACCTGGCAGGTAAAGTGGTAACAATTGCCCTGCATATCCTTTTCCACATCAGGACTAGATTATCTGGTATTTACCTTGCATTTCATATCTGTAGAGGGAAGAACCAGCAGGGTAAGATGGCACGGGATGGGAGTTGGACAACTGAAATGGATAATCAGCCTTCTGAGCCTGCATCAGATACTGGTGATCTTGGCGATATCACAAGAAGTAGAAAGGCTGGTGATTGTGAGCTGGAGGCTGTTGTTCATGATTTGCGGGATAGGATGATGAGGCTTGAACAGCATGTAATTAAGACAGAAAAGGTGAAGTTGCTGATCTTTTGCCATGATCTCAAATTTCTACTCGTTTAATGAGTTTAAACTATCAAGTAGGGTAGAACAATATAATAAGCATCAAATGTTCAAATTCAATTTTTGCGGGCTGCAACTCATTTATTACCTCCTTTTTGATGCCTAACGGTCTGGTTGGCTACATATACTGGTTGTCTCAGCTTCTTGGGTATGAAGGCTCTTCTCTGCCGTGTTATTTAGCATCCTTGCTCCTACAGCACAAGTGTTTTTAAATTGTTTTCCCTCCATTTTCTTCTTCCTATTTTTTTTCCTTGTGTTTTTTAATTATTGTTTCTCTCTTCCTCGTTTTTTTAATTATTGTTTCTCTCTTCCTCGTTTGGGAAAGGGGAATTGTTTTTCCTTTAGGAGCATAGAATATGTTCTTTAGAATTTAGGAATTAATCAACGCAAAGGAGTGTTTAGCTGTCTTTGCTATGAAACTCTTCTTTTCTTTATTTTCCCATTCATTTTTTAATTCCAATGAAGTTGAAAGGCAACTCTTGAAGGTTTTGCCGCCATGTGAATTTATATCCCCCCCTTTTCCTCTCAATTTGAGTTGAATTTTTTAAATATTTTGCTTTTCTATTTCTGAATGCTGCTTTATTTTCATGGATACATATAATCTGTTGTACTTGGATATTCCTTGATGGGCATTTCTTTTCTACGAAATAGGAAGACAAAGTTGTTTCTATGCAAAAGCAGATGAGTGACAAAGACCTGGTTGATGTTGAAAGACCTAAAGAAAAGACAGCAACTGTGCCATCTTCTCCCAGAAGCCCTCAAAGAAGTCCTAAAAATGTCTCATCCACTGTACCACTGAAGTCGGAAAGCAAGGGTTCAGCAACCATGGATCTTGGTCTAGTTAAGAAAGCATCTTCAAATTGCTTACAGCAGGCTGATAAAGCTGCCACGTCAATTACCTCCCCCAAAAATGCTGCTATTCCCAAACCCGAGACCCAGAATGCATCAACTGCAAAACAGTCTGACAAACCAACTCCGCAACAATTGCCTGCCATGTCGAGGCCCTCCAGTGCTCCTCTGGTGCCCGGTCCAAGGCCAACTGCTGCTCCTGTCTCCCTGGTCCAAACAACTCCTTTACTTGCTCGTTCAGTTAGTGCAGCTGGCTGGCTGGGTCCTGACCCTTCATCAGCTACTCGTAGTTATGTTCCTCAGTCCTATCGAAATGCCATAATTGGTAATGCTGTCGGTTCTAGTTCATCTGGTTTCAGTCTTACCAACTCTCCAAGTACCGGAGTGAACCTATCAGCACACGCGCAGCCATCTACTTTGGTATCTGCACCAATGTTCTTACCACCTTTGAACTCTGATAGGGTAGACCCAAACTCTCTCCAATCCGGCTTTCCTTTTGGCATGGTAACTCAGGATGTCTTACAGAATGGACGCCAATGGATGGAGAGCTCTCAAAGGGATGCTAGTAGAAGCATGAGCAGTGACCCTTCTTCCCTGGTAAATGGCATACAAAAAATTGACTTGTACAATCCTATATGCAGCAGATCCCAGGAGCCCTACTCCAGTGAGTTCCCAGCCTGTACTTCTGGGTGTCAGACCCCAGGTGGGGTGACAGATGAGTTCCCACATCTTGATATTATCAATGATTTGCTTAATGATGAACATGCTGTTGGGAAGGCATCTGAGGCAAGCAGAGTCTTCCATAGCAATGGTCCACACCTATTGAATCGACAGTTTTCTTTTCCAAGTGACATGGGTATATCGAGTGATTTGGGTTCCTCAACCAGCAGCTCTTGCAGGTTCGAGCGGACCAGGAGTTACCATGATGGTGGATTTCAGAGGAGCTATAGCTCTTCTGGAAGCCATTTTGACACACCAAGGGAATTTATTCCACAAGCTAGCCCACTGCCTTATGCAAATGGGCATATTGATGGGTTGATTCCAAACCAGTGGCAGATATCTGGTTCTGATATTTCCTTGATGAGCATGAGGAATGCTGACGGTGATAGTTACCCATACTTTAACCCAGAGTATTCAAATATGGCAAGCGGTGTCAATGGCTATACAGTATTTCGGCCTTCAAATGGACATTGAAAGAATCCCATGCAAGTTGGTGGGTGGTTGCCCCGTTGTAATAATGTATTGGGTCTCAGAATTGGAGTGAGGTTGTAATCTTTTCATAAGAAAACATTTTGTAAAGAGTGTTCCTGCCTTCTCTGCCTCCAGCTTTTTAGTTATAATGAGGCTTTGATGTATTTCCTGGGTTTTGATTAATGGTTGAAATGAGCATCTGATGGAATATAACCCAACTTTACAGACTAAGATTTGAAAACCACATTAACTATCCAATGAGAAACCACAACACAGGTTCAGATCTTATCCAAACCACAATCATGAATTAAGTCTCATCTGATGGTTAAGAGTGGGGTTCGAGTTATGGTTTCTTGGGACTTAGGAGGGTGCGCGTATTAAAATCCTGCGGTCATGTAGAGATTGATGCCATTACCGACCTATTTTCCTGCAATCATCAGTGTGGAGTATCTCCATTGCATGAAAGGGATAGACAAAAAAGCTCAAACATGTTTTATAATGGTTGTGAGCAACTCAGCATCTAGGATGGAACGTTTGAACTTTGTAGAGACTGTTTAATCCACTGGGATGATAAAGATAAAGCCTTTAATTGGATGACACGTACGACGATCGCATCCTAGAAAATCTTCTTGAAACCATGTGAAAACCACAACACAGTCTCAGCTCTTATCCAAACCACAATCAGGAATATAACCCAACTTTACAGACTAAGATTTGAAAACCACATTAATTATCCAATGAGAAACCACAACACAGGTTCAGCTCTTATCCAAACCACAATCATGAATTAAGTCTCATCTGATGGTTAAGAGTGGGGTTCGAGTTATGGTTTCTTGGGACTTGGGAGGGTGCGCGTATTAAAATCCTGCGGTCATGTAGAGATTGATGCCATTACCGACCTATTTTCCTGCAATCATCAGTGTGGAGTATCTCCATTGCATGAAAGGGATAGACAAAAAAGCTCAAACATGTTTTATAATGGTTGTGAGCAACTCAGCATCTAGGATGGAACGTTTGAACTTTGTAGCGACTGTTTAATCCACTGGGATGATAAAGATAAAGCCTTTAATTGGATGACACGTACGACGATCGCATCCTAGAAAATCTTCTTGAAACCATGTGCCTCACCATCGACAGCCACAAGCACATCGTGATTAAGCATCAAGCATTCAAGGTCAAAGCAACTGAAGTTCCAAGAAATTTCCTTTTTAAGAAACCTACCCTCGTCAAAACTCAAGCCATAAATTTGACAGGAAACTTGTCACAGCAAAAGAAAAGAAAATGTTTATGGATATAGGTAGGTAGAACACGGAGACTAAAACTTGGTATCCAAGTTCAAGAGAACCTCCTCTTCTTGTTTAAGACCAGTTCAATTCTTTGAAAGTTTTTTATGGAGGCAAAAACCTGGTAGTCAACAACCAAAATCTTTCAACAAATGAAACAGTGCCAAACCCTTCAATGTATAAATACCCCTCATCACTCCACCAAATTCTTCATCCTTGTTTTGACATTGTCATCCAGAAATCATGAGCAGTCTAAACATTGTTTTGGCAGTTCTACTGCTGCTTTCTTTACATGTTCAACTATACAAAGCTACTAGGTTATTACCTGAAGACCTGACTACAGACCTTTCATTGCAGTCTCTTCAGAGGGGTACTATCCCCCCTTCGGATGGCTCAGGATGCACCAACATTCCTGGTAGCGGCGGACCAAGTTGTCCACTAGTTAACGAAATGCACTATGCTGGCAACGGTTTGCCTGCAGATACTGCTTTCCCACGTCATGCGGTCCCGTTTAGGGTGGCTACTAATCAAAGCTGAAGCTCTCCTCTATATTCGATCTTGATTCCCTGGATTCAGAAATTTAAAACCTGAAGCTCAGGATGTCTTTGTAGTTTGCACCTGTTGAAGTTGTTTGAAAGGATCAGCGATGCTAGACCACATCACAGGTCCTGAAAAACTCCTATCATCATGGGCTCTTCCATTCTTTTATTTTTGCAATTGTATCAGCAGCACAATTTAGTAAAATACACTCCTGATATTTTTTTTCTATTTTCTGTAAAGAGAAAATTGTATATGTTTGGAAAATAAATTTCTCTGGATAATGGATATTGAAACTTTGTAATTTTTTTCTATCTAATAAATGGATTGATCGACTTGCAGTACTATTTATACACTTTAGAACAGCGTGGCTTTATCAATCTGCACCATCTCAATACAGACTGGTTTCTATCATGGACATAAATCATTAATGGTTTAGAGGCCAGACCATCCTTCACCAACCTGAAACATCGAATCAAACACAACCAGAACGTATCAAATCTCTCCATGGATCGTGTCACTGTTTCACCTTAGCAATATAACAGAGGAAAGATAGACTTTACAATTATATATATGACCAGTCCATTTACTGAGGTAATTCTCTGCCTTCCGGCCCGACTAACTCATGCTTTTGTAGACCATGCCATGGTGCCTCTACGCATTTCCTCTGGCTAGTGGATACTGACTCAAAAGATGGCTTTGGATGAACTAAAAATTGCGTATTGAAATTGAGGTTGGAAAATGGAAGAGAAGGAAGATATGCTGGCTTCAAATTCAGCATGCTCTCTATCTATATTATTAATGAAGTTAGTCTTTGACTGGAGCTAGGTCAAAATTTTAGGAAGACCATATAGTTGTATTATAATAATATATAGTACTTAAACAGTAAAGCGTTTACTGTCTTTTTTTCTTTCGTGCCTATCCTTATCCATATATAATTTGAAACTTAGTACCAAACCATTTGCGATGACGATTTTTTACTTGATAATAGATTTTTTTTAAAGTATTATTTATTTATAAATATATTAAAATAATATCTTTTTATTTTAAAAATTATTTTTAATATCAGTACATCAAAATAATATGAAAATATCAAAAAATTATTAATTTAATATAAATTTAAAATTTTTAAAAAATAATTTTAAAACAAAAAAATATACCATCCCAATGCGCAAAGAATTTCAAAAAACTAGCTAAGTATTTCCTTTTTTTTTTAACATGCGCCTTAATTAATTTCAAGTTACTTGTTGAAGTAGGCATGTGGCATGAGGAGAGCTAGCTAACAACAAAGCTTCTAGAGTAAATTAGTTAC
>Ga0325414_1005424_pt1 | contig 13476 bp, 10 predicted proteins | sample PopdelMetagenome_8_FD_206183 | JGI IMG/M metagenome (GOLD analysis project Ga0325414, IMG submission 206183) | Populus deltoides microbial communities from Bellville, Georgia, United States - Leaf-PdKOR-R3 | ecosystem: Host-associated > Plants > Phyllosphere > Phylloplane/Leaf | place: USA...
ATTCAAGTTTAACCAAACACACATCTATATCAGCAAATTTGAGGTGAGCATACAGTGAAGTCCTTTTCAGCACTCGACGACAAAGACTACGGTCCTCGGGCCCGCTTGCAACGCAGTATCCCGACTCGAAACCTACTGGACCCTTTCCTTTCTATGAACTAGCCCGTACTTAGGGGCTATTTATTTTTTGCAGAGTTGAAACCAGGTGTTTCATGATTTTTACACAGGGTAACCCAAATATCTTTTTCTTCATTCAAGTCTCTGGTCTGCTCATGCAATCTGATTGCACCACCACCAGCACTGCGCTTGTATCACCGCCCATCATTAAATGTCATTACAATTCTCCCTAACCCAGACAGCCCATCTTATCCAATGCCCTTTACCTTATATTATAATACTAGAGCATCACAGATACAAGTAAGCTAAGAACATTAGCTGAGACCCTAGTCACCACTCCACTCCATTGGTTCAAAGCCAAAAGGCGTGCATATGACAATGCAAGAATATCAGAAATCCAAGGACAATCACATTAGGAATCGGTCAACGTTGCAAAAGTGCGATAAAAAATGTATAATAGATGAAAACAGAGGTAGCAACCAAATATCTTTGCATATTGAGATCGATATCCAAACTTCCCTACATTATATTGTTCATCCTACTGGACATCATTAAAAAGTTGTTCTTAACTATTTACTTGCTATGTACGTACAATTGGGCTGGAATCATTACACAGAATATTGACTTCCTTAAATATCCACACGTCACTTCATTAAATAATTTCCTATGGCAGTCGTTTACAGACGAGGGTGATGAACCACCATGCAAACTTGCCTTCCTTACAATCAACGAGGTCTCGCACTTACATTTGGTTTTAACCGCACCTAAGGATTGTTCTTGTCCTTAAAAACAAAAGGTGGCAAACATGATCCCAACCACGGTCCCTGGAAGTTTCTTCAATTAACGTAAGCATCCAGCCTTCAATAAAAAAAAAATGACTCAATACAGAGACAATTAGATACAGAAGGGATTAGAAACTAGTATATAGGGCAGTGAAATGAAAAAAAATAATAATGAAGAAAGCAGATTGCATATAATAAATCACAAATGGAAATGGATGATTAATATGCAGAAGTTGGAAACAATTTAACTCTCCCGGTGCTCATCAATTCTCTCGTTTGTCTAGATCATCGACCTTTGTGTTGCCAACTACACTGTTGGATGAACTATCCTGTACACTATGAGAAGAAGAACATCTACTTGAAGAACTCTCTTTTGTAACACTGCTTTCCTTCCCCATGGATTTTTTAGATTTTCTTTGTACTGAAGTTAAGCCCTGCAAACATTATTATATTAATTAATACACAATTACTAATAATGAAGTCTAAGACGTTTCCAATTCCTTGTGTCTCTCAGAAGTCATAACTAATCTGAAAGGCTGCTGCAATTTACCTGATCTGCTGTGGATCCCGGAGTCTTCAATTCCAGGTCTGTGGTAACATCATTAGAATCCTTGCTTTTCTCAACCTTGCTCTCTCCTGAAGATTTATTCTTTGAATCCTGTTTCACTGAAACATGGGATCGACTAGCAGACTGTGCTAGAGAAGAAACATGCTGGGCGGACTGCTGATCAAACAGGGTATTAGGGGCTATGTATGGAACAAAAGTTGAACAAGGGTTATGAATGACTGCAGGATTCTGATTTCCATAAAAGGGGTATGGCTGCATGGACGGATGCATTGGAATTGGTCCGGGAGGCATTGGCACTGGCATGGGAAAGGGATAGGAAGGTGGGGCCATCATAACCGAGTGATCCATGGCAGCCCATGGGTATGTAGCCCTGAGCTGTTGCTGACACTGAATATTAAGATTCTCAACATCTGATTTAAGAGATGCCTTCTCTTCTCTAAGGTCATTTTTTTCTAGCGTCAGCTGTTTGTGAAACATTGCAAGATTAAGAATACTATGCCAATCATCATCATGACTAAAAACTACAGAAATTAAAAGATTACCTCACGAGACTCTTCACTCAATGCAGCATGCTCAGCCTTGAGTTTGTCAACTTTTGAATTCAAATCCTTCAGCAGCTGAACTGTGTCAGCTAGAATGGTTGCTTTGTCATTTTTGGGTCTATCAGGATCTGTAATCAAAATCACCACATGGAGATCAAACGGACACAACCGCATACCACTAACAACCCATTCTGATTGTAATCATCTGATGCTTCAATATCATAAACCAATTAACAAACATTTTATCTACAATTTAAAAGACCCTTTAAGTGATCTATAATATCAAATTTTGCTTTCATTAGAAAAAGGAGACGAGCAAGGTGAACAACTATGCCAGGTTCAACCCCTCAATCTTCATAATACAAGCAAGCAATACATTCAACAACTAGTACACAAGTAAATAAAAGCGAAGGATTCAGAACTTGTAGCTATCAGTAGCTTTCTTCCAAAACAGTATAAGAAAATGGGTCTGGCTCAAATCGACAGGGATCAACATGCATAATTTAAACCCATCCTAAGTCTTGGAAACATAACGCAACTCTTACATTGCAAAATCAATCAATAAAGTATCCATCCAATCACTAATCTTGGCAAAAATAAGTGTCTAATCTACTTACAGACTTAATAAATCCGGTAATAAAAAGACATGTTACTTTCATTAAAATTATAGGAACAATATATAAAAGCATTGAGTATTTACCTAGGGTATTCCCCAATTCAACAAAATGCTCATTCAATCTATCCCTCCTCAATTTTTCACGGTCCGCCTTTTGAATTTTCCTAGCAGCTACACTATCTTTAAGCTCTGCCTCGCTACGAAAAATAAAAATGCAGTAAAGCAAACACAATTGCACATATTCCAATTAAGCAAAAATTAACAAGCAAAAACAAAAAAAAACCTAGTTAACCAGCTTCAACAGTTCGTCAAATTGAATAAAGAAAACCTAGTTAATCAGCTTCAACAGTTCGTCAATTGGAATAAAGATTATTTAGAGAGTACCTAGATATCGGGTCGGGGTGATTCGACGGCACGTGCCGCGGGACAGCAGGAGGAGGATTGAAGTCGGTGAATGGATCCATTAGTGGATTCTGAGAGAGCGCCAAATAATCAATAGCTTATCTGCTGTTCCAAAGTATTATGAATTTATACCTTCCATGAGACTCATTAGAGTTAAATGATAATCACGTGACTGGATCTGTTCATGGGTTGTGCTCCCCGTCTAGGCCCGACTGAAAATGGACAGGCCTGGGCAGGTATTTTTAGCCCGCATGCCCGGCTCGACATCTTACCGGATTTTGCTTTGACAAAATAAATGGTTAGATGGGGGACCACAAAAGCAACCTGCGACTTGAGTACTTGACTGATGAGACATTGCAAAGGTTTTTTTTTTTAATAGATCACACAGTACGCGTGGTTCGTCTGAGAATACGACACGTCGTCTTTTGGTACTTTAAAAAATAATCGAAACCAAAGGTTCTTTAACTGAAGCAAAAGTCATATGATCAAACGGTAACAATTACTCCTGTACAACTCTACACTAAACCACCACCTACCATATCACCCTCACCTCCCTATGTAAAATAAATTCCAAATCGCTTGGCGGTTTTAATCTCACTCTCCCTCAACCAAAAAAAAACCCGTATTTTGAGAAACAGAACCCGAAAAGCGAAGATGTCGGGCATGGGAGACGGGTACGTGGGCACGGCCCAAGACGGCGTGAGGATACGGCGGTTACAGAAGCAGAGAGAAGCTGAACGCCTTAAAATCCAAGAGCTCAAAACCAAGTCTGCCTCCGATAACGGCCAGCCTGGTCTCCTCCAATTCGGGTCAAGTACCTCCGAGGTAAATTTCTAGGGTTTCCTGAAAAACAAATCTCATTTCTTAGGGTTTTAATCATTTTTAGCTGAATTATTGTTAGTTAACAGCGATGATGTTTATTTGATTATCTGGGTTTAATTTGTTCTTTTAGATTCTTGAGACCGCATTTAAGAAGGAAACTGTGGGTTTGGTTACAAGAGAACAGTACGTGGAGAAGGTAATAACGTTTATTATTTTCTTTTCTTTTCCTTTTAATTTCGCTCCTTTGTTAATGTTAATGAAAATGTTGAGATGCTTGAGAAATGTTCTTGCTGCTGTTGTGATGTGGGTTTATACAGAGGGTTAATATTCAGACCAAGTTTGAAGAAGAAGAGAAGGAGAAACTAGAAAAGCTACGGAAAGAGTGAGTTTGATTACTGCGTTTTTGTTTTATTTTTTGGGTTTTGAATATGAATGTCTGTGAAGATTGATATGTTTGTATTGCCAGGGAGGAGGATCTTCAGTTGCAGAAGCGTAAAAAGAGGAAGTTTAAGGGGAGTTCTAAGTTGTCTTTTGCGGATGATTTTGAGAATGGAAGTGACGAAGAGGATGGTGAAAACAGTAAGAAATCACATGATTTGGCGTAGTAAGCTGTTTACTTTGTGTATTAGTATCTGGATATGCGTCGGCTGCATTTTTTGGGTAAAAAATGCCTTTTGTTTTGACTAGAGCATTGTCCACTATCGAAGTGCTGGATATTCTAATTCTGTAATGGGCATTTGCAGTCAAGTTGTACTGCATCGACCTTTCTAACTGGTTGTTGATTGTCATATTATCGGTCTTTTGGCATACAGTGCACCTTATATTTTATTGGTAGCTGTTAAGGAATCAGGTTGTTTAGATGGGTTGAAAAGGCTTACATTGAATTTTCATCATGATCAAATCACAGTGTGTATGTTGAAAGTGCTTGCTCCTGGCTTTTAAATTGTGGTCCTGTGTTTATTTTTAGAAAGGGTGAACATGAATAATAATATTCTGGAGCAATAGAGTAGCCATTGTTTTTTATGTGTATGCGAGAAATTTGGATTGTCGTATCCATGCAGAACTCACTTTGTAATTTTTTTTGCCCTGCTGCTATGAACTTTGTTTGATTTTACTTGTATCCTTCTTTTCAGTAGCAATAGGAACTGGACTACAATTTTTACGTTTTAACCTCAACACTTTTGTTTTATCAATGCTGTCAGAAACCTCAGAGCCAAAGAATTTAGTGCGGGGGAAATTTGGAAAAGATCCCACTGTGGAAACAAGCTTTTTGCCTGACAGGTGTAATATTTTTCCCTCACCCTCCTTCCATCTTTCTACCTCTCTCTGTCCCTCCATGCACCTTCTACTTTGAAAGGCTTTTGCATGGACTTGGAACTAACATATAACTTAGGGGTGCTGAGGATGCTGTTTCAGTGAGCGAGAGGCAGAGGAGCAGGCTGAGCGTGAAAGGCTGCGGAAACAGTGGCTTCGTGAACAGGAACAGATTCAAAGTAATTATTTTCCTGAACCTCTTCTATTTAACATGGATCCATTGAAACACACTTTGTGCCAAATCAATTTTCTCTAATGTTTCAGATGAGCCCCTTGAAATCACTTACAGCTACTGGGATGGAGCAGGCCATAGAAGAGTGATCCAGGTTAGTTTGACTTCACTTTACTTTTCAATCTTTTGACATGCTTTCAATTTCTTTTTCTCAGTATTGGTAAAATGTTTTTCTTATCCCTTTTCTTATTAATTCATCGTTGGCCTACTGTTTTATCTTTTAGGTTCGTAAAGGTGATGCCATAGGAGAGTTTCTTCGGGGAGTTCAGCAACAACTTGCGCCAGAGTTCAGAGAAATTAGGACTACTTCTGTGGAGAATTTGATTTATGTGAAAGAGGATCTTATCATTCCTCATGTGAGATAATTATTAAGTTTAACTTTCAACTACAATTTTTGCACTTGCTATCTTGAATTCATGCTAACAAATTTATAACATTTTTTGTGGCTGTGGAATTTCAGCAACACAGTTTCTATGAGTTGATCGTTAACAAAGCAAGGGGAAAAAGTGGACCGGTAAGGCAAATTTCCCACTCTCTAACTATCCATTGTGTAGCCAATAAGAAAAAAAATGAAGAATTAGACATGGTGACTATTTGGACAATCTGATTACTGATATTTTCCCTGCCTTCTTATTTTTTTATTGACTTGAACCGTATAAGAATTGAAAAACCAAGTTGATGGTTGGTTTTGGAAATTGTTCTTTTCATTAACAAAAACCTAACAGGGAAAGTGCTGCAAGCACGTTGGTCCTGGCCTACTCAATCACATTTTTCTTGCAAACCAGGATTCTTTCACTAAGATTGTTGGTGCTTTCAAAAAAAGAACTGCCAGTTCTTCTTAGTATAATTTCTCATAACTGGAGAGCTTGAGCTAGGTCAAGCTTGCGTCTAGTGTTATAAAGTTTATTTCACAAACTTAATTTGAATTATTATGTTTTATTCCTTTGCCTTGACCAGCTCTTCCACTTTGATGTGCACGAGGATGTGCGAACAATTGCTGATGCAACCATAGAGAAGGATGAGGTATGTCTTTCTTGATACCATCTTTTTGTTGTTTCTATATTGATTTCCCCCTTTATAATGCGCCTAATTATGTTGTCTAAACATACTTGCTTAAACTACCATGCTTATCTGGTCTTTGTTCTTGAACAGTCCCATGCTGGTAAAGTTGTTGAGAGGCACTGGTATGAAAAGAACAAACACATCTTTCCTGCTTCGAGATGGGAGGTGCTCTCTCTATCTATCTACCTCTCTCTATTTGTGCGCATGTGCACATAGCTTGTATGCATGTTTTGTTTCCGCACTCATGTTTCACATTCTGTACGGTGTTTGTGGGATAGCTGCCACTAATGTGGTGGAGCCAGGGGCAGGTTTAAGGATCAATTTTCACCTCAAGTTCTTACCATTTTCATTTGTGGTTGTGGCAGATATATGATCCGACAAAGAAGTGGGAGCGTTACACCATCCACGGGGATTGATAGGATAGCCTAACATGGCTGCTGCCATTTTTCCAAAGTTTGTTTTCGAAAGGAGAAGTGGAAGTTATTATCAAATTCTTGGGCTGAACTTTAGTACCTGCTGTGTAAGTTGAGATTTTGAGTTAGATATTTAATACTTCACTGTGGCAGTTCTCGTTTAATTTTTGGAAGCCAGTGTATGGAGTTGCAACATGCAGTCATGAATTTATTATTGTTTTTAGTTTTCCTAAATATGGTTAGTATTTTCCTGCTCCATGAATTCCGAAGAAGTAAAAAAATAGCTGGCTGAAATCTCGTTTGAAGGAGAGAATAAAGAATTGCAGTAACATGACGTTATGACATAGGATTGTTGTTGTGTTAAAAAAAAGGGGTTAGGATTGGTATAATTTCCTTCCATTATTACAATACAAGAGGCAAATCCAAGTAGATCCTGGTGTGTACCAGAGATCGTCTCTTTCAAAATTTCAAAACGCAGATCTCAGGCGATTAAAAATTTAGTTTGTGGGTTTCCATCTCAAATAATAGATAGTGTTTATCTAATTTTAATTTCTTTTTTATTAAAAAGTTGAAAAAAATTGTATAAATTAAGGGATGTTCATTAAGCCATAACAAAGTGATTTTTGATATTAAAAATGTTTTTTTTCCAAAAAAAAACTTTTGAGATATAATTGTATCGGATAAATGGTTTCTTTCTTATAATTTTTCGCTAAAAGCTTCTCAAGTAAAAGCTTGTTTTTTTTATTGTTTCTTTTTATTCATATCATGTTTATATATATATATATATATATATATATAAGAACTTGTAAAATTAACTCTTAATAAAAAAATAAAATTTTTATGGTATATGCAATGATTTGAGAAAATTATATGAAAAAACTTACAATAAAAAAATTATATATTATATTTTTATTGAATATTCATAAAAAAAATTATGAGAATACAGAAAAAACTTCACAGTGCGATTGTCTCTTAGTGAAAAATACATGTGTACCATCTGTTTTTATATAATTGTAATGTAGAAGTGGTAAGAATTCTTAGTTTTATTTTATGAATAAAAGAAAGAAAAAATACAAAACCAGGCTATACAAATATGGCATAAAATCCAAACGAAGAAGAAAACTGGGGGTAAAAACGCAATGCCACACGTCGAAACGACAGCGTATGTCCACATTCTCAATTGATTCATCAATCAGAAACAAGTACGTACGCCCCTTAGTTTCATCTTAGAGAGTCGATAACCAAGGTGGTTTGGTCTCTGCTGCTTGAGTTCCAATAAAAACAAACAAGCTGAAACACTATATATGCTGAAATAGAAAATAAATAAAAACAACACCGGCAATAATTTAAATCAATCAAGCTAAGAAGCCAAACAAGGCGTTAACTATGGAGAATCTCAGGTTTTTCTTCTTCGCTCTCCTCCTCCTCGTTTCTCCTCTCCTTCAAGGTAATCTCACTTTCTCCTCCTCTCAATTCCTAGATCCAGAGCCCCACACCCATGCAAAACTCTTACTTGTTTTTCTTTGGTCTGTTTGCGAGTTCACACTTTTTTTTCATTTTATTTGTCTGAAATGGAATTCTCATGCTGCTTAACGGTTCGTTTTCATAGCGATGATCTATTGAATTGAGATCTATCTGATTTTATTGACATTTCGATTGTAATGCAGGCGCCCATTTTCTTAGGTTTCTGTTGTAGCTCGTCGTTATTGATTTATTTTTTGATTAGATTTGCTTTCTTAGTGAAGTTTGACTTGATTTTTTGCTTTGTTGATTAAAAAGTTTGAGAAAAGTTGTTAGAGGTGGTTGTGCTGCTTTCTGAATGCAAAATTGGACCTGCCTTGATTATTTTCGGTTGAATGAAAGTGAGAAAAATGCACTTTCCATAGCTAATAAGTAATAGAAATTTATGTCAGGTTTCGCTGGAATTGGATTGAATGGGATTTTTTGTTGCTTTGGATTTTAATCCACGCATGTTTGTCAATCTAGTCTGTTTTTGTTTTGATTTTTTTTTCTTTTGCTGTTTGTATAGTTGCTAGGAGTCAGTCAGATTCAGATGCTGAAGTCGCAGGGACTGTGGAAGAAGTCAGTGATCTTGGGATTGTCGGGGAGAACGCACAGGATTTTGGTGATGAGAATTTTAGCCAAGCTCTAGGGGTTGATGTAGTGTGTGTTTTCCCAAAAAACAGTGCACGTTGTAAGAGCTTTATTGATATCGCTTTCATCTGTGAAGATAATTGTTGATTTTTAAATGGATTTGGGAGATGAATGTGTTCTGTCTGTTTATTTATTTATTACAGTGGTGAATGCTGGAGAAGAGACTGAACTACTAGTTGGAGTGAGAAATGATGGTAATTTAACTGTTACTGGCATATTTTATAATGAGATTGTGATGCTGTTCTATTATCTCTTGATCGTGCTCCTTCTACTTCTCGATCAAAATACATCATTTGAATGCGCGCGCGTGCGTTTCATGCTACGTGCTTCTTTGCACTGGGATAAGCTTATTTTCTTGTTTGCATGAAATGTAGGGGAGTTGCCCATAACTGTCGTTGGAATTAGGGCCAGTGTTCATCTTCCTTTTGATCATAAGCTACTGGTTCAGAATCTATCTGCTCAGGTAATGTATGATTTCATTTGGAAATCAAATATCATTCCAGGTTAAATTTTAGTGTTATAAATTATTTCAATTGAATGTATTGAAATTAAGCTCATTTATTTTCTTCAGTGTACAGTGTTTTGTGCTACATTATTTGTGTGTTTTCTGTCCTTTGGCCGTCTAATTGTGACATTGTGGTTTGCGTAGATAAAGAATAATTTTTATTACTTTGTTGCATGTATTACCAGCATGCATTCAATAAATCTTGTAGATAGCAAGGTTCAAACATGCTCCAGTAGAACTGTAGGATTTGGTAAGATCTATAACATTATTTTCTGGGAAGAAGTCAATACTTTGATGCCCTTGACTTGCACATCTAGTCCCAAATTATCTATTAGTTGGCTGTTTTGGTGATAAAAATAAATCTTCCCCATCTGAAAATTCAATATAGTCTTATATTTGATGATAATTAGTATCCAACATTAGACAGTGTGCGATCAAATACTTTAAACTTGAACATACTTATGTTCATTGGTCTTTGATTAATAATATTTGAAACTTCAACATATTTTAATTGGTCCTTAATTAATATCCAACATTATAAAGTGTGCGATCAAATACTTGAAACTTCAACGTGCTTATATTCTCTGGTCCTTGATTAACAATATTTGGAACTTCAACATATGTTCATTGGTCCTTGATTAATAAATATTCTTCATGGGTTTCATATGTTTGATTAGACATGTGAATCTTTACACCATTGGTCATGTATTTCATGGCTCTGTCAAGGTTATCGAAAGCCACACCCATACTCTTCAGGTTATTTCTTGTATACTGTACATATGATGTGTAGATCATGCGGAAAAATCTTATTTTTTTATGACTATTCCTGCAACACTCTGCTTGTAATGCTGTTCCCAGGTTGATTCCCTACCAAAAGTGCAAAGTTATAGAAAACTTTTGTCTGGCTAGTTTATTTATTCTTTAATCATTTTTTGAAATTAGCAATATATTATTGTCTATGATCCTCTGTTGGTTGCTTTTGTCAGGCTACACGTCCCTTCTTTTTTAGATCTTATTGCCAATTGTTTTTATGTTGTTTCTGTATTGTTGGATTTTTCATCATTTGGATCAGTAACTGCTTTCTTGTGTCTTTTATAGAGTTCATTGGGTTTGCTATTTGTTATTCACTCGCTTTCTTTTGTTTTAATTTAGGGCTTCAACAATGCATCTATTCCAGCATCTGCTCAGGCTACTTTCCCATACATCTTTGCTGTCAGCAAGTACTTGCAGGTACATGTATCACCACTCCAAGAATTTTGTTCTTTCCCAACCATCAACTTTGATCTTTCATCCTTTATGTACCCCTTTCTTTGACTTACATGTTTATTCCCTTTGTGCAGCCAGGAAGTTTCGATCTTGTGGGCACCATCATTTTTGAGATAGACCAGCAACCATACCAAAGCACCTTCTACAATGGTACAATTGAAGTAGTTGAGTCTGGTGGTTTCCTAAGCACGGAGTCAGTTTTTCTTGTTACCCTTGGAATTGCTCTTCTTGTCCTCTTTGGTCTATGGCTTCAAAGCCAAATTCAGAACCTTTCTAAGGTGCTCTTCAGTCATGATGCCACTTTCATTTTTACGTATTTCCTTATAAGTTAATTTATTACAGTAACTTTACTATAAATCTGTTGATTTATCTTCTTAATGAATATTTTTCACCACTTTTGAGAAGGTAAGCGGTGGATGCTTGACCACACAATGCTTTATTTAAGTTGGCATTGAAGAAATCTTCTAGTTTCCACATGTAATTGGAGTATACCAATTATTTGATGAATATATTTGATTGGATAAATACCTATTAGGCAGGGATCTTATTAGATTCTCACCTGTGGTCAATATCATTGCAACTATGCCTGCACCCTTATATATTGCTACTTTCATATGTTTGCTTCATGAAATTCTCTTAACTAGCTGCTTTTGTTTGGTCAGAAATCAAAGAGGGTTGCGAAGGTGGAGGTTGGAACTGGGGCCAGAGATGCCTCCGTGGATGAATGGCTTCAGGTGTGTGGCTTTAGGTTTGAATTTTGCGTTAAGAAATTTCTTATGATTCGCTGTCATGTCAATCTATTTGATATATTCTCTTTCAGAATAGTTCCCCTCCCCCCAACCTTCTTCCTTTGGAAAAACTTCCTAGCTTCAATTGCAGTATCATCTTTTTATGGAGATTCTAGGTGTAACTGATAAGTTGGCGTTATAATGTTCAGGGAACAGCATTGAGTCAGTCACAGTCCCAGAAGTCAAAGAAGAAGAAGTAAACAGTGGCTCTTACCCTGTTTCAGGCACTGTAGTAAAATGCAGACTCTTGTGACTCGTAATAGGCATCTGGAGATTCTAAGAGAGCCCATGAACTAAACTAGCTCTGAAATATAGGCCAGTGAAGACCTAACTCCGAGGCCCAGTAAATTTAGGCACTGTAGTAAAGTGCAGACTATTGTTTCCCCTTTTCTCTTTTTCGGAGAATTTTTGAAACTTAAGAAACTAACTCCGAGGTAGGAATGACACGGTTGTCTCGAGCTTAGTTAATTTCCTTATATATCACATTCTCAGTTTTCCTATTTAAATCATGCTTACCAACTCCTAGGTAGGTGGGATGTAAACATAGAATAATGCTATTAGTCTCGAATTATTTGTCCCTGGTGAGATTTTTTATTTAATGACATCTGTTGTTGGTAAGGTCGGATCTCTCCAACGAGTTCTACAAAAGATCCACCATCAAGTGGCTGGGATTCTTCTTAAAAACTCATCTGGGGCATTCATTATTACTGTGACATGGGACTTGCTAGCTGTATACAAGTCAAGTAACCCGTGATATACTGGGGTTTTTAAGTGGTTACCCCTCTTGAGGTATAAGAATTTATGATGACGAAGTACCTGTGTGATGTATCTGATTACCCTTTCCCATGTGAGGTCTCTAGTCTTGGAGGTGAGATACAAGGATCATGCTTTTGTTTCTCTAGCTCCAAGAAGTGGTTGATATTATCCCTCTGGGGATTGCATGCTGTTTTAAGATTCTAGCCAGACCGCTCAACACTGGTGGCCCGTGAAAATGTTCAGAGCCCTCCTTTCACGGCGAAGTTCTGACAACCCAAATGCCTGTGTACGTGGGTATTGAAGTGATGGCAACGTTGTGATCGGTGGTTTTGAGTCCGCCGAGGTAGGTGGAATATCATTTCAGGGCAGTTGAATTTACCCAAAAATGTTTCCTTTTACAACCCTCAAAGATTGTGAGTGTCCTACAATTAATTGCCCTCAGTGCACAGCTCTCCAGCAGAGCCTTGACTCGTATTCCTTCATTTTATTTTTTCTTGGGCAGCCATGAAATGAGGTCTCCTTTATCCATCGATATCAATTTCCACTCCTTTATCCATCGTCTTCGCACAGGCACCTTAACTATGTTAGGGCCTCACAATACATGCTTTCAATCAGATTTATGAGATCTGGCTTTGTCTGACCCGATCTAAGTGGAGTTGCGGGTTTGTTAAAAAAAATGACAACTAGGTTGTTTTGGGGTTTTAACCAAACTTTTAGATCCACATCAAGTTAAATCAGGTCAACAAAGTTAATTAAAATCTATCTAGGTCATTTAAGTTTCACTTGATTAATTATCGATTTGATTTCAAAGCAAATTTGGATCGGGTTAGAATCCAAATCAGCAAGTTTATAACGAATTTGATGACCATGCTTTCGGCTCTGTTAGCTAGAATAGAAATGCCATAATGTAACTACATGCACACCTGGCTGTACCATTGTGTCATGTGCCTCCATTTAGTTTCCAAACCATGCGTCATCTTTCAAGGGAAGAAAAGGATATATTTGGGTGTCCTAATATCACCCACTCATGACCCCTCATTTATATTTTCGATTGCTTCAATTTTGATGGTGGGCAGATATAATCCACGCAAATTTGCTATATCATTATCATGTGATGTATATCTCGAGGTGTTTGAT
>Ga0325414_1005425_pt1 | contig 13476 bp, 3 predicted proteins | sample PopdelMetagenome_8_FD_206183 | JGI IMG/M metagenome (GOLD analysis project Ga0325414, IMG submission 206183) | Populus deltoides microbial communities from Bellville, Georgia, United States - Leaf-PdKOR-R3 | ecosystem: Host-associated > Plants > Phyllosphere > Phylloplane/Leaf | place: USA...
TTTTTAAATATTTTTACAACACAATACCAAAAAAAACCTTGGAACCCAAGGCTAAGTTTTGAACATGTAATCGAATTGCTTTTCTCAAAATCCAAGGGAAGGAGGAAAAGGAAAGTAATTTACTAATTACACGATATAATTGTTAAGTTCATTCATTTTTATTTTTTTAATTTCAGTACTTATACAGTAATTAGTTAAATAAACATCATTATTAAATTTGTGGCGCGCAATCGTGTTTTAAATCTAAAAAGATGTGAACTATATATATATATATATATATATATATATATATATATATATATATATATATAAGCACTCGTGAATTCTAATATAATTATATCAATAATAATTATTGTTATTTTTATCCTTAAAATCAAATTAATCACCTAAGAAAAAACAATATTCACCCCCAAACATCATCATAGAAAAAAATTTCAAATAAAATAAATTACTAACAAGATTGATGGATCCAAACAACAACTATCATCAAATGATTTATATTTTTTTAAAATGTTTATTATTGATGGTAATAGATCATAAATCATGGATGGTAATAGACCATAAAAAATGCTGGCTGGCTGGTATTGAACTTGGGGGTGTTTGAGAGCTGAGTAAAAATGGTGTTTTGAAGGTTTTGTTTTTTAGAATTATATTAAAATAATATTTTTATTTTTTAATATCAATATATTAAAATAAAAAATAAAAAAAATCAAAATTTTCTACAAATATAGTTTAATCATACTTCCAGATATGTGAATAAAAAAAAGCAAAGAGAAGAAAAAAAATGTTAATGCTAGTGAAATAAAAATTACCTTTTAAAGTTTTTTTATTTAGAAATATATTAAAATAATATTTTTTATTTTTAATATTAACATATTAAAATAAAAAAAAATAATTTAAAATTAAAAAAAATCTAAAATTTTCTAGAATCACGATAAACTTTCTGGCTCTTGGTAAGTTGGTATCGTCATATCGTGAATAAAAAAAAAGTAAAGAGAAGAAACGTATGCTAATGCCCCCCCCCCCCCCCTCTCTCTCTCTCTGTATATATATATATATATAATATACTAAAATGAATTAGTATTTTTTTTTTGTTTTTCGAACTGTTTTTGTTTTAATGTATATTTTTTTATTTAATTTTTTTTATTTAGTCATTAAAATTTCATGACACAGATTTCGGATTTGACAGGTTAACCCGAAATTTTTTTTCTAGTTTTTTTTTTAATTAATTTTTTTGAGTGCAGTCCACAGTAAAACGCTGAGCCCTTATTTTTCTTTTCTTTTTGAAAACTGCTCAGTGTTTTACTATGGACTGCACTATGCAGTCCACGGTAAAACGCTGAGCAATTTCTTTTTTTTTCTTTTTTGCTTTTTTTAAGACGTTTTTATTTTTATTTTTTAATGAATATTTTTTTGTTTAATTATTTTTGTTAATATTAAATTTATTTATTTAGTTATCAAACTTTCATGACAAAACACTGTGGACTGCACAGTGCAGTCCACAGTAAAACGCTGAGCAGCTGTTTTTTTTTTAGCTGTTTTGCTTTTTTTTTTTGCTTTTTTTAAGCTGTTTTTTTCTTCTTTTTTTAATGAATATTTTTTTTGTTTAATTTTTTTTGTTAATGTTATTTTTTTATTTAGTTATTAAAATTTCATGACACAGGTTATGGGTTTGACAGGTTAACCCGGATTTTTTTTTCTGATTTTTTTTAATTAATTTTCTCGAGTGCAATTCACAGTGAAACGCTAAACTGTTTTTTTTCTTTTTGAAAATTGCTCAGGGTTTTACTGTGGACAGTATAGTGCAATCCACAGTAAACGCTGGGCAGCTTCTTTATTTTTTTTTCTTTTTTTTAAGCTTTTTTTTTCTTTGCTTTTTTTAATGAATATTTTTTTGTTTAATTATTTTTGTTAATGTTAAATTTTTTTCTATTTAGTTATCAAACTTTCATGACACAGGTTCTGAGTTTGATGGGTTAACTCGGATTTTTTTCTGGTTTTTTTTTAATTAATTTTTTCGAGTGCAGTCCACAGTAAAACGCTGAGCTGTTTTTTTTTCTTTTTCTTTTTGCTTTGTTTTTTTAAGCTGTTTTTTTCTCTTTTTTTTAATGAATATTTTTTTGTTTAATTTTTTTGGTTAATGTTAAATTTTTTTCTATTTAGTTATCAAATTTTCATTACACGAATCCCAAATTTAACGAGTTAACACGGTTAATTCAGATTTTTTTTTCTTCATTAGTTTTTTTCTTCATGTAGGCTTTTCTTTCTTTGTTTTTTTTAAATTAATATTTTTTTTTGTTTAATATTTTTTTTTTTTGCTTTTTTCTTTTTAATTATTATTTTTTAAAAACTTAGTTTGTTAATATTAAGTTTTTTTTCTATTTAGTTATCAAACTTTCATGACATGGATCTCGGGTTTAATGGATTAACCTGGTTTGATGGGTTAATCCAGTTAATTCAGATTTTTTTTCCTTTTCTTCATTAGTTTTTTTTCTTCCTATAGGTTTTTTTTTCCTGTTAATTAATCTTTTTTTTCACTTTAGTTTATTAATGTTAATTTTTTCCTATTTAGTAATCACACTCTCATGATACGAATCCCAGGTTTGACGAGTTAACCTGATTTGATAGGCTAACCCAGTTGATTCAGATTTTTTTTTCTTTTTCTTTATTAGTTTTTTTCTTCCAATTTTTCTTCCTTAAATATTGTAATTAACTATAACTAGAAGACAATAATCTTTTTTCTTTCAATTTCATAACACGAATCCCAGGTTTTACGAGTTAAACCAGTTGATTCAATTTTTTTTCTTTTTCTTAAGTAATTTTTTTTTATTTCATCTTTTAATATCGATTTGATTAAGAATTAAACTTTATGATTTGTTTTATTTACTGTTCATTAGATTATTGTGATCTTATAAGAGGATTTTACTGTACCCCTCCTTGCAAAGCACTATTCATCAGAATAATTCTTTGTTTTATTGTTTTTTTCTTTTCAATTAATCTTTTTTTTTAATTTCATTCTGTAATATTATTTTTTTGTTTTTTAATTATAATATTTTTATAACAAGACCTTACAAGTAGACTCACATTCAAGGCTCCGGGTTTGATGTTGAAACCAAACTCACTTATACTTGGGTCATGCTAGTTTAATATTATTATTAATATTATAAATATAACTTTTGGGTCAGGAGTAACAAACAGACCCAATGCTCTTAAGTATAATTTTGTAGAAAAACCTAACACTCTTAGATTTTAACTTTTTTTGATATTTTTTATACAAAAAAATTAACCAACAGCATAGCACGGACCACGTTTCTAGTTAAGTAATACTCTAAGAAGCGCGGGGAAAGCACTGTAGCTTCCCCACCCTTTCCACTTATTGATATATCATATTATTATAATTATTATATTATATCATAATTATTATTACCATATTTTCACTTATTATTATATTATATTATATTATATTATACAATTGTCTTTATTTTTTTCATTTTTAATTTTTTTTGTTTTTTTAACAATTTTTTTTGTTTAATTTAATTTTTTAATGTTAAATTTTTTTATTTAGTTACAGATTTTCATGATATGAATCCCGAGTTTGATGGGTTAACCTGATTTGACAAGTTAACCCATATTTTTTTTTTAATTTTTAATTAATTTTTTTTCATTTAGTTTAGTTTGTTGATGTTAAATTTTTTTCTATTTAATTATCAGATTTTTATGATACGTATCCTGGACTTAACGAGTTAACTTGGTTTGATGAGTTAATCCAGTTAAATCTGGGTAAACCTGTCAATTGTTTTTTTCTATTTAGTTATCAAACTTTTATGACGTGAATTCCAGGTTTTGCGGGTTAACCTAGTTTGAAGAGTTAACCCAATTAATTCAGATTTTTTTTCATTAGTTTTTTTTCTTTGTTTTTTTCTTTTTAATTAATCTATTTAATTACCACACTTTTATGACACGACCTTATAGCCAGACCCACATCCAATACTCTTGGGTCCGGTGTTGCAGCCAGACTCACTTAAACTTGGATCATGCAAGTTTAATGTTATTATTAATATTATAAATATTACTTTTAGTTCAGACGTTGTAGCCAAACCCAAGACTTTTGGTTATAACTTGTAAAAAAATCCAAAACTTTTAAATTTTATTTTTTTATATTTTTTATGAAAAAAATGACCTGCAACATCGCGCGGATCATGTAACTAATAATACTCTAAAAAGCGTGGAAAAGCACTATTGCTTTCCACGCCTTTCACTTATCAATATATTATTATTATTATATTATTATTATTATTATTATATTATATTATAGAGCTGCTGTTTTTATTTTTATATTTATTTTTTTAATGAATTTTTTTTGATTTAGTTTTTTAATATTTAATTTTTTGATTTAATTATATATTTTTAAATTTTAATTTTTTTATATATTTTTTATAAAAAATAATAACTCACGATATCGTGCGGTCATGTAACTAGTGTGTGTGTGTATATATATCGACAAATAAAGAAACATTACAGGTCTCAGCTGGAAATAAAACCAAAGAAAAAAAGAAAAGAAATAAGACTGTTTCCTTTCTCCTTCTCTTCCTTTTCTCGTTAACATCCCCAACTCTCCGCTCTTTCCTCATAAATCCAATACTCTCTCTCGCTACACGCCTTCACCCTTCACCCTTCACCCTTCACCCTTCACATCATACTGTAAGTCTTGAATCCAATACCTCCCATTTCTGTCTCTTTCTATTTCTGTGGTCTTTTGCATCAAGTAACTGATAAAACCCTAGATTTTTTTTGGGTTCTTGTTTTGGATTTGTGGGTTTCTTTAAATCTTTGATTAGTGTTATGTTTCTTGTATTATTGATTAATTTGATGTTGATTTGCTGATAATTATTTGATTGCAGTATCACTGGAACACCCTGCTTGATCTAGCTAACCCCAGCATGTTTAGTCTTGAATATTGAAGTAGAAGATCAAAGACATACAGGGTTCTTACGATTTCTGGGTCTGGTTCAAATCCTAGGTCGTTATAACCTTTTTGTTCGAGTGCGGAGAGGGCATGGTGGGCAAAGAAGATGCCTCTAATAATCCTCTGGCTCCGTGCCAGCTTCCTTCTGCCGGCGGGTCTCGCAAAGTCTTCTGGCGTTCTGCGTCCTGGTCCTCTTCTAGGACTGCTCTACAGCACCCTGGAACAGAAGAGAAAGATTGCGTTATAGATCCGAATGGGAATCCTGCTGGTAATAATAGTGGTAATGGGCAAAACAGGAGGTATCCTGCTCCTTTAACTCCGCGGTCTCAACAGAATTGTAAAGCACGGTCGTGCTTGCCACCTTTGTCGATTGCTCGGAGAAGTCTAGACGAGTGGCCAAAAGCAGGTTCTGATGATTCGGGAGAGTGGCCGCAGCCTCCTACTCCGAGTGGGAACAAGAGCGGTGAAAGGTTGAAACTTGATTTATCTTCAATTCAAAGGACCCCTGATAGGAACGGTGGGTTGGTGAAGAAGGATAGGATTGCTTTCTTTGATAAGGAATGCTCTAAAGTTGCTGAACACGTGTATCTAGGTGGGGATGCTGTTGCTAGAGATAGGGAGATTTTGAAGCAGAATGGGATTACCCATGTGTTAAATTGTGTGGGTTTTGTTTGTCCGGAGTATTTCAAGGCAGATTTTGTGTATAGGACTTTGTGGTTGCAGGATAGTCCATCAGAGGATATAACGAGTATTCTATATGATGTTTTCGATTATTTTGAAGATGTTAGGGAACAGGGCGGGAGGGTTTTTGTTCATTGCTGCCAAGGGGTTTCACGGTCCACTTCATTGGTGATAGCATATCTCATGTGGAGAGAGGGCCAGAGTTTTGATGACGCGTTTCAGTATGTGAAGGCAGCAAGAGGGATTGCAGATCCCAACATGGGTTTTGCCTGCCAGTTATTACAGTGCCAAAAGAGGGTTCATGCCTTCCCTCTTAGCCCTAGTTCATTGTTGAGGATGTATAGAATTGCCCCACACTCACCCTATGACCCTTTGCATCTTGTCCCAAGGATGCTGAATGACCCTTCGCCATCTGCTCTGGATTCTAGAGGTGCCTTTATTGTTCACATACCTTCTTCAATTTATGTCTGGATCGGTAAAAATTGTGAGGCCATTATGGAAAGGGATGCGAGAGGGGCAGTTTGCCAGATTGTTCGGTATGAAAGAGCTCAAGGACCAATAATAGTGGTTAAAGAAGGCGAAGAACCAGCTCGCTTTTGGGATGCTTTCTCTTATTATTTACCTTTGATGGATAAATCTGCTAATGGAGGAGATCGCGGGGGATCCAGAGCTAAGATTTGCCCTGGTGAGAGGAAAGTAGATACATATAATGTTGATTTTGAGATTTTCCAAAAAGCTATCAAGGGGGGTTTTGTGCCTCCATTTGCATCATCAGAGAATGAACTTGAAACCCATCTTCCTGCTAGAGAAAGCAGTTGGAGTGTGTTAAGGCGGAAGTTTGTCCCGGGTGATATGAAAGAGTTTGTCTCAGCACCGAAGATATTGCTTTCCAGGGTCTATTCAGACTCTATGATGATAGTGCACTCATCATCACCGTCATCATCTTCGCTGTCATCATCTTCCTCCTCTTCGCCTCTCTATCTCTCTCCAGATTCTATCTCTTCTGATTCTAGCACTAACTCAAAGTACTTTTCAGAATCCTCGCTAGATTCTCCTTCAGCAACTTCATGTTCTCTTCCAGTATCTTCAACCTTGTCTAATTTATCTAACTTGTCTCTCACATCTAAGTCTTCTTCCCAACCATTATCAAGTATTTATGGTGTCGATATGTCCCAGCAACATTTGCCGGCAGCTTCCTCACCATCCAAAAAATCTTCACTTTCACTTGCCGAGCGCAGAGGTAGCTTGTCAAAGTCTTTGAAGCTGCCGATGGTGACTGATAATATGAGGGTGAACAATACACCTCCAAGTTCTCTTGCCAGCCAGGAACAGGGTGCTAAGATAAACGAGAAAACTTTCTCTTGGTGCAATTCAGATAGTATAGACATTGTTTTAGAGTCCAAGGATGATGTTAAAGGAGGTAGACATTCAATTCAACAGTGCAAGTCAAACATTTCTCTGGTCAGAGTAGCTAGTCCTGACTTATATCACAAGGAAGCCTCCACTGTAAATAATTTTGATGAACTGGGTAAAAATTGCCCTGTGGGAGAAAGCTCGGGGTGTTATGTGTCAAATGGGATGGAGGAAAGTGTTGAAGAAAGTTGTAAAGTAATGCAACCTTTGGTATGCCGCTGGCCCAGTCTAGAAAGGATTGCTGCATTGGGTACCAGTGATTTAGATTCTAAAACCGCCTTTGCCATTTTAGTGCCAACCAGAGGTGTAGGCAGAGATGAGACTAGGATTCTCTACTTTTGGGTAGGAAAATCATTTTCCGATGAGAAAAACATGATTCAGTTAGATAACAACAGACTATTAGCAGATTCTGAACATATTTACTGGAGTCAAGCTGGTTATTATGTTCTTACTCAAATGGGTCTTCCGGAGGACCTTACCATTAAGGTATGGGGTTATATTTGATACCTTTTGTTGCAACTTTTGCAACGCCCTGTAATTTGTGCACTTTAGTAGCGTGGTTGTCTATTTGCCATTAAGATTATGAAGAAAAATAGAATTGCTGTTTAACAAAATCTTTTACCCCCTCCTCTTTTCTTAAGAAGTTCGCACAATTGCTCAAAATTAGGTTACCCAAACTTGAAAGTTGGTGATTTAGGGAAAGAACGTAAATGACTAGTTCTAAGTATCCTATTGAGAAGCCTAAGTTCTTTACTTTTTTGTTTTGAGGGACTAAGCAAGTGGCACAACCAATAAATCTCTTAAAATTTTATCCTATCTTCCCATCCTTTTCCCATCTCTTTTCCCATTGGTTTTTATCCTATAATCTTTATGTGTGCCTTGATGGTACCTACTGTGGACTAATTTGATTATTTCCTATGGAGAGTTTGCAAGTGTTTACCTTCTGTGGACTAATTTGATTATTTCCTATAGAGAGTTTGCAAGTGTTTGGGTATGGACAGATTAGAGCGATAAGAACAGAATGTTGTGTTGATTCATGAGTCAAGAAATTCTACTTTTTCAATGAAACTTGATAGGAAGAACAAATGAAAAATGCAAGGAATGCTTTCAAGCTCATGGCAAAATCTCGATGAAATTTTGATTTCCTTGGTTTTATTCTTCCATTGAAGCATCTTGTCTTTGCCTTAGCATCACCCACTTATATGTTATCCCTGTTGCTCAAGTTGGTGGTTATTTACAGTTTCCGTACCTCCATTTTTTTTTCATGCCTCCTCCTGTCAACCATCGCTAGAATTCCTTACCATGCATTTTGGCAAAAACATTGTTACTTATTTATTTTCTCAGATCTGAGACAACAGATCCATGCTAATAGTTTTGTCATAACTGCATGTTATTGACAGGTGGTCAATGAAGATGAAGAACCAGCAGAATTTCTTGCATTGTTAAGTGCATTGTAGCAACACTGAAGAATGGAGGATTCTGTAATGCAATGGCTTAGACCTTCTTCCAATTTTTTCAGCTGCCCTAATTTTCAACACGTGTATTTGGGCATTGAAATCAATTCTCACAGCAAAACCAGTGAGGTAAATTAATGACCTTCTGTGAACTCACATACTAGCATGTATCTATGAGTTATTATGTTTTACGTGGTTCTGCAAATAGGGATGGTAGCTTTTAGGGGGTGGGGGTTGTTTAGTTGATTCTGCCGGTGTAGGGAAATATTATAATCCTAAACTTGTGCTTATGATACCTGAATCTGCATGTTTTTGTTTCATTATAAACCATTTACTTCTTCTTCTGAGTCGTTTTTTTCTCATACTATTTACAGGCGGCTGCTTTCTAAGCTTCTTTGTGGCTATTCACCTGGCTGTACAGTGCCGTAATACTTCATAACTGAATCATTTTGTCGACCAATTGAATGTTCTTGTATATTCAATTATTACCAGAAACAAATTCCTGAAGGCTTTTTCAGGCAAAATAGATACATTGAAATTTCTCTTCCGAGGTTAATTTGCTTTCCAACTTTTGAATTTCTTTTTGTTTAGATGGTAAGATATGCTCGTTGAAATTGTTTTGATGAGCTGCCCTGATTGCCGTTGTTAAAACTAGTCATCCTTTTTTTACACCGACTGCTGTCTCTCAGGTCGGATGGGCAGACTTATCTCATCTGAGGGTATGCAGGGCAAGTTGCTGGTAGGATTAGCAATCATGACCGAAATCAACCTCGCATGGCTTTTGCATTAACTTCATAATAAGTAGTGTTGACCCGGTATTCATTATTAGGAAATGCTCTTCTGATAATAACTTTGGTCATGAATATTTGTCATTTTGCTGCTCTGGTTACCAGAGACAACTAGAGATTTCACTGATGCTTGAATCATTGTCTCCTGGTGCTTACAACATTGATGGTTCTAATAGTGGAGACCATTCATATGATAACAGGTACCACCCCCAAACGCGCATCAATCATATGCCTTTGTGAATACAACACAGCATGTTTTCATCCTTGCTCCTTGGAGTTTTGTTTTGACATAGACGCCGAGCTATAGGCCAATTGGCCAACCACGCAGCGGTTCTTTTTGATTTGTTTTCCCTATCTTCTCATGTCGTTTTATGAATGTTTATTACTTTTAATTATCAATATTAGTAACAAGGATAAGAGACAAGCAACCAGATAACCAAGCCGTTGTCTTCGTAGTCTGAGCAAGTTGATTCGGACCCAGATGATATTAGGTGGTCTGAGCAAGTTGAAACGGACCCAGATGGATTGACAGGGACTTCCACCTCTCTTATTATTTAACCTCTCATCTTTGACACCCCCCCTGGGCTCGAAAATCACTGAACTTAAGTGCCCGTTAATGTCATGTTGGTTTTTCTTCTTTTATGATTCTTTTTTTATTATGCTCAATTCGAGGGGAAAGGAAAGGAAAATAGATGTGAACTTGATAAAGACAGGCCATAATAATTCTTGCTACGAAGGTCTTTGGTTTAGACACGGGACGTTGCCTTTTTGACTGGACAAATGTACAAAAATCCAACAAATTCGAGGATGTTTTAGTCGGCAAGTTTGAATAAGTCGCAACTTGGCAGATATTATCAAGCCCGAGAAGGCAGACAGTTTTGCAGAAAGTAGGAGGCAGTATCAAGCAATAATGTAGGAGATATACTACTGTCATTTGGAATATGTCGCCCAGTAACAAAACATAAATGTTGGATCCCTGATGCTATGATCATCATGACACGTTTTATATGTTGAATAAAATTTCAATATAGTATTATTATTATTATTATAAATATGGTAAGAGGAGTTGTTTTTTAATTATTTTTTATTTTTTTAATATTAATATATCAGAATAATATAAGAACATTAAAAAAACTAATTAATTTTTTTTTTCTTTAGCGAAAAGCTTCACAACCAACAAAACAATTAGGGGCACATAAGTATTTGTGTTATGTTTGTTTCTTGAAAAGTGGTTTTTGAAAACCACTTTTCTGTATTTGTTTGTTATTAGAAAAGTTGGTCAATGAAAAATACTTTTCAGTCAAAGAAAAATTTGGTTTGGTTTCCAGAAAAGTGTTTTTTTAGAAAATTTGGGGAGAACATATTTTCTGGAAATTGTGAAAAATTTAAAAATGTCATATTATTTGCTGATTATATCAAATTTGATCTTCAAATTTTTGATTGCTATATATATATATTGTTTTGAATATTTATTTTTCAATTTCATCTCTTAAAATTTAATTTTTATATTAACTTTGGTCCTCATTTTTATAATTGTTATTTACTTTTCCCTTATCATTTTTTTTATTGAAAATTTATCTATCAAATTTGATCCTCATTCTTTTGATTGTTACTTATTTTATTTGAAATAATTTATGAAATGTTAATTATTATTATTTTAATTTCTTTATTTTTTTATTTTTTAGATTTGATCTCAATTATTTTGATTATTATTTATTTTATTTAAGATAATTTATGAAATTATATATTTTTTTCATTTTCATTCTCATTCAAATTTTTAATTTGTAAGATTTGTTCCTTATTATTTTAATAAACTTGAGAAAATAAAACATTAATAAGTTTTTTTCTAACTCATTTTATGTGGCATAACCAAATACTGGAAAGTGTTTTTTTACTTATTTTCTATTATATTATCAAATATCAAAAAATAATTCACTTTTCTGAAATTTATTTTTTCTAATCTTGAAATTTATTTTTTAAAAAATATTATTTTTCAGCAACTTGATTTATAAAGTAATGGATAAGTCACATGACAATACTGACATAACCTTGCTAATGTGCTTCATAGCATGACTGGCATGTATTAGTTTTTTGAGCTGCTAAATAGCTCCATTATTACAAGTTCCAGTTGTTGAGGAGATTTTCTATCTTTTCTACATGACATTTGGTACTGATGCTCATCATAAACATTCTAGACTCTTCTTCTTCTTTTTTTTTTAAATAAAATTATAGGGTGCTGAATTTTTTTTTACCCCGACATTCAATGGGGGTATCCTTTAACTAATTTATATATTAATTAAAAAAATTAAACAATTTTATACAATTTAAAATTTTACATTTCATATCGATTTAATTGAAAATTTTTATGCTTTTTAAAAATGACTAGTGATATACTATAAATTACTCTCTATATTATAAAATCTCTTTAATATAAAACTCATGACATACAAAAATAATAAAAATACCTCAATCTAAAATTTTTGTTTTCTATTAATATCTATTTTTTTAAAAAAATATATTTAAAATAACTAATAAAATACCACTAATACTCACTCACTCACTTAGACCAAGTTAATTTAATGTATAATTCCTCTAAATTTAACTTCAAGATTTAAACTTTTAGTAGATATAGAAATTGAGTAAATCTTATTGGTCCATGGGACTATCCAATGTGTTTTAATAAGATGATAGTTACTTTGAAATTTACATTGAAATATTATTTTTTATTTTTTAAAATTTATTTTTCATATCAACAAATCAAGATAATTTTAAAATAAAAAAATTAATTTTTTAAAAAACATTTGTACCCCCAAGAACAAACAGCTTTGGTTAGTCCTAAAAAGGAAATATTTATGAAAATATTACAGTGAGTCCTTTTGTATTAATGAGCGAGATATATTTCTTCGTTTCCTTTTCTCTTTATATGTCCTATTAAAATATATGAAAAAGGTTCTCCTAGGGGCGGGGTTATTGAGAAAAGGTTCGTTTTTTTCTTGAAGAGACAAGGCATATTTTGTATTGATATATGCGTTTTGTTCGTATTAATTTAGCTAGCTATCGTGTCATCGAATTTACTCTTTTCTTTCTTTTAGATTGTGATGTTTTGTCTTCCAACATTGTTGTTGTTGTCTCTTTGCGTGAGGAATTTCTGGCGTGGGGAATTTTTTCTAACCGAGTTGTGTCTCGGACACAGCTAGTTTAGCAAGTAGTTTATAATAGTCAGTCAAGATTTTGTTGTTAAATTTTGATGCGTTTTCATGTTTTTGTTTCTATAAAAGACTAAAAGAGGACAGTGGTTTCCAAGATGGGTTACCATACATGCCCCTCATTTTGAAGTCTTGACCTTTTTTACCATTTCATTCCTTTTGAGATCCAAAAGGATGTGTGAAAATGCAGCTACAGCAATGTATTGTGCTGAAATTACTTTATAAATACCTGTACATTGTTCTTTTGCAGTATTGACAAATGACAGAGCCAGATACCAAACTGAGCTGGAAGTTATTGGTTGACAAGAATGCCAACAAAGTCCTTTTTGCAGAAGCTGGAAAAGATTTTGTGGACTTTCTGTTCAACCTCCTTTCCTTGCCTGTGGGTACCGTGATTAGGCTTATCACAAACGCAACCATGGTTGGCTGCATTGGAAATCTTTACCAGAGCATTGAAAACCTCAATCAAACTTGCATGCAGCATAATCAAGATAAGGATTTACTTTTAAAGCCCCATGTGCCAAACCATGTTGCTAATGTGCCTATCTTGCAGCCTGACACTAATCAAGCCGAGAGAAAGCTGTACATGTGTGTAAAGCAATGCCGGTGTACCACAGACTGTAAAGACACCATTTTTGCTACTTGCAGAAATCCAATGTGTTATGAAGTGAAGTTTGTTGGTGAGAATAATTCTACTGCTGATACAACCAGTGAGGGAGGATATGTGAAGGGATTGGTTACATACATGGTGACTGATGATTTGTCAGTGTCACCAATGTCAATGATATCTGGTGTTGCTCAGCTAAACAAGTTCAATGTTAGGGATTTTGGCGCTCTTGAGGAAAGGATGGCTGAGTTTGGGATCAATGGGGTAAGAATTTACGCTCTGAATTTTGTTGTTTTTAAAGTTGGTGGTTAACAGCACGAAACTTTGTCTGGACCTCTGATATTAATAGTTAATACTAGTG
>Ga0325414_1005426_pt1 | contig 13476 bp, 9 predicted proteins | sample PopdelMetagenome_8_FD_206183 | JGI IMG/M metagenome (GOLD analysis project Ga0325414, IMG submission 206183) | Populus deltoides microbial communities from Bellville, Georgia, United States - Leaf-PdKOR-R3 | ecosystem: Host-associated > Plants > Phyllosphere > Phylloplane/Leaf | place: USA...
GGTTCAACCTAAAAGTTGAAGCTATTAAATGAGATTTCAAGATTTGGTTTTATATTATTCCTTAACATTTTACATTTTGATCCTTTATTGTTGAATTTTTTTCTTTTCTTAAAAAAATTAAAATATTTGGTCATCCATTTAGGTATAAAAGGCTACGATTAAAAAATAATAATAAAAAAAAACTTTGGCTAATATGGACCGCCATACAAGTTTTTTGAGACCTTGGAATTGAATTCAATTCATATGGCTAAATTAATTCGAATGTTTGAAAAATGTTTTAGGATATTAATTTGAATTTAAAATGAAATTCAATTTATAAATATTACCACAACCAAATCAAAAGGAACCTCTGATTTGTTTAATGAATTCAATTATAATTAACATTGAAAACTATTTTTCAAAAATATTCATCTCTTTCTTTTCTTTCAAAAACCAAAATTGCCAGACATGAGCATATCTTCTTCCACTCCTTAACTCTTACCAATACCCAACAAAACCACAACACTCAACAAGAACAAAAACAACAATTAAGCAAACCTGGCCATGCCATTTCTCTTCTCCAAAACAACAAAAACCCGAAGAACCAATACAACTACACACCCTTCTCATAAAAACCTCTTTTATCAAAGAAAAACATGCATTTGGCAGCCTTTTATTGTCATTTGCTTCATTTAACAATTTGGGCTCTCTTAATTATGCTGAAAAATTGTTTGATACTGTTGATATCCCAAGAAACTCATTAATTATGTATGCTACCATGATAAAAGCCTATGCAAATTTTGGTAATCCAAAGGAGGCGTTTGTTTTTTTTATTGAAGAATGCTATGTGATCAGAATCATGGGTATCCTAATGATTTTACTTTTACTTGTATGTGTTTACTAAAAAAAAAACATTAAAAAATCTTAAAACATAAGTTGACTCGCAACCCCAAACAGCCCTTGGTCGTTTAGGTCTCAACCTCCGAGGTCTAGATTTGTCCTGGTCTTCAGAGAAATAACGGTGAGCGTTTATCACCGGTAACAGGTTAAGATATTTTGTAATGTCGAAAAGGGGAGGGTGAAAAAGAAGAACACAAGCAATGGAGAGGTTTGGTGAAGGACATCTGATGGTTTGACAAGCGATTCTGATAAATTTTTCATGTTGCAGAAATTCGGTGCACGCACCAAATGATCTGAGTGGGCTGCATAATTATTCTAAACAGTACGTTAGAAAAAAATAATAGCAGCCAAAAGCCTCTTGCCTCTGACTCGGTGAAGGCCTTCTGAATCACGAAAGTACAGGACTCGACGCATGAAGGAAAAAAAATTCCAATTTTCTAGATGCAGTGACAAATTGCTTAGTAAACTCCAAGTAAACGGTTTAGTGGGTGGTAGAAAAACTTGAGGCTGCTTCAATTTTATAAGAGATAAAATGCAGTCATTGCTTACGTTTGCGTGACCACACCAAGTGTAAACGAGGCAGCAGAGAGGCTCGACTTAAATGCAGCTTTATGAAGGGATTTCTGACCTTAAAAATATTTAAAAAACTAGCTACACAAATATTTAACACAAATGTTAGGATAATCAAACCTTTTACGATGAATGTTTTTCAAGTTAATGGGTTTTGCATTTATTTATTTATTTTCTATTAACAAACTCAAGATGGATATGAATGAAAAGACAATTAAATATTATTGAAAAATTAATAAATCCATTAGGCATTTAGTGGCCAAGATGGTAAGGAAACAATATAATTATTTTTCAAATTATGATGGTCCATTGACTAATTTTGTTAAACTATATATAGATTAAGTTATAATATAATTCACTCAATTAAGTTTTGGAGCGGCCGTGGACTTTGAATAATCACATATATATTTGAAGGCAGTTGTAGGACTTCTTTTCAATATTTGTTAAGTGTTTTATAATGCATCATGTTTATATTTATTGAATAATTTTGTTGTATATTTTCTAATTTATGTTCATTATTTTAATTTTTTAAGATGTGTTTTCGTTGTGGTTGTGAGTAATTGTTGACATGTAGAGTTGCCTTTTGTTGTGGTTTTTTTTTAATTATAAATTCTTGGTCTGAGGATTATAACAACAAAAACCAATAGTGAAAACACCAATGGAATCGCAATTCCATCAGTATTTTTGTTGAAAATTCCACTGGAGTGTTCGCAACCATTTTGAAACTTTTAATTATAAAACTTATGGAATATTTAGGATTTTCTGAAAAAAAATTGTATGTTGTCAAAAAAAAACAAATGATGGTGGAATTGGTGGCGGTTTGCAATTATTTTTAAATCTTTTATTCTATCATAAATCTAAGTGCTGAGAAAAAATAAGTGGTAAAATCTCTAACTTTTTGATGTGAAAATTTTATTAATGATTCTGTTAGTATTAGCTATTGCTAATGAAATTTTTTATGGAACAAAAAAACCTAATAAGATATTTTTCAACGATAATTTTTTATCAACAATGTTAATATCGATGGAATTTTAACTAAATACTATCGAAATATCTCATCAACATTTTTCAATATTTTGGTAGTGAAAATGAAGTGCAATTCTTGGCATATCTTAATTTTTTTGCATAATTTTTCGCATGATTCATTTGCATTTGTATAACCGAGTTTTAATTTTTTGGAATTATACTATAACTTACTTAGTCCTTGTACTTTAATATAACAAATTAATTAATTCTTGAAGTTTTAGAAACTATTAAATCATTTCTCGCGGGTTATATTAATTTTTTTAATGTAAAAAAATATATAGATACTGCTAATATATTTTCTAGTAACTCGAAGTAATCTTGTAGCTAACATCCAACTTACTTCTTACAGTTATTCATAAGCAATTAAGTACACATGAAAGATGTAAGATTGAAGAAACAAAAGTAACAAGGGGGGACAAAGATTGGCTCTCTTGTCCCATTTTCAAGAAATTACACTCCTTGGGGAAAATGAAGAATGATATTGGAACTGTACAGTTTTCAACATTAAATTGTACATGAACAGATGTGCTCACATTGTTTTGAGGGTGTGGCTATCTCTTACAGTTTGAAACAAAACTAAAGTTTATTGTCTTTCGTTCAATATTTTCTTTCCTCTTGGATTTTCCCGGTGATATGGTTATAAGGAATGTTTAGCTGACTGTTATTTATGAATGAAGATCACAAAAGGAGAGAAACAAAGAATAGACTCTACTGACCAATTCTTGCCATAGAACAGTTTTAAGAAGGGATTCGTAATTATACAGAATAACTGGACAACCATACTCAAATATATACATATGCAAGTGTTGGCTTTCTGTAGTGCTCCAAATCGTTAGCTTTGGTTTGAGTAGTCCTTCAGGCCCTGGCTTTAAAGCGATCGAGGCAATGGAACTCTGGAAGCCAACAAGGTGGCTTTTCTGCACCATCACCCATGTGGTAAGTTTTGATCAGTGGCCTGATGGGCACATGCATGATATTCACAAAATGGCTAATCTCTGGACAGCACTAGACTTGGTTCCTCTGGTACTCCACCTACATGAGAGAATGGCCAAGCTCCAGTAGGAAAATGGAAGACAGCTAGTTTCCCATTCCCACTCCTACTCCACCATTGAGGGATGAGATAGGTTCCAAATTCTGTAAATTTAGCAAATTAAGAGTAGGGGACCCCATCCAACCAATCCTCAATGGTTTATTGATAGCCCTCTTCCGAGAATGCCCCTTTCTCGCTGGTTTGTGCATCTTCTTTCCTTTTCTCCCACGTTAATATGAGGACGTCTGCATATCTACATGAACAGATGCACTCTATACATTAAAATGTGAAGTATGGATTAATTGTTTTAGAAGTTCTATAATCTATCAACCTAGCTAGCTTTTAAATCCATGAATTGTGATCGACCTAGCCTCAATTTAATTGCGATAATGATCCCAGAGAAAGGGAGTATAGGACTTTTGACATCAAATATGTATCTTCATGGGAGCCCAAAATTAATGTAATCATAATTGAAGGCCAATTAAGTCATTTGAATGCAATTGATCACCAATGGTTCAAGGAATATGGTGTTTTCACTTTTCAGACCACAAATCCACAAAAAGCAAAGATGTGTTTTCAATGCACACATGATGACGACCTAAATACTCCAAATTATGACCCGAATATCGATATTTTATACTGAAAAAGATTCAAACCTGTTTGATTCTCGCAGTTAATTACATTTATCTACTACGATATTATTGCAACATTACAGGGAGTCCTGGATATATATATATATATATATATGTGTGTGTGTGTGTGTGTGTGTGTGTGTGTGTGTGTGTGTGTGTGTGTGTGTGTGTGTGTGTGTGTGTGTGTGTGTGTGTGTACATTATCAAGTTTTTATTGGTATATCTTCACCCAAAAAAACACTAGATTAAGAAAGATTTACGAGTGTATTTTTTCAGGAAAACAAGCACGTTCTAGTGAAGGCACGTTGGGTATGGTGCTAGCCAGATCAAGACATGATTGGGCTTGGTAGTGTGCCAATCCTTGAGAACATTGGGTCTAGCACTAGCCAGACTCAGTCGCGATTGGACTTGGCAGTGTGCTAAGCCCTGGGCATGTTGGGTCAGACGCTAGCCAAACCCAGACACGATTGTGATAGGTAGTGTGCCAGGCCCAGGGCACGCCCAAGAGAATGATCATCCTTTCTTGGCACATCTAATGGAATGAGGTAATGTGGGTCTGGAGAACATGTTAAACCCAAGGTATTTAAACTTGGCATTTAGTCAAGTCTAAGGTAACATGGGTCAACATGTCAAACCCAAAACATATGGACTTGGCAGTCCTTCAAGTCCAAGGTAACATGAATATGACAAACATGTCAAACCCAAGGTACTTGGACTTGGCAGTCAGTCAAGTTTAAGATAGCGTGGGTGTAACGAACATGTCAGAATCAAGGTACTTAAACTTGGTTATTCGCTAGGTCCAAGGTAATGTGGGTCTGGCAAACATGTCAGATCCAAAGCCCGTGGACTTGGTAGTTAGCCAGGTTCAAGGGAATGTGCATCCTCCCATGGGCAATTCTAAGAGAATGACCATCCTCCCTTGACATACCCAATGGAATCTGGGTCTGGCAAACATGTCAAATCCAAAGCTCGTGGACTTGATAGTTAGCTAGGTTCAAAGGAATGTGCATCCTCCCTTGAACAAGTCTAAGAGAATGATCATCCTCCCTTGACATACCCAAAGGAATGAACATCCTCTCGTGAGCATCCTCTTTAGAGCACGCCCAAGGAAATGATCATCCTCTCTTGGGTCTAACTTAGAAGAAGAACTCAGTCTCCATAATTTAGTTACATTTGACTTCTTGGACCCTAATTTTCCTACACTTTTTAGGTGTGTAAAAGTCCTCTAAGGACACATCATATTCCCATCAAACATTAATGTAGATGTAAGGAATATTTATCTCTCATTAAATGCTATTAGAATAAAATTACACTCCAGACCCTCCTCTTCACAAAAAGACAAAACTTATTAGCTATAAATACACCATGAGACTTTAAGGACAAAGGTTCACAATTTTCATTTTCTATTGCATATATATTTTCAGGTTATCTCTCTCTAGAATATTATTGTATTTTCTCTCTCTTAAAAAATACTTATTTAAGTATCGGAGAGTCCCACCTCTACTAAAGGAGATCTTTTGTAAGTACCAGCTACAAGCCACATTGGCTTACAAAGTGCTAAATACAAGTTATCAATCATCTTAGCTAGAGAGAATAAATGAGATTGTTAGAATCAATTGATTAACTGATTATCCAATCTAAAAACCCTATTCCTAAACTATTTTGATTTTTAGGACTTCATCATATAAAAACAGTATGGCTTTAAGTTTTTTACAAGAATTCCATATAATTTTCAATCATGTGCTATTATATGTTTTCTGCATCTTTCATCATAATGATCCAAACCTCTTGAACACGCGGTCAAGCAACCCACACTTTAAGACACCAATTCCCGAAAAGCCAAGTAAATTAGGTTTTATGAGAGTGTGACACAAAAATTACTTGTACCTAGACACCAGCACTATTGGAAACGGAAATCCCCACCCAACGAATATTAATTCGCGAATGAGAAGTATAAAGATGACGCCACGAAGTCAGTTGTTCTTCGATAAATCGTTTAGAGAACCAAGAAAGGGAGATTGTCCCACCAGTACACAACAAGTGTGGCAAATAAGAAGTTTTATTAATCTGAATTGTCTAACCTTACATGTTTGGTTATATCTTTATTTATACTAACTCTAGACTGAAACAAACCCTAATAGACCTCTTATGTGGACTTATATGATGCTCACTTACAATTAAACCCAAATAATATAAATAAACCCTAAACTAAGAAGAAAATAATAATAACAATAATAAAACCAAATTTAATATCATAAATATGATAAAATCAGATTTTTTGCCCTTTAGAAGCCTTATATAAGTTAGGAGAATCAAATTTGAAGTTGTCTCCTCTTAAGTTTTCTTGTTTGTAAAATATTCTTAGCTGACTTGAAAACTTATTTAATGATAGATTGCTACTATAATAATGATAGAATAATTGTTTTCATACACCATAAGGATTCCATATTAATATGGAGTCCATACCACACATGAAAACTATATTGTTGCCCATTAAATATCCTTGCAAGACTAGAAAAATTTCAAAATCAGTTGTCACATCCTTCAAGAAAAAGAATCCTAACCAAATAGAAAGTCCACAAGTCAAAATGAAATAAATAACAAAATTCATACAGCCTTTGTTAACCAATATTGTGATGTCTTCTTGAACTTTGATTGACCTGAAATTTTGACTCAAGATAGGAAAACATGTCAGGAGACTTCAAATAAACTTTTAACCCGATCCAACGATTAGATTGAAAATTATAATTGTTGCCGTGAAACTAAACAGTTGCGCATTTTATGTCAGAATCCTAAAATAACTGTTTTTTTTTTTGCTCGGATAGCATCAGTATGGCATTAAGTTTTTTACAAGAATTCCATGTAATTTTCAATCCTGTATTTCTGTATGTTTTCTGCATCTTTTATCATGCATGATATCTCATTCCTTTTGCTTTGCTAATTTTATATCTAAAATTTGTGATATCCAGCCTCAAAGCTCGATCATAATGGATATCTGTGGAGACCACGCGCAAACGGGATAATGTTGTAAATACAGTGCTGGACAATGTCGATTTCAAACCCTCTACTCATTGGCATTTTATATTCGCATACCATGGCAAGACATCATGCAGTGCTGCGAGCAATCTTATGGCGTCAAAATCCCATTTTTATCTAAATACTCTCTTGTTTCTTTTATTATCTGTCTTATGTTTAAAGTCATCTTCGTGGAGTTTATTAGACACAGAAAGAGACTACAGCAGGTGGGTGTCATGGAATGTTAATAATCACCAAAAGAGGGCCATGTTGATGGCAAAGTCTACCGTTCAGACCCCAGGCGCTGATGGAAAATTAGTTCTCGACGGCAAGCTAAGGCAAGCTGAGATGAACAGTGTCAGGGTGACTGTAAGCCAAGACGGGACTGGAGATTTTAAGACCATAACAGAAGCTATCAATAGCATTCCACCATACAACACCAGAAGGGTTATAATTGCAATCAAACCTGGTGTGTATAGGTACGTTTTCAATCCACTAAATGTCAAAGCTGCACATCACATTAATACAGGATTAATTGTCTCTACTCATGAAGATACTAACTTGATGTGACGATTATTCCAGGGAAAAGATTTTTATCCCTAGAACGTTGCCCTTTGTTACATTTCTAGGCGACTCGAGTGAGCCACCAACTATTACTGGCAATGACACTGCCTCGGTTTCAGGAAAAGATGGGAAGCCATTGAGAACATATCAAAGTGCAACTGTTGCCGTAGATGCTAATTATTTTGTTGCCATCAGCATGAAATTTGAGGTAAGAGCTAAAAGTCATGATCAAAACAGGGCTTGATTAAAGACCAGGTTTTAAGCGCCTTTTTTGGCAAGTTTCCTATAATTGTGTGGATAATGACTTTGTTTCTTAATATTCTCTCTCGTTTTTTCCCTCGACATTTGGATGAAATATTAAGAATATAAAGTAGAAGTATAGGTTTTTTTTTTTTTTTTTTTTGTTAAGGCAACTCATGCCTTCTATAAAACTGGATCTGCTCGGCAATTCAGCAGCCTAGCTAGCGCTTCACACGTATGAAATGACAATGTTGGTCGTCACAAAGATTCCATTGTTGCTCGAAAACTCCAAAATTCCCGACACAAACTAGTGTCTATTCACGGGACTGCAAAACTGGGCTCGAATAAAACCAGGAGCAATTATAAATTAAATTGCAAATCCTTTGATGATGATATTGTCCATTGTCCTTGATAAATTCCCTGTTTTACATCATGATGAGCTCACACTCAGAGGAGTGTATATACGTCCAGGTTTCATAGGAAGACCGAACAAGAAGCAACAGAGTTAAATTATGGAACTGGATTGCAATTAATTAATACAAAAGAAATCTCTGTGAATTGATGCAGAACACAGCTCCACATGTGATTGGAACCAAGCAAGGGCAAGCCGTAGCACTTCGTATATCAGGGACCAAGGCGGCATTTTATAACTGTAGCTTTTATGGAGATCAAGACACTCTATATGACCACAAGGGTCTTCACTATTTCAATAATTGCTTCATTCAAGGCTCGGTTGATTTTATTTTCGGCTCTGGCAGGTCCTTTTACGAGGTTAGTCTACGTCCCTATTGTTAGTTCTTATTACGGTCCGGCTCGCGAGTGTCAAGAATATTTGTTGAAGGGTATATAATTGCCTGCTTCTGACTAATAAACTTATTATTAAGGGTCCATTGGAGGCCCATGGAATCTGAAGATGTACAGTGGGGATTGTTATAGGACTGTCTTCCCTTGATTCTTTCCATTTCTTTGATTTTTATCTGCTAAGCTAGTAGTTCTGATTTGTGCCCTCCTAACAGCTAATTAGGCACGTAAAATATTATGTGCAGAATTGCCATTTGAATTCCATTGCCAAGAAAGTGGCATCCCTGACTGCTCAAAAGCGCAGCAATTCGTCTTTGGCAAGTGGGTTTTCCTTCAAGGATTCTACAATAACCGGGAGTGGTTTGATTTACCTCGGCAGAGCTTGGGGTGATTATTCCAGAGTTATTTTCTCTTACACTTTCATGGACAAAATAATTCTTCCTCAAGGCTGGAACGACTGGGGTGACCAGCGACGCGATTCGTAAGTTAATATAATCAATCATCTGTACAAATTTATTAGTTTTATAATTATCACTTTTTGGTATTAAAAAAAAAAAAGAGTTATTCAACCTAGAAATCTAAATTATTAGATGATATTCCGGTATATTCTCCTATTATATTCACTTTCATGTAAGATTTAAATCAAGAAAATCAAATATTAATTATAGAGTACCTTGTTGTTCCGATAATGTTTGGCAGGAGAGTGTATTATGGAGAATACAAGTGTACTGGACCTGGAGCCAACCTGACCGGACGCGTGGTATGGGCTCGTGTTTTGACAGATGAAGAGGCTCGGCCTTTTATCGGAACTTACTATGTCGAAGGGGATACCTGGCTCATTAGCCCTTAAAATTTGAGTTCTCCTGCCTTTAAGTCACTCATGCATCCAAGGGCCAATATATAATGTCCTTAAAAGTGCTGCTAGTAATGTTCGATGGTGCTGCTCTTCGCGAAGGCCAATCAAGATGAAAATTAAATCTCTCTGCCTTTCCTTTTAACATAATAAATTCAAGTGGATAATTAAGATCTTGATTGAATTGGTGTGTGTTTTAAGCACTTTCATTCATGTATGTTAATGAAAGTTACCTTGTATTGTTGTTCCGAGGAGCAGCGAGGGGAAATTAGAAAACAATATGATTTATTCTTAATTAAAAAGATTTAACAAATACGTCCTTGATGGTATGTAGAAAACAATATGATTTGTAATTGTGATATAGATGTATAGTAAAATGTAAGTAGTATGCATGTATAGATGGTATGTATTTAATTATTTCACTTGTATAACCCAAAGAAAAAAACTATTTGATGTGCGATTGCATATCTATACATTTGAAATATTAGAATCTAGGGAAAGACAACTTATCAATGCTCCAAATCAAGTCCAAATGCAAGATTCAGAGATCTTCCAGCTGTGGACGCTCTTATCGTCTTCACTCTCACGGTTATGCTGACCAGTGCCAAACCTGGTTTCAGTCCCTTGTTCTCTCCTGCTGTGGCCGGTCTTGCCGTTTGATTCTTTCATTTCCTCTGGAAAAACATCATCCTGGTACTGGCATCTCACTAGAGCTTTCAGCAACAACGCTAATGAAGCCATGTTTGCCCTAACAAGCCTAGGACAGGAGCAGAAACACGGCACGAAGCAGCTCTCTAGCTAGATTATCACCACTATATATCCTCTCTTTATAACTTATTATAAACATCAGTTCAACTACCCTTTTGAACTATGATCAACTTCACAACAAGAATGTTGTGCGTGTCTTTACGTGCTCACATGTACATGCATAAAGATTAATTAATCAATTATAGTTAATTGCACAGCTTCTTCATGCAAGCTTGAACGCATTTTTCCGCAGAAAAAATATTTGAGACATGAAATCGATCTATCCATGCGCAGTTCGTGCCATGTAAGTTTTGTGAGGGTGTCGGCCATCTCACCCCTCTAAACGAGTCAAAGGGGGAGTTGGGCAACCTCAAGACTACTTAAATCCAACAGAAGGAGAGAACCATGACGTGTTTCATCAACTTTAATCTGCTTGTCCAATACAAAATGTCAACATCAACATAAACATCGATGTCGATATTGGTGTGATAACCCAGTCAACTTGTTTTAACAAGCAGTGTTCATCACTCATTTTTAATTTGACCCAAAAGAGGCACTTGGCTAGATAGAACAGGTTGTTTCTGAATTCCGATTGGCATCCGTAATTAATCCCGTACCTAAAAACTAAAATTTGAAATAAACCAGAAGCGGCGTCGTCGTCGTCGTCTTGTGACTAATTTGTCGATTGATATGTATGATCTTACAAAGTGGTTAACTTATTTGGCTGTTTAGAAAGTACTTTTTATGGGAAATTAACAAAGAATGCAAATTAAGGAAAGCCCCCTAGAAGTCACTATCTATTTCGTACCTAACGTTATTCGTAGGGCCAATCTCAACAAGGCACAGTCTGGTTGATCGAACTACCATGAATTCTTTCTGTCATGGTTGGTGAGATTGAAAGCAGGGCGTGCCACCCTCATCCCATCAAGTAAGAAAACTTGTTGTCTAAAAACTAGTGTGTAATATGTGAGTTGAGTTGGAAAGCATATCTGAAATTTCTAGAGATGTCTAAAAGTGTAGCAGTTAATAATTTTTTTTATTTTTAAAAAATTATATTTTATATTAACACATTAAAATATCTCAAAACAACAACAAAAAAATATATAAAATGTAAAAAAAATAATATTTTTTAAAAACATTTTTAAAATATAAAAACAACAATATACTTCCACCTATTAATTTAATAAGTACATATAAAAGTGTCTGCATCAAGTTGGCCAAAATATTATTTTTCACCAGTGCTCCCCTTCTAAGCCGCAACATTAGACCAGGCAGGCATCATAGCGAGTGAAGAATTAAATTACCTCAATCAATATATATATATATATATATAACACATATTACATCCAATTTAAAGCTTGCCGGCCCGGTATTGCAATCTGAAAAATTGAGACACCACTTCAACAGTCACAAAGTTTGCTAAACGAAAACATCAAGTCATGTTCTTATATTATCCTTTGAAAAATAGAACCAAGCTTATTTAGGGATTGCATTTTTATAATAAAACAGGTTCAAATCCTAATAACTAATATTTATTATATTATTATGTACTGAAAGAGGACTGTCCTCGTTCTATAATCCACAGTTCTTTGAATTCTCTCAATGAATAAAAAATATGTTACACTTTGGATCGATATAATTAATCCAAAGTTATTTAAATTCTCTCAATAAATAAAAAAAATATTACATTGATATAATTCATAACTAGCCTTTTTTTTCATTTTTCTCTAACATAAACTTCTCATCATATCCCAAAAAATCTAAATAACTTAGCAGTAAAATTTATATATCAAATAATTAGTTAATTTCTTAGTTTTAATAATCTAATCAGATGGATGGGTGACTTGTAATTTGTACCTGGTGTCTGGTAGGTCAAGGTGATTAATAGCTGATATTTTTAAAAGATTTTTTTGTATATTTTGAGACTCTCTGGTACTTAAATATATTTTTAAAGAAATAAAATATAATGATATTTCATAAAAATAAAATTTAAAAATATATATATATTAAAAATATTGAGAATGTAGAAATCTCATGTGAAAAAAAAATTTATGGGATTTTTATTAAAAAAAATAATATAGGATTACACGAGAATTGAGACAACATTTTCATTTTTCACTTAAACAAAGAAATTGTAGTCAATTCCCATTTAACCGCTTAAACTAATATCAGTTAAATAGCATATGTGTTTTTGTCTCTCTAATTAATAACTTAGGACTAGAACATTATTATTATTTTTTTTTTAGATTAGAGAGTACATACAAAGAGTAAGGTTATATAGAGAGAAGGAGATTGAAAGCACTAATAATTGTATTAAGGAAAGAGCTAGCGATTAGCGAGAAGTAAATTATAAAGATATTAAATGTCCTATTTTTCATGTTAATTTTTAGAAGATAAACTTTTGAAAATCACTAACTCAATAATTGATCACGTCAATATTAACTCCTACTCTACACAAACAGTTTGTTTACACGATTGCAGTAGCTTTTAAAACAAATCATGTAAATAATATATTTGATAATATTAAAACTCAAATTATTGTGTATTTAGAGCCCGCTGAAACCATCGGTTCGTCAAAAGCAGCTCTCAGCTGCTTCTCACGCGGCCACATCTATGTCAGGTGAATTAATTCACCTGGATACTATTCACATGAACAATGTCTCAACTGTTCATTAGACCGCATCTGACCCGGTAAAAAAAATTCTAATTATGTTTTACTCAAAAAACTAGTGTTTAATATTATTCAATAACACTACATAAATTAGAAGGACATCGCATGATGACGTAACATTTGCAGAACTTGATCGCAATTCTAATTTTGTTTCTGATGATATTTTACCTGATTTTATTGCACGCTCAAAATACCATGAAAACTATAATTCTTATCGGCTAAATTTCATACGCGATGAAATTATAGATAAGTTAATGGAATAATAAAAAAATATTTGATATAAAGTATTATTTATTTAATGATGTAATAGTTGTAGTTAAATCTACAGTATTTAAATTAAAAATCATCAATATTAATATATATCTTTTTTAGTTATTTTATAACCTCAATTTGAAAAGTATTTTTAATCAAACACATTAAACTACTTTTTATTCAACCTCAATTTCAA
>Ga0325414_1005427_pt1 | contig 13476 bp, 10 predicted proteins | sample PopdelMetagenome_8_FD_206183 | JGI IMG/M metagenome (GOLD analysis project Ga0325414, IMG submission 206183) | Populus deltoides microbial communities from Bellville, Georgia, United States - Leaf-PdKOR-R3 | ecosystem: Host-associated > Plants > Phyllosphere > Phylloplane/Leaf | place: USA...
ATGCAGGACAGACTTAATTAACTCCAGCCGACCTGCATAAGAGAGGTACTTTCCCATCCAATTTTGAATAGCAGATTCTAACCTGTGGATGAGAGGGGAGAATTGGCTGGCAAGAAGCCTGTGGGGGTTGAGAGGGACACCGAGGTACTTAAAGGGAAATCTTCCTTCAGTGTACTAGGAGAGGCTAAGGATGGCCTGCTTCGTATCCTCCGATACCCCAGCAAAGAAGATAGAGGATTTGGATGTATTAATTTCAAGGCCAGAAGACTCCCCAAAAATTGTAAGCTGCTGGAGGAGGATGTTAACAGAGGTCATGTCACAACGGCAAAGCAGGAGAATGTCATCAGCAAAACCAAGATGACTGATTCCCAAAGCTTGACATTTAGGATGGAAATTGAAACCCGAATGTTGGGTGGTGCTTTTTAGAAGTCTAGAGAGGTACTCCATGCAGATAATGAAGAGATAGGGAGACAATGGATCTCCTTGCCGAACACCACACTTGCCTTGGAAGAACCCAAATAGATTGCCATTGACACAAACAGAGAAAGAGGCAGTTTCCACACATTTCATAACCAGATGAACGAACCTAGCAGGGAACCCCAAAAGGTGGAGGAGATCGCGAAGAAATGACCATTGAACTGTATCAAAAGCTTTCCTGAAGTCAATCTTGATGGTGCAGCGGGGCGATACACGTTTCCTTCCATACATCCTCAGCAGCTCTTGCATGAGATTAATATTGTCAGCCATTAATCTCCCACCAAGAAAAGCATTTTGGGAAGGGCCGATGATATCGTTTAATACATGAGCTAGCCTCTCTGCAAGAAGCTTGGAAATAACTTTGTAAGTGACGTTGCAGCAAGAGATGGGAACTTGATTTGTTGTTAACATAAGTTATCACCATGAATACCTGATAATATTTACAAGTATTGGCATTACTCGAATAAGATAATTAATGTAATCATGTTAACAATTTATAATCCAAGTGGACCCTCCTTTATGTGTGGTTTCCAGTCAAGTAATAAAAAGAGTTTATACTATACTTATTTGAAATATCATTAGTGAATCCTTTAACCTTGACAATTGTTTTATCTTTGTTTAAATCCTTACATCATTATCACATCTCAAAGCTCTCTTCAAATCTTTTCTTTTATTTATAATTCTATATAGTTCACCTCCATGTGGTTCGACGCTAGTCTTGCCGGGTTATTTATTACTTCGACATTCTTACACTTGGGATAAGACATCAACTCTTTGATCGTGTCAATAATCGGCTTTACTCAATCTATAATCTGACTTGATGGTGAACACCTATGCAACGACCGATAATTTATTGTGATTTGTGCAGCCATCCCATAATGGTTCATCAGAATCTTTTAAAAGATAAAAAAAATGATTGCGTCTGAATTAGATTCTTCTTCTATGATTGGACATTGACTGACATTACCATGATTCATTCTCGTTGCATCCACAACCATATTCCTGTAAGGATTACTGCTGTTATTTACAACTCCATGTATGTTGCTAGCACTAAAAGTTGACTAAACAATCCTTTCTATCATGCTCTCGTTACGAATAAATAGTTCTTCGTGTGCATACTAACACAAGTACTCCTTCATAAACCCTTTGTGTAGAAGATGTATCGTTACATCATCTGAATGGAGAGACATTTTATTTTTACACCTCCTGTATGGACACTTAATACCGCCTCCACTAATATTTCTCGAAATAGATGTAATGAAATTAATAAAATTCTGAACCCCATTACAATTGTTGTTACCTAATTTTTGACCCTCCTTTTCGATAAAATTTTTGAAAAATCCAAAAATAGCGAAAAACAATGAAAATCCAAAAAAATATATATTTAATATATTTGCATCGTTTTTAGCATTTTCAACATCGTCTAAAAAAGAATTTAAATTTTCAAAGGTTTTTGGAACGCGTTCGACTTTTCACGCATCATTTTTAAAATAATTGATTTTTCTCATTAAGTTGACGTTGATATTGCTCGTTTTCAAAAAAATACAAAAAATTAAGAAAAATCAAAATTTACAAAAAAAAAGAAAGAAAGTTGATGGACCAATTTTGAGGTCCAAGCAACATTTTGCCTATAAATAGTTGCCTTCAACACACACCAAAATAGGGGGGATTTTGCAATTAAGAGGGAGGTAACACAAAAAAGGAAAACCCTAAAAAACTTAACTCTTTCTTCACCCTCACCCGAAAAAGAAGCGGCGGCCCCCCCTTTCAGGAGATTTTTCCCTTCTTCTCGCCAGAAGAGCTTGGCTCTCTGAAACCTTCTCAGCACCAGCCTCTCCATCCCCCACAGAACCGGCCATCCCCTTCCCTCATCAGAACCTCCCTCTCTTGGCTAGCCCTCATCTCTTTGCCAAACACAAACCAGACCTACTCCCTTCCCCTAGCAAAAGAGCCAAAACTGTCCGCCCTCACCTTTGTAAAAGAAAAAAACAGAAGCCAGTCAGCAGCTCCCCCTCACCCAGCTCTCCTTCTCCCCTCAGCCAACAGACTTTCCCTCTCAGCCGGTTCACCCTTTTCCCCTTCCTTGCTGCAACTCCCTTTCATCTCCCCGCAGACCGGCCTCCACCGAAACAAACCCGCAACAAGGCCAACCACTGCTGCCACCAACCGGAGTTGAAGACCATCCAGCAGCACACCCACAGAGCCACCAGTGCTGTCCATATTGTCAACCACAACAGCGCCGTCCACAAGTTCACCGGCGCTCTCGCACCGCAGATCCGCCCGTCAACAACAACCCAGTAGCGGCCGCAGAAGACCGCCACCGTGGATTTGTTACTTACAGAAGAAAAATCAATGAACCAAGAGAAAGAGAGAAACTAAAAGAGAGCAGATCTAAAAGAGGGAGGAAGAACCGAAACTTTACTTGCGTTTTTTTCGTTTGCAGGTGAAGGTGGTTTTCACCGCCGGCAGGGAATGGAAGAGGAGAAGATGCTGAGCCAGATCCCGCTGTTTCTAGTTTCTTCCTCACGGCGGTGCGTGGAGTAGACGCGCCGGCACTGTTCCGGCTTGCAGAAGGCCATCCCTGTAATTTCAGACTGTTTTGGGGCTAATTTTTGTAATTTTAAAATTGTTTAATGTATTTTTTTGTTTAGTTTTGATTTTTTTATAATTTGTATTGTGGATTTAACAAAAAAGAAAAGAAAAGAAAGTATAGTGAAAGTGAATGTATGGTTAGTATTTTGTTTATGAATTTTTTTTATGATAAAATTGCAAAAATAAAGAAGAATTTAATATTTTAATTTGCTCACGGTTAAAAATTATGAACTTATACGTAAGTCGTATTTCTAATATCCGATGAAAGAACAGAATTTTTAAAACTTCTTTATCACATCAAAGCCACGAAGCAGCTTACCTCAAGTAGGGTGCGTTAGGGGTGCTAATACCTTCCCTAACCACAACCAGTCCCTTACCCGTGAATCTTTGACAAGACCAGTACACTCGGGTTCTCTAGTAGCCCTCAATTAAATACTAAGTGGCAACTTCCAATGAACCAATCACGTGATTGACAAACGAAAAATCGCCAGCCGATGTCGCGCGGGTGACGTGCGACAGAATGACGACTCCGCTGGGAAAGGTACTATTTTTGACAATATTGGACTAAGCTTTGTGAATTTGATGTGTTTTAAGTTTTTGCATTTTTTTCTTGTTTTATTTTTGTTTTGTCCATGCATTTTTATAATTGTTTCATGCATCACTTGTATTTATTTTTGAAAGCACACACAAGCTTCTAAGTTAGGTGGTGAATTAGCAATCTGCCCTATGACTATTAGTCAGGGTTCAGAACTCATATCTGAGTGCCTTCTTGGTAATGATGGATATACGTGCCTTAACCATTTCTTGCAACACCCCTATACTGTCTTTACAAAGATCGTCATTGGGCAAATATGAGACCCTTTTGAGACCAGGTAGAAAACCTACCCATGTTCACATAATGAATAGAACCTAACCTTAGGTTGTATGAGCTATTTTTATTTGCATCAAGGTAAACCCTTCTTGAAGCATTTTGAACTCAAGACTTGTGGGTGACACAATGACTGTCACTCAAAAAATTTTCATTGTAGAGTTTGTGGCAAGAATCAAAATTCTTGCTTCATCATGCAAGAGTTACGATCATATGTCACCCCTCGAAGGGTGAGTTCATCATATAGATTACATGTTCATACATTGTCATGCATGCGCCGGGATGAAAAGTGGGTCCCCTATGAGTCTACAACACCCAACCTTGAGCGAAAAACACAGAAGATGATGATTGTGCTTGTCGTAACATCCATTTTCAAGAAAAGTTGGAGTCTTTGAAGAAAAGCTTGTCTCACCTCTAGCTTACTCGAGCAAATACATAGAAATATCTCTGGGGAAGTTCCTTCCAACCGACCTATCATCTTTGTTCAAACCCCAGCAACAACTCAGCCCGAAGAAATTAGGGGCAAACATGGTCAAGAGCCTCAACACAACCCAACATTTTTGCAAAAGCTTTTGTGGGAAGGCCGATCGAAGTGGAATTGCAGCACCGTTGTAGAATGGAGCATGTTCTTGTTCTACCAAAACATAACTACCTCTGTTCGATCATGCTTGCAAAACTTCTTGATTTTTTGTTTCAACCTGTTTTAGTCTTGTTGGTAAGCTCATAATGCCACAAGACTTCCTATATCAAATGAGTCTTTCTTGTTAATAAGATCATGTGTTTTTCCTATATTCATGACATGACTTCATTTTTTGTTATTGTTTCATGCAAATAACATATCGAGCATAACCTTTAAGCATGAAACCATTGCGCCAAGAATCTTTGTGGCGTGTTTCTCTTTTCTTTCAAAACTATGCATGATCGCACATGTTCACAAAGATTTTTTAGGAATTCAAAGTTTTTGGTATGAGACAGAAATCATATTGGTGTTTGTCCAAACAAACAAGTTCTGGAAATTCAAGTGATTCTTTAGAAAGATAACCATACACCTAAAAAACTTGAAAAAAAAAACCATGAGGTGACTCTAAATTTGAGTTTTATTTGAATGAATAATAAGAAATCACGTTGCATACTCGCATGAAAGCAAGGCTTACCGATCCAAAGTGCATGTGTTTGAGATGAGGAAAGCCATTTTTTTTATAATCCGTTCACGAGGCTAAAATATATCATTTGCAGTCCCCTTTTAAGCCTAATGCTTTTTTGAGATAAATAACCTTGTCTAGGATCACACCCCATACTAGGAGCAAGTGCAAGAGACATAGAAAAAAAAACCTCAATGATTGAAAGTGCCCCAAACAACACTAGGGACATAAAAGAAAATTCTCAATCATCAAAACTGCCCATGCAAAGCTGGGGCATGATAAAGAAAATCCAAAGGATCCAAAAATTTTGAGTAAAAAACCCAATACAATGATGCTCAAAATCAAATGAAGAAAACAAAAACAAAGAGAAAGAGCCCAAGCCCAACACTAGGGGACACGATAGACCCTTTTGGAAAGACAATTCAAATGAAAAAAGGTCAAGAAACAAGCACAAGTGATCCTTAGTCTTGAAATCCTTTAAAACACTTTTTGAGCTTGAAAATATCCTTCTTCTTCATAACCAACAACCCAAGCCTACATTACGTGCCTAATCAAGCCCTTTCTGATCAAAGGCAAGCAATCTGGATGGTAGGCAGTGCTTTCTCATGCGAACCAAATCATTATTCATGCAAATAAAATGAATGCTTTGAACACTGGTTCTTTGAAACCCTTAAATTAAATTTGAAACCTTTTTGACCAACCAAATTTCACTTCATATTTTTCACCAAAATCAAAACAAAAATTTTTCATCACCTTTAAAAATCTCTCCATAGGAATCACTTGAATTTCTTCAGAATAAGTTTGCTTTGAATCGATGTCAAAATGATTTTTATGTTTGGAATAGCTTTGAAATTCCACAATTTCTGCATGAAAACAACTCCTTGTCAAACCTTCCTTCACATAGCCTCATCCCCAAACCCGAATTGAATACTTAGGGGCATGATCGAGCTGGGGGGCAATCAAAAACTCCTGGTAGGGTTGGCTTCATGATTCCCTTTCTAAGAAAAATGCCTGGCAAAATTAGCAACCCTTGAGATAAAGGGTGGAGGACAAAGAAGTATGATGATATCAAGCCCTTCCCAGAGGTCAAGATAACAAGATATGAGTCAAGTAAGCAAGAGTAAAGAAGCCATTGAAGTTTACTATCAACACTCCAACTTTTGAGAAAGGAAAGACACCATGAAGAAATAGGGACCTATATTTCTCAGGTAAGTATACATGCATATCAATCATAATGCATTGCTTTCATCATTAACAAATCGGTGTTACACCACATTTCAAGTGCGTCTTTGAGCCTTCGCTTCTCAAGTAGTGCGTTTTCTAACCCTACCTCTTTCTTTTTTTGAGTGCGTTTTTAAGCCCTCACACTTTTTTTTCTGAGTGTGCCTTTGAGCCCTCACTTTCTCAGGTGGTGCATTTTCTAACCCTACCTCCTTTCTAGTGTGCTTTTGAGCCACCATCTCTTTGGTAGTGCGTTTTCTAACCCTACCTCCTTTCGAGTGCGCCTTTAAGCTCTCGCCATCTTTTTTCTGGGTAGGTCACCCATTACAACGTGACCAATTCTCCATGTTTTTTTATTTGGGTAGGTCACCCATTACAATGAGGTCATTCTTCCACTTGGGTAGGTCACCCATTACAATGAGACCAATATTTTTTGGATAAGTCACCCATTACAACTCGACCGTTCTCCATCTTTTTTTTATCTGGGTAGGTCACCCATTACAACATGACCACTCTTCCTTTTTTTCCATTTTTGGGTAGGTCACCCATTACAACTCAATCGTTCTCCATCTTTTTTATCTGGGTAGGTCACTCATTACAATGAGACCATTCCTCCACTTGGGTAGGTCACTCATTACAAAGAGACCATTCCTTCACTTGGGTAGGTCATCCATTACAGCACGACCACTCTTCCTTTTTCCATTTTCGGGTAGGTCACCCATTACAATGCAACTATTCCTCCACATGGGTAGGTCACCCATTACAACACGACCACTTTTCCTTTTTCCTATTTTTGGGTAGGTCATCCATTACAACACGACCACTTTTCCTTTTTTCTATTTTTTGATAGGTCACCCATTACATTTCGACCATTCTTCATGTTTTTTTATCTGGATGCGTCACCCATTACAATGAGGTCATTCTTCCACTTAGGTAGGTCACCCATTACAATGAGACCACACTTCATATTTTTTCCACTTGGGTAGGTCACCCATTATAATGAGACCATCTTTTTTCTAGGTAGGTCACCCATTACAATTCGACCACTTCTTCATGTCTTTTTATTTGGGTAGGTCACCTATTACAATGAGGTCATTCTTCCACTTGGGTAGGTCACCCATTACAATGAGATCACCCTTTCCTTTTTTTCTTGGGTAGGTCACCCATTACAATTCGACCACTTCTTCATGTTTTTTTTTATCTGGGTAGGTCACCCATTACAATGAGGCCATTCTTCCGCCTCGGTTAGTTACCTATTACAATGAGACCATTCTTCCTTTTTCTACTTGGGTAGGTCGCCCATGAAAATAGACTAGGATAAGCATGAGTGTGTGAGCTGGTTGCCTCTGAAAATAGACCACTTTCAGTGTGTGTGGGTGGTCACCCCTGAAAATAGACTAGTGTAAGTGTGTGTGTGGGCAGGTCGCCTGTGAAAAAGGCCAGTGTGAGTGTGTGGACTGGTCGCCCCTGAAAATAGACCACTTTTCTTCAAAAGGGGTAGGTTGCCCAAGATAATGAGATCATTTTCCTTTTCTTTTCTTTACAAAGCTTACTATAGAAAAACATTGAGGAGTTTTGCTTTGTAAGCATTGTAAAGAGGGGGCATCTGTTGTTACCTAATTTTTGACCCTTCTTTTCGATAAAATTTTTGAAAAATCCAAAAATAGCGAAAAACAACGAAAATCCAAAAAAATATATTTTTAATATATTTGCATCGTTTTTAGCATTTTCAACGTCGTCTAAAAAAGAATTTAAATTTTCAAAGGTTTTTAGAATGCGTTTGACTTTTCACGTGTCATTTTTAAAATAATTGATTTTTCTCATTAAGTCGACGTTGATATTGCTCGTTTTCAAAAAAATACAAAAAAAATTAAGAAAAATCAAAATTTACAAAAAAAAAAGAAAGAAAGTTGAGGGACCAATTTTGAGGTCCAAGCAACATTTTGCCTATAAATAGTTGTCTTCAACACACACCAAAATGGGGGGGGGGATTTTGCAATTAAAAGGGAGGCAACACAAAAAGGAAAACCCTAAAAAACTTAACTCTTTCTTTACCCTCACCCGAAAAAGAAGCGGCGGCCCCCCCTTCAGGAAATTTTTCCCTTCTTCTCGCCAGAAGAGCTTGGCTCCCTGAACCCTTCTCAGCACCAGCCTCTCCATCCCTCATAGAACTGGCCATCTCCTTCCCTCATCAGAACCTCCCTCTCTTGGCCAGCCCTCCACTCTTTGCCAAACACAAACCAGACCTACTCCCTTCCCCTGGCAAAAGAGCCAAAACTGTCCGCCCCCCACCTTTGCAAAAGAAAAAAACAGAAGCCAGCCAGCAGCTCCCCCTCACCCAACTCTCCTTCTCCCCTCAGCCAACAGACTTTCCCTCTCAGCCGGCTCACCCTTTTCCCCTTCCTTGCTGCAACTCCCCTTCATCTCCCCGCAGATCGGCCTCTACTGAAACAAACCCGCAATATAGCAGTGTTGTCCATACCGTCAACCACAGCAGTGCCGTCCACAGGTTCACCGGCGCCCTCTGCACCGCAGATCCGCTCGTTAACAACAACCCAGTAGCGGCCGCAGAAGACCGCCGCCACGGATTTGTTACCTGTAGAAGAAAAATCAAAGAACCAAGAGAAAGAGAGAAACCAGAAGAGAGCAGATTTAAAAGAGGGAGGAAGAACCGAAACTTTTGCAGGTGACGGTGGTTTTCACCGCTGGCAGGGAATGGAAGAGGAGAAGATGCTGAGCCAGATCCCGTTGTTTCCAGTTTCTTCCTCGCAGCGGTGCGTGGAGTAGACGCGACGACACTGTTCCGGCTTGCAAAAGGCCATCCCTGTAATTTCAGATTGTTTTGGGGCTAATTTTTGTAATTTTAAAATTGTTTAATATATTTTTTTGTTTAGTTTTGATTTTTTTATAATTTGTATTGTGGATGTAACAACAAAGAAAAGAAAAGAAAAGAAAAAAAAAGTATAGTGAAAGTGAATGTATGGTTGGTATTTTGTTTATGAATGTTTTTTAATGATAAAATTACAAAAATACAGAAGAATTTTATATTTTGATTTTCTCACGGTTAAGAATTATGAACTTATACGTAAGTCGTATTTCTAATATCTGATGAAAGAACAAAATTTTCAAAACTTCTTTATCACTTCAAAGCCACGAAGCAGCTTACCTCAGGTAGGGTACGTTAGGAGTGCTAATACCTTCCCTAACCACAACCAGTCCCTTACCCGTGAATCTCTAACAAGACCAGTATACTCGGGTTCCCTAGTAACCCTTAATTAAATACTAAGTGGCGACTCCCAACGAACCAATCAAGCGATCGACAAACGAAAAATCGCCAGCCGATGCCGCGCGGGTGACGTGCGACAACAATAATTTATTATCCACAATTCTTTAGGTGAATCTCGATACATCCATGAATGATCATCCAAGACTTCTATCGAACCTCTATAAAATAATGATGACAACATGTATTAATTAACTACATTAAGTAAATAAATTTGCAAAAATATTGGTTTAGCTCAAGAATATCCAACTTACTTTCAAACTTCTCTTAAATATTCATTATTAATTATCTACATACATACAAATTTATACACTAAAATTAAAACGGACCCATTAAACAAGTCATTATTTATTTCATCTCAACATACCTAAGTTGGTAATTTGACATAAGTTTCAATAATTTAAAAATAAATACAATTTTATAAAATCTAAAACAATCCATAACACGTACAAAATCATAAATCCATACTACAAGTTTGTTTGAGAAAAACAATAAAACAACACCCAAATAAAATACGTATATTGAAAAAAAAATCAATAATAAAATTGACATTTTAAAATTGTGTTAAAATTAAAAAAATATAGATTTAATTACTAAAAATAAAAAATCTGCAATAAATCAGAACACGGATGTTGTGGCTATAAAAGTTAAAGATGAATGAGTTATGTTGAGATGAGGGGGGTTTTTTAAGGGAGGTGGTTATTTGCAGTGGGGGGGTTGTTTAGATGCAGGGGGAAGAAGAAGAAAAAATAAAGTGGAGGGTCGATGGCCAGGTCATATATTAACTATTATCGATGGAATTACCGATGAAATATTTTTGTTTGTAAATCCGTAGGCCATTCTGTCAGTGAAGTAGACACATCACTGTACGAACATCCTAGTTTGAATCCTACTGTAATTTCATCGGTAAAATCATCCATAAAATCTTTCACATCATCGCACTGCTTTGTTTTTTAAAATTCTTTATATTCTGCATGTGTTTTCGTCGGTATATACCGACAAAATTTTTTTGTTGGTATATACCAATGGTTTTAGCTAGGGAATTAATTCAGTCGGTAAATATCACCGAAAAGATACCATCGGCAATTCTGTTTGTATTCGTTGAATTTCTGGTAGTGTTCATAGAATTTGGATTCAAAATTGGTTTTCTAAACCCATTTTGGTCATAAACAATCCTTGCGAACCCATGATAAACATCCTTGCTTCAACATGCATTGCTTAAGTTAAATAAAAACTAAAACAACACTATTTTATCGAAAAAAAACAACTTAAATAGAAGACTTTTATTACTTCTAAAACATTAAAAAAAAGATTTAGAAAACATAATCAAACTATTACAGTAACAAAAGAGGCAAGCAATGCATTCTAAACCTCATTTCCATGTTTGTGAACATAAATATGAATGAAAAATAAAAAAAAACACTCTAAACAGGCCATGTGGACTCTATTTTTAGATTAAAAAATATACTTAGAACATTTACTTTGTTTTTACTTTTCTTTAGAAAGTTTTTGCCTCTAACAACTTACTACCCTTTCAAAACTTAAGAAACCTTTGTGTTTGTCTCATCAACCTTTACACTTAGGTTTTTATCAAGATTTTTCGTCCATCCTTTATTTTTTATTCGTTCCCCCCTCTTTTGGTTCTGATTTTTCAAGGTATTTATAGGGTTTTGCTAGTTTTTTTAATGGATTCAATCAATGATTGATCAATGTTTGGCTCTTTGATCAAAATGAGAGGGTTTTGAACAAATTTCAATAGCTGCAAGTTCTATCCTTGGCTGGTTTTGCAATAAACTCAAAGATGGTTTTTACAAAACTTGGAGGTCAAAGTGAGGTTTTTTAGCCTTTTGATCTTAAGAAGAAGGTTTCAAGCCCTTAATAAGAACCCTTTGAGATGCTTTTAAGTGTGAACACATAAAAAAATGGTGGTTTTTGTATAATGGCTATCACAATCACAATTGACTAAGTTGACTAATTTTAAAGCCTCGTCACTGTAACTCTGATATCATCATCGTTGACTATCACCTAAAATTGATAGAGAGAACACCTTTCTTTTGGATCAAATCTTGCTCGATTTGGATGTTTGTAGCTTCACATTCATTCGTTTGAATATGGCAACTCGATTAGACAAAACTGTAAAAAAAAAAAGATAAATAATGGTTGAACGACATATCTTACGATCCCTTCATTAAATATGAGTGACTTGTTATCTAGGTTAAACTCTAAAAATAGGGTTTCTTAATTTGGGTTGTGACAATTTTCACTTAAGTCTTTATTCTTCTAATTTTTTTTAGTTGCACATGTGATTGCCTTCCAACTTTTAATCTCATGCAATTCCACCCCTATCAAACTCAATTGCCAGCCTTAAAGTTCATCACCTTTTTCAATTAGGTCATTGGTTCTTAATTTATGCAAAATGACCATCAATTAACCATCAAACTTTTAACTATCTTCAATTTGGCCCTTGATTTTGCCAATTTAAGTCCTTGAAGTCTCGCGTCTTTTACAGTTTGGTCATTGGTTTTGAATTTTTTCAATCAAGTCTCTAATTGCCTATCAAACTTCAATATTTATCAATTAAATCCCTGATTTGACCAAATTAGCTTTTCAACATTGCAATTCAAACCCCAAACTTCAATTATTTTCAATTAATGCCCGAATTGAATCTAAAAACCAAATTTCCTTACAATTAAGCCTTCCTTCAATAAATTCAATTAAAATCAGAAAAATCCGAATTGAGTTATTAAATATTTAATTTTGATTTTTTTATTTTTAAATTGAATTTTTCTTATTAATAGGGCTTTCATCAGTCAAAATTGAACTTTTAATTTTTCAACTCTTCGTACTTTGGTCCTCCTCAACCACTCTTTGAAAATTTTCTGGATATTTTTCATATTTTTCCTATTGATGTATATTTTTTTATTTTTCTAGTTTATTTATTTATTTATTTTGTATCTTGTATATTTATTTAGGTCCCAAAATAAATAACAATAAATTTCTGAAAAACTAGTTAGAATTTAATTATCATAAAATATTTTTTTTTCTATATTTCCACCGTTTAACTGGTGGAGATATTCCCTGCAACAGTGGCGTTCGGTTTCATTATTTGATATACCAAGGTCTTCTTCTGTACGTTTATGTTTATAGCTAGGAGTACTTAGACTGTTTCCTTTCCACAGAAATCAATTCCCGCAGATGCCGACGTGCCAGGGCTGCATAAAAAAATGGATAATTTTCTTCATGGGGAAATTTAATCAAAACAAACACCGAGAGATATGAAGTTAGTGCATTGAAGTTCTTGTTAGGATTGAAATTGATGGGGTTTCGATGACAAATGCGAAGAATGAAAGAAAGATCCAACAGAAATTCTTACCAAAGATACAGTCGCCTGGTTTGGTGACCATTTTAACCACTCTTTGTAAATTCGTCCACGTATATTTAAATAACTACAATAGCATGCATCAACATTTAAAGCAGTCATGTAAGATCTTAATGAAGTCTCATCAACGAAATTATATATATATATATATATATATATATATATATATATATATATATATAATTGATATAAATTGTTATAACTAAACCATCAACCTAACATTGTAGTATTTACGTAAATCTTAGTTTTAGAAGTCGTGGAATACCAATACTTTTTTTTTTGGACATCACAGCCAATCTTTCACAGTGTCGAATTAATTGTAATGATTTACATAAACTATTGAATCAACGAGTGTACCTACTACCTCGAGTTAAGATAAGATAATATGTTAGAAACTAATATAAATTATATCTTGAGATCTAATAATATAAATTATATTTTGAAATCTCACCTAACAGTTTAAACTATTGGGTTGAACTAATTCTTTGACATGATATCAGAGTCTTGATGACCA
>Ga0325414_1005428_pt1 | contig 13476 bp, 7 predicted proteins | sample PopdelMetagenome_8_FD_206183 | JGI IMG/M metagenome (GOLD analysis project Ga0325414, IMG submission 206183) | Populus deltoides microbial communities from Bellville, Georgia, United States - Leaf-PdKOR-R3 | ecosystem: Host-associated > Plants > Phyllosphere > Phylloplane/Leaf | place: USA...
TGATATTTTAAGAGTGACCAGATGGCTCTGACATCTTATTTGCAGATTATGATGGAAAAGTTTTCAACTATTTAAATTTGAAAATTTCATCTGTTGGTGTTCTGTTTTCCTCTCCCCCCTCTTCATGCCTCATTAACAATTCATTGTCGTGCACTTTTGTAGCTTCTAACAAGTCATTTTATATGGCCTGTTGGTGATGTGAATAATCTTCTTGCTTTTAACTTGTGTTTTGCATTCATTCAGGATGTTTATTAGCTCTGTGAAGAGACTCAGAATCATGAGGATGTCCGAGGCAACTGGACTTGGCAAATGAATGTAAAATCAACATTATGATTTACCTCTAGAAGTTTCATTTTTCTTTACACTTTTTTTAGATAATACAATAATCTTCACAAGTACTAATTATATTCGATCATTTCTTCATTTACAGCTCCAAGCTCGCAAGAAAGGAGTGGAAGACAAAGAACCAAGCCTATCTGGACATCTATCCCTAAATATAAGTAATGAAGAAAAACTTTGGATTGAAGAGTGATATACAAAGGAAAAAACAAAGAGTGTTTATAGTGAAAACATTTTGATAAAAAAGTAATTAATGGTCCTCAGCGGCTTTGTGTTGGATTTTGGTTGCTGTATGGTCTTATTATACTATTTGTTCATTCTTGTTATACCTCTGAAAATACCCACCTTACTGTTTTGGAAGCAACAAGCACCTTACCTTTTGCTGTAATATATACATGCATAGTCACTGAATGGCACTTACTGACCTGTAAATTCCTGAATGCTTAATCTTTTTCTCATCGTTAAGGAGGTGAAGAACCTTTTGCTCTTGAACGTCTTGAATATCATGTGTTAAGCTCATAGAATTTGGAATGCTTAGCCAGTTACTTAGATTTATAATTTAGTGTTCATGATTATGTGGAATTAAACTTCTCGGAGAATAAATGGAGTTGGTTTAGCTTTGCTGTAATATCTGATCTTTGTTATGATCTGGTCCTCGGGATATCACTTCCAAAGTAGTTCTTATACTCAGCAGGTTATTTTTGAAGTTGCTCTAATGGGAAATGCTTGTGGACAATTAGTTCAAAAAGATTTATGAACTTCAGAGTGATGAGATTTGTCTCTCATTTTTGCATCTGGGTGTGCTTTGATTGCCGGCTGGTTCCGAAGGTAATGCCAAAAAATAAGCTCTTGTAGTTTTTTGAGATTGATGAGAAAAAAAATTCTCCCTTGGAATTTTTAAGCTTTTGGATTAGCTCTCCTGTTGTCATTTGCTAGGAAATGGTGCACCAGTGTAGTAATTCATCAAGAGATGATGGGTTGTGAGCATTTTGTACTACAAGAAATTGATCGTTCTTGATTCTCGTTGCTTGATTAATTGAAGCCTTGGCTTACAGCACAAAAATGATTGTGTTCTACTGGTTGTGTGAGTCAAACTTCATATACCCATTAAACTTCTGGGCAAATAATTTGAACCTTTGAGTACAGACATTAACAAAGACTAGATACAAAAGAAGAATGATGAAACAAAATAAACAGCAAGGGAACTCAATTAATGTTCCTATACAAGGCCATTTACAGGTGATGTGTTAAAGACTGGCTTATCTTTGTTACTATCATATCCACCGCTGTTGCTACTGCTTTTTCTCCTCGGTTTTGCCTCTCCAAGCATTGTTATCACATCTCTCATTGATGGTCTGTCCTTGGGGAGCTTGGCAGTACAAAGAAGTGCTATTCTAAGAACCAATAGCATCTCTTCTTGAACATGCTTGCAATTTCCTACATTCTGGTCTAATGCTTCTTCTAATGATCTGCTGTCTCTAATCTTTCTCCGAATCCATTCAACGATGTCGACAGATTCCCCAAACTCAGGATCTAAGGGCCGCTTTCCTGTAAGAAGTTCTAATAAAACTACTCCATAGCTGTAAATGTCAATCTTTTCATCAACTTTCAAGGTGTATCCATATTCTGCAAAAGGATGGTGTAAGAACGTTGTTATTTACAGAGAAAACATCTTGAAGCGAAATGGGATTGTTTAAATGTTCGTGGGAGAATATGAGAGAACATTTCTCTCACTTACCAGGGGCAATGTATCCGTATGATCCTGCCACCATGGAAACTGTCTCGTTCTTCCTAATCATCATTCTTGCCAACCCGAAATCAGCGATCCTTGCTTCAAGATCTGTATCAAGCAGTATGTTATTGGACTTGATGTCCCGATGAATAACTGGTGGGCGGCAATCATGGTGAAGATAAGCAAGTCCTTGTGCAACTCCAAGTGCGATATTATATCGCGATACCCAGTCTACAAGCAATCTTCCTGCTTGTTTGCCATGCAAGACTTCTCCAAGGCTGCCATTGTGCATATATTCATATAGTATCATCATGTCGGAATCATTATGAAGAAAGCCTAATAACCGAACAATATTTCGATGCCTTAGCTTCCCCAAGAGGTTCACCTCTCCGACAAAATCACTGCTGCTTCCTGTTTCGATGTCTGCTCCTGATCTCCATAGCTTCTTTACTGCAACAACCGTGTTCGACCTAGGCACCTCAGCTTTGTAAACAGTCCCAGTTGCTCCCATTCCAATCACGTTTGATTCCTTTAAGCAAGCTAGAATGTCAGAACTAGTGAAACCAAGCCTCTGGTAAGCCATCAATCTCCATGGCCACTCTCCACTGCCCATTTCATAACTTTTTTCGAAGCAGCTTCCATTTGAATACCACCTTTTATAGAGAAGTCGAGCACCGACTAATGCAATCCCAACTGCAAAAACTGATGAAATCCCAATGAGCCACCCGGCAACTATGCGCTTTGTATGCACATTTCTTTGCCCCGATGCATTTAGCAAACTGTGGCTACATGGAGGCAGGACACCGCCACAGAGACCCACATTCCCGACGAGATCATCTGGATTGATGGCTCTTAGCACGCCATTTGCAGGAACAGGACCTTGTAGCTTGTTATACGAGACATTCAGCATTTCTAAGGCAGGGGAGGAGCCAAAATTCTCAGGTAATCCACCAGTTAAAGAGTTGTTTGATAGATCAAGAACGGCCAGGGCAGGCATCATTGCAACTGCTTTTGGGATTTCTCCAGTCAGTCGGTTGTTCTTAAGATTCAAATTTACAAGTTTCTCACATGAAGCAATGCTAGCTGGAATGGAACCAGAGAAATGGTTTGAAGAGAGATCAAGTGCAGAAAGTGAAGGACGGTCCTGGAACTGGTCAGGGATCTCACCTTCTAGGTTATTGTTTGAGGCCATGAAGGTTTGTAGATTTTGAATGGAAAGAACTGTGGAAGGAAGAGAGGATCGGAGTCGGTTTCTTGAGATATCAATGAAGGAAAGTGATGAAGAAAAGGCTAGATCAATTGGGACTTGACCAGTGAGGCTATTATTTGCCAACTCTAACCTCTGAAGCTTCCCTAATTTGCCAAGTCCAACTGGAATTGCCCCAGAAAGAAAATTGTTTTGCATACGTACACGAACAAGAGAGAAGCATGTTGATAAAGAGTCAGGAATCGGACCTGAGAAGGAATTGTTGAAGAGAATGAGCTTGGTGAGATTACCACCATTACACAAGCTTGCTGGAATCTCCCCGGATAATGAATTGGATGATACGTCCAACCATTGCAATGGTGAATTCTTGCCGAGATCTCTTGGCAGTGGACCTGACAATGAATTGCTCCAAAGCTCAAGCACTGATAACTGAGTCAACCCTCCAACTCCAGCAGGAATTGAACCTGAAAGCTGGTTGGACATCAGATTCAAGAGCTGCAGGTTTTTCAAATTAACAATCTCAGCAGGAATTTCTCCTGATAAATTATTGTCAGACAGGTCTAATAGTTGCAGTGAAGTGATGTTTCCAATCGCCGCTGGAAGTTTGCCTTCAAGATTATTCTGATACAGGAATACAGTCTCAAGTGCCTTAAGTCTCCCCAATTCAGCTGGAATCTCACCACTAAGATTTCCAATTGCCAAATCAAGATACTTCAGATTAGTGAGATTTCCAAACTCTGCTGGGATTCCACCTTCAAACTCATTGTATCCTATAATTATTTTCTCCAGTGATGAAAGCAGCCCCAGCTCTGCTGGTAATTGACCAGTGAGACTATTCCCAGAAAGGCCAAGAAACTTCAGCTTTCGCAAGTTCCTGAAAGATTTTGGAATGGAACCTTCAAAGAAACTCCCTCTGAGATCAAGAGTCTCTAGTGAAGTCGCATTGCCAAGATCCTCAGGAATAATTCCAGAGAAATTATTGCTTGAAGCATTTAGCAAAGTCAGACCAGCTGCTCTTCCAAGTCCAACAGGAAAGCTACCAATAAAGAGGTTCTGACTCACATCAATGTCTTTCAGTGAAGTGAGATTGGATATAGCTTTTGTCAACGATGAAGAGAACCCATTGCAGCACAAGTTTAGAGAAGTCAAACTCTCTAGTCTTTGGATGTCATCGGATACATGTCCAGTGAGATTCATGTGGGAGAGATCAAGCTTTTCAACAGCTCCATTAGAGTTGCACCAAACTCCAGCCCAGTTACAATGAGCTGAACTGTTCGACAGTTTCCAATCTCGAAGACTATTCGATGGATCTAGAAGACCAGCTTTTAGAGATAGCAAAGCTGACACTTCATCACCGAACACATTTTTCTCAACCACCACAGCAGAACCAATCCCAACGCAACAGTAGAACAACAAAACCAGGACTTGAAACCGCAAATTGTTCTTGTCCATTGGCTTTGTAGGCAGTCTATCAGTTCTCGACCATTTCAGTGACAGCAGTTAGTGAAAGTTGGAGTGCCTCAGAGAGAGGCAGAGAGCTTTTGTGGGAAGAAATGGAGAGGAGATTAATTTGCGCAAGAGTAGTTATATAAGTAGCAAAGAAATGGTGATTAGTATAATAATCATAGAGGGAGCTCGTGAGATCTTGGGTTCCGCAACAGCTGTTAATCAGCAAGTAATGACAGGGAAGCTTTTGGACCCATTGGAAGCTTCTCCGACATTAAACATGGCTAGAGAATGTGTTTTTTGATTCTTACTCTTGTTATATGTAAGCACATTCTTCTACTTCTGCTGTAGTAATAGCCAACAACTTGAGGTGGCAAGTCATATTTTTTTCAGGTGTGGATGTCTTTTAGCTTTACAGGTACTTTTTTCCACCATTTTAAACCATTTTTATTAAACCTGCTACGAACTCCGTCAATTAACCCGGGATCTGGTTAACTAAAAACCATCTCGTATCGAGTTTTACAACTATGATTTATACTTAGATTTGGTGTTTTGGTAGGGTAACTTTTAAGTATTGACAAGAATGTAGGAATCATGATATTGATGTGCATGTGACTAATGTTTTGCCAATAAAAACCCACATGGTGTCTACTAAATCATGCTGCTCTCTCTCCAAATAATTCATTCAAAGAAATCAAAACCAACCGATGATCACATTGCTTGGCTCAATTATTATTCTGAAGGCCTCAGATCAACATCACAGTTCATGGATTAATTAATTAATTAATTAATTAATTAAGTGGCTCTAATTACACCTTTAGTGGGTTAATTATTTGTTATGATTGAGTAGGAAAGAATCTTTCCATGTTATGTGGTAAACCCATCACACAAACACTGCCAATACCACCAAGGCTCACTGGTTCATGGATGGCCAATACGCGGCTCGATTTTGTTTCGAGTTGGATTAGATATTAATCTACCCGGCTCTTAAAACCCGAACACAAATACTATAATTTATGTTATTTAATATATAATTAACTTGTAATGCATATAAATTTTTTGAACTAGTTACTAGATGGGTGTTTTCTTGTAATTAAGAAGATTGACTATGGAAACGAAAAATGTCAAGGGGAGATAATTAAATAGATAAAACAAGGGAAGGAAACATGAGGAAATGGAAAGAAGTGATCGACATCACCCCACCAACAGCCAATTCTTTTTAAGATAAAGTTTTTTTTAATGACAATTGAAAGAGAGAGTGGAGAATTATGTCAAATTTCACATGCACACATGTGGAAGTAATTTTATTTTTCGAAGTGGAGACAGAGAGTTAGTGACATAGTAACAGCATTGCTTTTATTTTTTAATTTGTATTTGTTAAAATAAAGTAAGAAAATGGGGGCCATGTGAAGCAGCAGCTTCCTAGAGAGAGAAGCCTATTCCCTGCTTCCTATTATTAGAGAGAGAGAGAGAGAGAAAGAGAGAGAGAGAGCAGTACTGCTCATATTTATTTACGTAAATAAATGGAGAAGAATACAGACAGACATGTATGGATTGAAAAATGCTAGAACAGTGAATATTTGGAGAGTTCATGGGAGCGAAGGGCATGAGGTGCTCCACATGGATTTATGCCATGGCAAAGCGTTGCCAGCCCTTTTATGATCCTGAAAAACAAGAAGGATGGGACAAGGGGAGGCTGCCCATGTGCCATATGCTTGAGGTGGATGCTATGCCTGGCATTTGCCAATTACATGGCATCGGAAACCATAGCCAATCAACCATATATCCTACTTGCTATCAGGGACGAAGACAAGAGCATGGTTGCCAACGTTTTTTTTTTAAAAAAAATATAGTGTAATCATAACCTTAACCTTGTTTCAAAACAAACAACTCGATTGTAATTTCATGGATAGTTATTAACCACGTCAACTTATAACTTGGTTACTACGTGTTAATTGAATTAATCTGAATAAAATAAAAGATTGGATAGTGTAAAGACTCGGTAAAACCCAGTCAGCTAGGCAAATTGACCTATATTCCAGGCAAATACAGACGAGAATTTTTTTTTAAATGTGATTTTCCTCCTAAATCCCATTTTTTTTATATTTTTTTAGGTGGTTATTAACTATTTTCAAAGTTCATTATATAAATACTAGAAGAATGTTTTTTTTCAATGTGAAATTTGAAACTCTTTAATATGTATATTCTATGTTCCCAAGAATTTTTTTTTTCAATATGAGATTTAAAATCCTTTAGTATATATACTTTATATTCACAAGAAAAAAAGTTATGTTTTTTCAATATGGGATAATTTTTTTTTGTTTAAATACTTCAATGTAAAAAAATAATATAATATCTTTTTAATATGGGATAAAAAACTTTTTGATATATTCTTTTAAACTTCATTATTTACAGTATATATACTGTATATTCACATGAATTGTTTTTTAATTTTTTTATATGAAATATTAAAATTTTAAATATATTTTTAAATTTTTCTAGATTAACTTGTGTAACTCGCAATCCGGCCTCTGGGATGGTCAACCACCTGTTAGATTTGATACCTATGCTTTAAAGTAACGAGAATATATATATATATATATATATATATGAGAAATAGTTTTGAAGTGAATTTTTTTTATTTTTAAAATAAAAAGGCACAAAGAAATATGTATTTTCTGGCTCATGATACACACAGATCATGAAGAGGCGAGCACTATGATTCAAAGCGCCCTATCTTGTGTTTTAGTACCTTCAAGAATGAAATATTTGGGCTAAAATGTAGAGATAGAACACGATAGGGTGCTTGTGGGCAATATTGTGTTGCAGCAGATGGGCATGCAATTAAGTAGATTTTTCCACCTCAAGCAAGCCCATGATTTTAGAATGGCTTACATGGCATGATCCACCTCCAAAGCAAGCAGACCCATCAGGTGTCAGGCCCGAATTAGAAGCAGAGATTTTTCCACCTCTGCATGGCCAGGCTCAAGCTGCAGTACCTAAGCTAGGAAAATCTTAACCATGTGTTGGCGACCAGTCCTTGTGGTTTTGGTGCTAAGAATGTGAATGGCTGTCATTGATACACACCATCTCTCCTCTCTTGACACCATACCCATACAGCAAGCACTGGTCTGAGGTCTCTTTATTATACTCTTTCTCTGTCTCTATAGAGTCTATACGTTCATTACTCGCACTACAATGGCAACCCTGCAGTCTATTGCATTAGCCTCTCCTGTGGCACAGCACTTGCAGCACCAAACCCGTTCTTTCTCAGGTACTTGGTTACTTTACTCTTGCAAAAATGCTTGAATTCATCCATCTTCTTTGTTAGAAATGTGCAATACGGTAGAGGTAACTTCGTGGTTTTCCAAATCCAAAACTGTAAGTTAAGGGTATCCTCGAGTCAGCTTGAGACTTAGTCATCGTATTTCAATTTGGTAGTATTTGTGAAACCTCTAACCTCTGAGTCTATCCTGTTTTTTTGTTAGGCTCAGGATCTTGGGCTGTGAATAAGAGTTCCTACTCCCTATTCAATGGCCAATCGTTGTGCTTGCCTCGCCTGCGGTTGCCCTTGATCAGGCGAAAGTTGCGGACCTCTGGACTTGTTACTATGATGGTGAAACCAGCAATTCAGTTTGTTCAAGGAGCTGATGAACAGACTGTACCCGATGTAAGGCTTACTAAGTCGAGAGATGGAACGAATGGCATGGCGATATTCACCTTTGATCAACCTTCAGTTTTTGACTCATCTGCTGAAGTTGGTGACATCACTGGTTTCTACATGATCGATGAGGAAGGGATTCTTCAATCAGTTGATGTTAATGCCAAATTCGTAAATGGCAAACCAGAAAGAATTGAAGCAAAATATATCATGCGGACTCCTAGAGAGTGGGACAGATTCATGAGATTCATGGAGAGATATGCTAATGCAAATGGCTTGCAATTCGTCAAGAAATGAGGCAATGCATATCCTTCCCTTTCCCTTCTTTCTTTCACCTGTCCTCTTACTGTTTTCTAAATTACTCAAAAGCAAAACTTGAAGACATTGGTTGATGCTCTGTTAGGTTGTCTGCAACATCATATTCTGCCTCTCTTTAACAAACTTTGCAGTTCTTAATTAGTGGTGTACACTTCCACTTCCTTTCACTACTTCATATGCGTAAGTGAGATGGCTAGGGTTTTAGAACCTGTGTCTCTCATGTATAAAATCCACTGTTTCAAATTCCAGTTTGAGATAAGATGGATGGATGGATGGTCATTAAGGTAAAGTTTGTAATTGTGGGGTGCAATTCAGTGATTGATTAGCCATGGATATGTATCTTCTTTAACATTGTTTTACTTCCTCGCATCTCTTTGCAAATCACTCCCCTTCAATATAGAAATTTAATGGCACAAATTCATAGTCTCTAGGCCTGTTTATCATGGATAATCTGCTTCGTGTGTGTGGTTTTGCTCAAGAATGAAGGGTAGTAAAACTTTATTACCTTGAAAAAATGCACTCAGAGTTCAATTGTACATTAAACTTCAACTTAAAAAGGACTAACTTTCTTTATCAATGAGAACTCCAGCAATTCTCGATGATCATGATCCCCTGAGGCAATACTAATAGCAAATAAAAGCAGACTACTGTAGTTCACCAAACGCCCATGTCACTTCCAGGTCACTGCAACTTATAAGAGATTAACTTTCTTCATTAATGCAAACTCCACCAATTCTCAATGATCATTATCCTCTGAGACAATACTAATAGCACGTAAAAGCAGGCTGTTGTAGTACACAAAACCGGCACCGCCCATGTCACTTCCAGGTCACTGAAATGGGGCTTCTAACCTTGTAAAGTCCATGTTGAGAGTGCACCCATGTCAAATGCCCTTGTGCGAAGTCTACCTCCCCTCTTCCTGCTTTCTTTCTTGACATGAACCATACTTTGTAACTCAAACTTTGATTTATGTGCTTGAAAATTAGCCTTTGAGGTCTTACTCTCACTTTGACTCCTTCAGGTGCTGTAACTTCAACTGAGTAGATGGAATTAGGGCTTCCAACATTCGTTACGTGCCTCTTTATCATCTTACTTCTTGTTCCGTGCTTGAAGATTATGGACATGGAAGGATAATTGAGGCTGAAACCCCTATTCATCTGCAATAAATCATTGCAACTAACATTCCTATGTGTGATAGCAAAAATGTCTGATCTTGTGTATCTAAGTGTGCATAGATGAGTGACGTAATCATCTGGCCTGATATCATATATTAGTCCTGGACTCAGGGCTCTTTCTGGGTTTACATGTCCAGCTCCAATGGCGAAAACTCCTGCCGGTTTATCTCCATCCATTATTGGGTGTCCTGAATGGTCAGTTACATCTGCAGTAGTCATTATTGCTGATTTAACAGCTGCAGGAGTCCATTTGGGGTGAGCTGAGCGGATGAGTGCAGCAATTCCACTAACATGGGGACAAGCCATGGATGTCCCTGACATGACTGTGAAATTTGTCCTTCTAGTATCTTCCGGGAGACCGGAGGGACCCAAATTTTGAGGCCAAGCTGCAATTATGTTGACTCCTGGTGCAATTACATCTGGTTTGAGGATTGAGGGGTTGGAATAACTTGGTCCTCGAGCTGAAAACTGCGCTACTGCTGGTGCTCTAGATTTCCCAATAACAGTTCCTCCATATACAATTCGAGCTTGAGGTTTACTAGTAGAGTTTAAGTAAGCTTTCAAGCGAACTGCTTCATTAAAACCAATTGATGTTGCAGGCAAGACATGGACATCAACCGAGTCCTCCTGCAGATTGATTGCGGTATTGGCTAAGATCATTGCAGCCCCACCAGATTCCTTAACAGCAAGTCCTTTTTCTGTCCTCCCATTAACACCTCTGTCACAAACCACAATTTTCCCGAGAACTTTTTCCCTTGGGAGTGAACCTCTGAAACAAAATTCGCTCCCATTGTCCCCGCCTGTTACATAAACCACTTCAAGTTCTTTTGTGGTGCTTGATAACCGGTTCCCGGGATACATGGATTCTCCATGAAGGAATTGTCCATTGTCCAACTGGACAAAAGCTGGAAATCTCCTATCAAGTGTGCTTGCACCAATAGTAGCAATCCATGGAGCTTCATTAGCAACTGAGTTTTGGATAGGGCCATTGTTCCCTGCTGCACATACAACTGAAATTCCATGCTCCATTGCCCGAAAACTGCCAATCGCAATGGTATCTGCAAAAAGTGGCAATGGAAAGCCACCCAGAGAGAGGGAGAGGACGTCAACTCCATCTCTAATCGCAACGTCCATTGCTGCTAGGATATCAGAGCTGTAGCAACCGCTGAACCAGCAAACTTTGTACATTGCAACGTGTGCTCCAGGGGCCATGCCTCGAGCCACACCAGAACCTAGACCAAGCACACTCGCCATCGGGACTGAGACTCCTCCAGCTGTGGATGTTGTGTGAGTGCCATGTCCATGCGAATCTCTTGGTGATGCATATTCCTGGACATTTTCTGGTGAGGCTGAGGTAGAAGCCATACGGTGACCTTTAGTGAAGAACCTTGCACCAATGAGTTTTCTATTACAGTTCGACGAATTAAAGTCTTGTCCTTCTTGGCAAATCCCTCGCCACTTCTTGGGAACCGGAGGCATTCCTTGATCATTGAAACTTGGACTCTCGGGCCAAACTCCAGTGTCAAGCACCCCAATTATCACTCCACGACCAAACCCAGACTTGTACCAAGCATCTTCTCTTGTGGGGCTAAGTCCCAAGAACTTGTAGGAATATGTTGTCTGGACTTGGAACCTCATGTCCGGTCTAATAGCAACAACATCAGGCAACTTTTGCAATGACTCCATCTCTGATTCAGAGAGCATAGCCGCAAAACCCTCCATGGCAGAACTGTAAGAGTAAAGAAGCCGAGAGGAATGGTGTTCTTCAGACGAAACAGTTCTTTCAAGAAACGAGAGATGCCATCGAGACTTGGAGGAGAACAAAGGCCTTGTGGTGCCATGTGGATGGAGCTGAACAATGTAGGTTTGGAGTGCTGTGTGTGCATGGAGGAAGGCAAAGAAGTTGAAAAAAAGAATGGAAAAGAAGGGATGTATTTTGGATTCCTTAGACATGTTAAGACCACAGTTCTGCAAGGATTCTGATGCATGATTTGGCGATAGAATTGCGGGGTATTTGAAGGAGCTGGAGAGAATTCAAAGATGAGAGACTCGGGCAGCAGTTCTTGGCTCTAAGAATACGAAACTCGTGAAATTTAAGAGCTCTTCATCACGAGGATCCTTTGTTTATAGACAATAAGAGCAAGGCTCTCTTGTTTCCTGAGCTTCTATACATGGAGTCCATATCCTCTGGTTTCACGAGATGTTTTTGCTAGCTTTAATGCATGTTATATCCGTTAGATTCCAAGTCTTTGAATCTTGGTCTGATCCTGAGTTTATTGGCCTTGTCTCTGTCCTTTTGGTTCGATGATTTTAAGCCAACCTGCGTGTTAACTGAGACTGGGATTTCTCATCAGACGACCTTAAAAAGTACCCAACATCGACTCGATGCATTCAAGGGGAAAATACTTTTAATCACAAGTTTAATCCTTGAACATATAGAATTTGTAATAGATAAAGAGTAAGAAGCTGCAAGAACGTATTAGGAAGGCGAGAAAATGACAGGGGACTCATTAAATGTCGTTCGTAGTGCATTTATGCACACGCTCTATGCTTGCTTTCTCTGGCTTCCCTCTCCCCGTGCTGCTTGTGCTTGACTGCATTTATTGATTTCTTCTCTCCATGCTCTTATTTTCTTTTATTTTGCTCCTTGTTAGTTGTGTTAGGGAGCGGGAGCTCCTTGTATTAGGAGTGATGTTGGGGTTCTATGTCCAATTTACATATAATGACAAACATGTATTAATGTTAAACTTTTGTTTGTTTGTTTGTGTGTTTTAAAAATATTTTTAAAAAAATTTAAATTTTTTTTACTTTTTACTTTAAATTAATTAAATTTTTTATATATTTTATTAAAAATAATTTTTAAAAAATATAAAAATATTATTTTAATATATTTCCAAATAAATTTTTTAAAATATAATTATTACCATACAGAAACACTTGTTTAAGTTGTATATAAGCTTCTAATTAATTTTCATGTGCAAAATATGCTTGCTCGTATTAAATTTCCTACACAATCTTCTTGAATAAAATCCCAATACCAATGCCAGGGTGGAGGGTGGTCTTATGAACCGGACCGGACCTGCTGATTTGATCAGAGAATTGATGAACCGAACCCAGAACGGTTTAGTCCGAGGGGACAAAACAAGCATGACAACTGACCTGGTAACAATTGGCCTTAAACTACTGGCTAAACCAGGTTGGACAGGAGAGATATAATGGTGACACATTCGTGCTTGAAGATAAAATAAAAATGCAGTGCTGACGCTTGGTGTCAAACCAAGCAGCTCTCACGATTTTGGCTCAAATAGACAACCATTTTTCTTTGTCATTGTTCGAGGGGAAGAAAGGCTAACGGATGCCCCTTGCAGGCCTCTGTAATCCAACAGAGCAAAATTGTGATAGGACTTCGTCTCTTTACTTTTTTGAATGACTGAAAATGCTAACAAATCATGGTAGGACTACATCTGATTGGGTTAAGCTTGGTCTGTTTATGATAGATGGGTTGATCCTGTTTACAAGAGATGGATCTGATTCAAATATATAGAGTATCTTTTTGGTTCTAGTAATCAAAGTAGCACTAAAACATTTGATTCAGAAA
>Ga0325414_1005429_pt1 | contig 13473 bp, 9 predicted proteins | sample PopdelMetagenome_8_FD_206183 | JGI IMG/M metagenome (GOLD analysis project Ga0325414, IMG submission 206183) | Populus deltoides microbial communities from Bellville, Georgia, United States - Leaf-PdKOR-R3 | ecosystem: Host-associated > Plants > Phyllosphere > Phylloplane/Leaf | place: USA...
CCTAATCATATAAACAACTATGATAGAATACAAATACTTAATTTAACATAAAGATATTCTTAAGTATGGCATACACATTAATTACATATAAAAGTTTTGTCCTACAAATATAAAGGTTCATTCAACTTTTTTACATCATTCATAATTCTCAAAATACATGTTGATCAAAATAAAAGTAGCATATATTCAAGCAGGATCTATTCTACTGCTGCGAGGGTCCTGAAAATAAGATTAACATTTTATCAATAAATGCAATGTATCATTTCACTACACACACACACACTTTATTATGAAACATTAATAACTTACACCTCCATATTCATTCACTTAAATTCCAATCTTAGCCGTTTAACGGGGTATTGCTCCCTCATTAGAGACACTAATTTATTCACTTAAGTACCGGTACTAATTCATTCTCAATTACCGGGCATTAATTCATCTGTCCAATTACCAGTACTAATTCACTCTCAATTACCGGGCATTAATTCATCCGCCCAATTACTGGTACTAAATTATCCGCCCAATCGGGCATTAATTCACTTAAGTACCGATACTAATTCATTCATCTGCTCAATTACCAGTACTAATTCACTCTCAATTACCGGGCATTAATTCATCCGCCCAATTACCGGTACTAAATTATCCGCCCAATTACCGGGCATTAATTCACTCAATTACCGGGCATTAATTCATCCACCCAATTACTGGGCATTAATTCATCAGCCCAATTACCGGTACTAAATTATCCGCCCAATTACCGGGCATTAATTCATCCGCCCAATTACTGGTATTAATTTATCCGCCTAATTACTGGGCATTAATTCACTCTCAATTACCGGGCATTAATTCATCCGCCCAATTACCGGGCCTAAATTATCCGCCCAATTACCGGGCATTAATTCACTCAATTACCGGGCATTAATTCATCCGCCCAATTACCGGTACTAATTTATCTGTCCAATTACCGGGCATTAATTCATCCGTTAACATCAAACATAAATTACAGAATTTCTAATTAAAATTAACACTGGTTTTTCAATTAATCTTTCTATAAAAATTCAAGATCACCCTGTCAGATACTGTCCCTTTTAGGCCTCCCAGTCCACCCATCACCGGGCTTCCACCCAGGTCCCCCCTTAGGGTTTTAAACTTGTCTTACTAGTTAAGGTGAGCATGCACTTATAAGGCCCTGGCTCTAGACGCTCGCTTCCGATGTGGGATCTTACAATCCCCCCACCTTAAGACGAGCCATCCTCGGCTCTGATACCAAATGTAACACCCCACCTCACTAGCAAGATATTGTCCGCTTTAAGCCTCCTAGTCCACCTAAATCCAGGGCTTCCACCCAAGTCCCCCTCACGATTTTGTTCTTGGTAGCTACGCATGACCCCAAAACGCGTCTTTTAGAGTAGCGCAGCACACTCACCCTGTCAAATATTGTCCCCTTTGGGCCTCCCAGTCCACCCATCACCAGGCTTCCACCCAGGCCCCCCCTCAGGGTTTTATAAGTGCAGATCACCTTAACTAGTAAGACGCGTTTTGGGGTCATACGTGGCTGCCAAGAACAAAACCGTGAGGGGGACCTAGGTGGAAGCCCTGGATTTGGGTGGACTGGGAGGCCCAAAATGGACAATATCTTGCTAGTGAGGTGGGGTGTTACATTTGGTATCAGAGCCGAGGACGGCTCATCTTAAGGTGGGGGGATTGTAAGATCCCATTTCGGAAGCGAGCATCCAAAGCAAGGGCCTTATAAGTGCATGCTCACCTTAACTAGTAAAACGCGTTTTGGGGTCATGCGTGGCTGCCAAGAACAAAATCGTGAGGGGAACCTGCGTGGAAGCCCTGGATTTGGGTGGACTGGGAGGCCCAAAGCGGACAATATCTTGCTAGTAACGAGCCGTCCTCGGCTCTGATACCAAATGTAACACCCCACCTCACTAGCAAGATATTGTCCGCTTTGGGCCTCCCGGTCCATCCATGTCCAGGGCTTCCACCCAGGTCCCCCTCACAATTTTGTTCTTGGTAGCCACGCATGGCCCCAAAACGCGTCTTTCAGAGGAGCGCAACACACTTACCCTGTTAGATACTGTCCCCTTTGGGCCTCCCAGTCCACCCATTCCTAGGGCTTCCACCCAGGTCCCCCCTCAGGGTTTTAAACGCGTCTTACTAGTAAAGGTGAGCATGCACTTATAAGGCCCTGGCTCTGGACGCTCGCTTCCAATGTGGGATCTTACATAATACATATAAAGGCAATTGCATCAAATTAACATGGTTGGATGCTAATTTTCAGACCCCCCCCCAACAAGTGCAACAATAGACCAGCTATAAGTATGTTCGAGGATACATATTACACATGTTTGGAGGTCTTGTTTTCACAAGTACTACTGACAATGCAGTACCGTTATACTTTCTGACACTACTTGATGATTTTTGAGCTATTCTGAATTACAGTTAAGGGGAACCATGCTTGTATATCTATACCAATAACTATATAAAACATGTTTAAAAAAGAGAAGACAAATTTTTAGGTTTTTTTAATTTCTTTAGATATATGTATTTTAGATTATTTGATTATTATAATTAATAACATTTTAAATACTAACTTATAATTCTCAATGTTGATTAATATAGCTCTGGTCATGAGAGCATATTTATGCTAGGTGTCTAGAGAGCTAAATCAATAACATGTTTAACATTGTTACTTAGAGGCCACTCTCCATTAGTTCTAGGTAATAATTAAAAACATGTTTGATTATATTCAACATGTTATTTATATAAATTGAATGTAAAAAAAAAGTCTTAATTTTGTGGCTTGTCTTGTCAAATGATGTGAAGCTAGACATTTCATGGTAAATCTCATTTATATCCACGAGTTTTACCATGATAATTTGGACGCCCAACTACTATATCAGGTATGTAACACAAATGTATTTGATTTTTTTATTTGAACATTAATTATTTAGTTTTGATTGATTATATGAAATAAGTTATTTATATGTTCTGATAGGTTATATGGATGCGTTATACGAAGGACTTGATACTTTCAGCTTCACCAACATGCCATAAAGGTGACATTTGGTTAACATATCTCATTGCACTGCTTTAACATTGTTGAGATACATTATCCAGATTGGGTAATGTATCAGTTTGGATTAAATCAACATATTCTGGATTATGTTGACACCAAAGATGAGTTGCACAGTATTAGTCGCTAGGGTAGGCACGAGGAGAACTGGTTAGTAATTCATGCATCTTACATTGATTTCTGAGATGCTAGGAGATATCATGTTTTTTTAGGAGCGACATCCGATGATTGATATAGATACCTATATGTCATCGTATCTGCCCATTACGCGTAGTTTCATTACATCAACTTGATCACATTTCCTGAGATGTCCATAAAATCCGATGCATTATGCCCTTTAATATTTGAGACAAAATCGATTGGTTTTTTAATGTATGTGTGTATATATGTATGTGTGTTAATTACTTGGTATGAGAAGCTCGGAAACTAGCAACGACTATCAGTGAAGATGTCAATGAAATGAGATGTATTATGACCAACACTACGCTCAATGTATGTCGTGGTGAACTTCATAAGGTTTGGAAGGTTGAGCATCTTGAAGCAACATTAGCGGAAGATAATATTGCTTATCGTGAGAGTATTAGGGATGTTGGTTCGTCCACGAGCGTCCTAGGCCCGTCCACGAGCGATCCATGTCCATCCATGAGCTAGGATGTTATTGGTCCTTTCACACTTGCATGGATATTACAGAGTTGTCCTCGAGCTGGATGAGTTGGGGTGATGCTCCAACCCCGTACACGAGTGCTCTAGAACCTTTCACGAGCTGAGAGATTGTTAAATATAGTTTACATATTATTATATGTTATGATAATTATGAATGAATGTATAATTAGTTTAATTTTTAATAAATATTATGTTAATTGTCACTCTATTTTTTTTATGTGAATTGTATTTTGATGCTAGAAAATTGATTATTTATGATGGTGTGAATTGCTATTTTTTTTTAGCAAGTAGTTTATGACATAATAGCCTATCTTAGTGTTATTTTACAAAATATATATATATTTTTTTTTAATATGCTAACTTACCAAGATCACCCATAGAATTCGACTAGGCATTGTTCCTTCGAGACATCTCATTGAAAACTTGAGAAATGCAGAGCCAGCATCCTTCCACATCAACAAAGAGAGTTCACAACAAACAAAACACCATCAAAACCTCTGCGAATCATCAACCTCCCCTCGCAAATCCAACTTGAAAGGTTCCTTTCATTGCAAATAACCACCAATTATCACACTCCAAGAGATAACATCTTTCTCATGCATTTCATCAAACAGCTCTCTTGCACACTCCATTTCAGCAACCGTATGCATGCTCAAAATTTGAATTTTGAACGTGTGAAACAGCCCAAAAGCCACTCTTGATTACATTACTATGTAATGCCAACCCATCAAAAAAAAACTAATCCGAAGTATATTACATAGAAAAGAAAAAAAAAACAATCACAACATGTTTGCAGATAACACACCAATCGAGACGGTCATGGCAGCATATACTCTGAAAACTAATCAACTCATGAAAGATGAATCTTTTGGTGGGGGCTAGCAGCTGATAACAATTTCTTCAATCAGACGGTCCAAACAGCAACAGTGATCGATAGCACAGCTTGTTAGGAGAGAATTTTAAGAAAAGATCCATTTTTCATGATATATTTCATATTACCTCTTTCCTATGACCACCAAATTGATGCAGGATCTTCAATTACAGCACCCTAGTACTATGGCTTACAAGTTGTGACAGATTTGATAGGTTGGAAAAATGGAAAATAGGCGGTTGGTTGTGTTTTAGAGAAGCAACACGAAGGACGTCAAATTTAAAAATTGATAGCATGTATCAGCTCAGGTACTTCCCTATCTGACGTCATTTCTGAACACCACAAGCTACCACAAAATCCTTCAATAACTTATCAATGAAATCGCCAATTGCAGCCACAACAACTGGAGAATCAATTTTCCTTTTCCACTTTGGTGGCGATGGCACAGAGGTCGCGAATCATTCATAGACAGTTGTTCCTTCTCCAAATGTGACGAATAAGACTGCCGTCGAACTGATTGACGCGCTTTCCAGCTGAAGTCCGCCTCATTAGACAAAATTCTTGATGCAGGAAAAAAGAGAATAGATACGGGCAGATTCATCCACACTGATGAACTTGAGTGATCTTTCTGATCAAACACTCTACGCCCACTTCTCTAATTTTCATGTACAGTATCATCCAAAGCCAAACTTTAAAAAGGTTAATCTACCATATCAAAAGAAGGACTTCGTTAAGACATTTGAGTTTGTATCGCATGCTTTTAAGTCTACGATATCACATACCTGTAAGCATCACCACATTTCACTTTAGCCTTCCACTTTTCATTTGCACACCGAACAATACTGTCAGCAAGCTTTGTACAAGGCTTGCGACCACTAAATCCAGCAGCTGTATAGCCATGTGTTACATTTTCGATCAGCTTCAAAGCAGAAGAACAAAAAATTAATGTATCAAAGATCCATATCCAAGCATAACTGAAGAAACATGTCCATGTTTATTTATTCAAGAAGGATTACGTATGAAATCATGCAGTAATGATAGTTTCTTGACTCAAGTTTCAAGTTCTTTTCTGCCAGCTATTGTATGGGTCGCGCCTGACAGCAGTAGGGAATTCAAAAACATATGTAGAGAGCCGGGAAATGGCAAGTTCAAAGGTAAAAGGCTGGCTTTTCCTGTCGGGAATAAGACAAGATCTTGGGCTTCCTACAATCTTTATGGTTTGGAGTAGAAGTAGCGGAGCAATAGGTGTTTTGACGTTTTTATGCCTTGTTTACAGCACAGTTGTTGTTGGCGGCTTTGTCATTGCATCAATTTATATCCGCATTATTCTGCTTTCAAGTATAATAATGGAACGAGGTAGGGCTAACTGGCTTGAATGCATTGTCAACTCTCTGGCCAGTCCTCCCATTCTTGTACATATATATCGTTGGTCGCCATTTCTGAACAGGTAGAATTAGTAATGTTGGACACTAGACATGGCACAAGAACCATGGTAGCTTGGAGCAATTTATGGACAGCATGAGAGTTCTCTTGCTCTACAGATGCTTCATATTTTGTAATGCTACATAAATTTCTAGATTGATTCCTATAATTTTGTAAAGTTAAAATAAAATACTTTCCAACAGAAGAGGGCAAAAGAATGTGAAACAAATGATTTTTGCACCATTCATTGGATGATATCCAGGTTAGTCTGACTGTATAAAATTGACAGCCCAAGGAAGGGTTTTATAGCCAGACAATAATGAATTCCCTTCCTACAGAGTACAGCTACATTGTTTATATGCTTCTCACCACAACCCCACATCTCTGCTAAAAATAATTACATTCTCATGGCTGATATACTCATGCTCAGTCTCCATTGCAGTAACAAAACTCACTATAGATTCAAAACTCGCTATAGATTCTATGAATTACATAAACCAAGAAATGATAAATTGTAATGTAGAAACAATGATCGTAATTTGTAGGACCGTGTTCATTGGCTGTGGTCGGATTACCTTACTCGCGGAGAGTGTTGGTAGCCTCGACTTCGATCCGGAATTGGATGAAGAGGAGAGTGATATTGCAAGGGTTGCTGGCCGTTTTGGTGAGACTTAGAACGGTTAGGACGAGTTCTAGTCTGTCCTTGTCTCTCCTTGGATGCTTCAATTCGTTCTAAAGTTTCCACAACTTGTTTCATATGTGGACGGTGCTTGGGTTCAGATTCAAGACAATTTAGAGCAAGCTGAGCTATTTGCAGTGCTGCTTTGGAAGGATATCTACCCTCTAAATGAGAATCCATAATGCTCTTCAATTTTCTTTTATCAGATAAATATGGCTTGATCCAGTCCACCAGAGAATGTCTCCCACTTGGACGGTTTATATCAAGTGCCCGTAAGCCAGTCAGAATCTCAACCAGGACAACCCCAAAACCGTATACATCACTTTTTACATATAAATGCCCTGTTTTAGGAGAATGTTAGTGTCATGAGAAGGGTATTAAAATAGCTTTCATGTGGAAATGGCTTTGAACCAGATTCCTCTAGGTGCAAACATTGAGTTGGACCATAAAACAAGTGACCAGCAGAAACCAACTGAAGACCCAAGGGATTACCTGTGGCAACATATTCAGGAGCTGCATAACCATAGGTTCCCATCACCCGTGTTGTCACATGTGATTTACTAGCTGAAGGGCCCGATTTTGCCAAGCCAAAGTCTGATAATTTTGCTGTGTAAGCCTGCCATAAAACCACAAATAAGAAAAGGTCTAAAATGCTAATGCTCCTCTAGTGACATCTTCCAAATCAGAAGTTAAATTCAAAGAGAACAGTACCCCATCAAGCAGTATATTGGAGGCTTTAAAATCTCTGTAAATCACTTGCTTATCTGATGTGTGCAAGAAAGCAAGGCCTCTAGCTGCTCCTATGGCAATCTTGAGCCGTGTGTCCCATGGAAGTGGCTGAACAGCTGAACCCCCTGTATCAATTAAAAATTATATTCCACGATTAATCAAATGATCTTGTTTCATTGTCTTTCTCTAACAAAAAAAATCCTTTTGCTCCTAAGGAAGAGCTTGAAAGGGGGGGCAGAGATATCAGATATCTCAAAGTCAACTATTAGCTCTTACTTCCAAATAAATGGTTCTCCAAGCTTCCCTTCTGCATGAATTCATAAACAAGGAGAAGTTCCTTAACCTCCCAGCAGTATCCTATCAGCCTTACAAGGTGGGGATGAGAAAGCCTTCCTAAGAAATTTACCTCCGACTGCACCAAAAAATGAACGCATTAGAAAGTACATAAATTTTTAGAAAAATGTACAAGCGCTGAACTAAGTTAATCAGAGGAACCTCAACCACTACTGTTAAATACACTTACTGTTAAATACCATTACTAACCATCACAAGTCTCCTACTCTCTAAATGATAAGAAATCCAAACATTTCAAGGTATTAAACAATCATATTAAAATCCAATGGTGATTTCTAAAAATAGTATGTCAATGCTTAGTTCTTTCTCAAGCTTGATTGAGTACCTGCCATTCTTCAAATCCTTGCAAGCTCTCGGAATTCAATCTTTTAACAGCAATTATAGTTCCACTTCCAATTCTCCCTGGCGCCTTCTCGTCAAGCCATCCTTTGTAGACTTGACCAAAACCTCCCTCGCCAAGCAAAGTATCAGATTTAAAATTCCTAGTGGCGACCTTTAGTTCTGCAAAAGAAAATATCCGCAAGTTGGGGGTAGGCAAAATCTGCCCATTTGGGAACTCCTCATCACCACTCCCAGCCGAAAACCGGCTGTGTGCAGAGATGTTGCTGCCCCTAGACGACGTTGCATTGCTCACCCCAGAAGAAGCAGTATCGCTAGTTGTCGGGGATATGCCTGCTGTAGTTACAAAATTGAAGTGAGATGACATATTAAGTCAAAATATAGAAATTTTGGTGTTGATTATCCAAATTAATGTCAAAAATCAAGGAAAATCAATTTGACCCAAAACAACACTTGGAGTAAGAAATAACTAGATTTAGGAAAGTTAGAATGATTTTCTATGTGCAATGGAAATGAACAAATTGTGGAAAACCAAAAGAAAACAGCAAGTAACTTTATGCAACGAAGGGAATTTCCACTATTTATCAGACAAAAGAGACATAAAGTCCAACCTTGCTTAGGAAAAAACAAATAAATTCCAGAAAAAAAAAAAGGAGTCCACACCAAAAACTGTAGAGCATCAGGGCCATCTCCTAGTGAAACGATTGCATATCAAACTAGCTCAAAAGCAAAAAACAGAAAGAGAAAACCAGTTGCTACGGTACCAAAAAAAAAAAAATGATACCGAATCACATCAATTTCTATTCCTTAAAGATTATAAAAAAAAAACAGCAAATCCCAGACTGCAAGTTGGATCAACGAGATTAAACATTAAATATGTAAAGGTAAGAGGTTTTGTTTTGCCTGTACTTAGATGACCGGTGGTAGAAGGTGTAGTAGGACCATGAGCAGAAGAACCCCAGCAAATCCCCATCTAAAAAAACCAGTTGGATTCTACCAAGATACAAAAGATATAACCTTGCAGTAGTATCGAGCTTAATCTCAAGAATTCAAAGATAGATACAAGAAAAAAGGAAACAACTTTGAGCTTAATTATCTAGAGTCTTCAAAACGGCTTTCCTTTTGTTTTCTTTTTCTTTAATAAAAAACTCTCATTCTTCAAGAACCATATCATTGGGGGAGTACAATCTCTTTTCTTGACTAGAATTCTCTCTCTTTCCACTAACTAAAATCTGAGACTTTCTTTTTATATGTGAATCTAGTCAGCAAAAACAAAAGAAAGGGGGCTTTTCCCATTTCTTTTGGTAAACATAACTGTTTATTCAATGTTGAGAGGGAGGGCGGGAGGGAGGGACAGGACAAGACAGCGAGGAGTTTCTATGGTTTTGTAAGAAGGCAAGTGGTCTCGCCGGTAATGAATGGCAGAACAACGGTTGTTAGTCCAAGTCAACTGCGTGTCTAGGAAAAATCTTTTCTTTTTTCCAGTCAAAGAAGGAAATTCAAAGGAAGGACCTGTTGTTATTGTTCTATCAATTAATTTTCTGTTGAGCTAAAGGACATGAATTATTTATTTATATTTATTTTTCATTGACGATGAGTTGTCAAAGGAATGGGGGATTGTTTCACATTGTCCCTTTTGGATTGTGATTGAAATGTAAATTAGGAGGGAAAAAAACTATACATGTAGAGTGTGTTTGGCAGTGTGGTTGTAGGTGCTTTTTAAATAATTTTTCGTGTTAAAATGTATGGCAATAATGTTTTTTTTATTTTTTAAAAATCATTTTTGACATCAGCACATCAAAACGATCCAAAACATACAAATCATATTAAATTTTAACAAAACGAAAAAAAATTTCAAATTTTTTAGGAACGCAGTCGCAGCCGTGTTCCCAAACGATACGTAGTCGATGTGTGTTTACTAATTTTACAATTAGAGTTAAAAAAACATATTTAAAAGAGCTATAAATTATAATTTTTTAAAAATCTAGATTTTCATCACAATTTCAAATGAAAAAAAAGGGTAAAAACCAAATAATTTCTTAAGATACGTTGGAACCCTAAACAGAGCCTTCCTATCGGCATGCAAAACTCGGGGGGTGACTCAAAGAAAGGGGAGAAGAGGGCATCATGATTTTGTTGTTTTCTTGAGCAGACAGAAAATAAAGCAGGAGGAGTTATTATTAAGATGTAACTAGAAGAGTTAATTCTTTTACAGTGTAGTGCATATTAAAAGATGATTTTTTTTTTTTACACTTTTAGGTTTTTTTTTAATGTTAAATTTTTTTATTCAGTTATCAGACTTTCATAACATGAATTTCAGGTTTAATAGGTTAATATGGTTTGACGAGTTAACCTAGAATTTTTTTTGGTTTGACGAGTTAACCTAAATTTTTTTTTTCTTTTTAATTAATTTTTTACATTTACTTTAGTTTGTTAATGTTAAATTTCTTTCTATTTATAAAAAGATGAGCTGGTTTTTTTATTTTTTTTACACTTTTAGGGTTTTTTTTTTTGCTTTTTTTTGTTTTTTTCTTTTAATAATTTTTTTATTTTATTAATGTTAAATTTTTTTTATTCAGTTATCAAACTTTCATGACACGGATCCCGGGTTTAACAGGTTAACATGGTTTGACGAGTTAATCCAGAAATTTTTTTTTGCTTTTCTTAATTAATTTTTTTCGTTTACTTTAGTTTGTTAAAGTTAAATTTCTTTCTATTTAGTTATTAGACTTTCATGACGGTTTTTTTACACTTTTAGGGTTTTTTTTTAATAATTTTTTTTTGTTAATATTAAATTTTTTTATTCAGTTATCAGATTTTCATGACACGGATCCCGGGTTTAACAGGTTAACATGGTTTGACGAGTTAACCCAGAATTTTTTTTTTGCTTTTTTTTTCTTTTTAATTAATTTTTTTCGTTTACTTTAGTTTGTTAATGTTAAATTTCTTTCTATTTAGTTATTAGACTTTCATGACACATATTTCAGGTTTCACGGGTTAACCTGGTTTCACGGGCCGTCATTTTTTTTCTTTTAATAATTTTTTTTATTTAATTTAGTTTGATAATGTTAATTTTTTTATTTAGTTATCAAACTTTCATGACACGGATCCCGGGTTTAACGAGTTAACCTGGTGTGGCGAGTTAACCCAAATTTTTTTTCTTTTTAATTAATTTTTTTAGTTTAGTTTAGTTTGTTAATTGACAATAAACTAAAATTGCTCAGTGTTTCCCTGTGCAAGTCCATAGTGAAACGTTGAGCTGTCTTTTTTTTTTTTTGTTCTTTTGTTTTTTCTTTGTTTTTCTTTGTTTTTTTTTGTTTTCTAGCCTTTATGAGTTTTTTTTTTTTTTGCTTTTTTCTGTGTTTTTTTATGAATTTTTTTTATTTAATTTATTTTGTTAATGTTAATTTTTTTATTTAGTTATCAGATTTTCATGACACGAATCCCGGGTTTGACGAGTTAACATGAAACATTTTTTTGTTTTTTTTATTTTTAATTAATTGTAACATATACTAAAAGAGATCAGTGTTTTATTGTGGACTGCATAGTGCAGTCCACAGTAAAACACTGATGCTTTAGGTTTTTTTTTTAAGTTGTCTCATTTTTTTTTAGCTTTTTTTATGCCTTTCGGGATTATTTTTTTGCTTCTTTCTTTGTTTTTTTCTTTTAACAAAATTTTTTGTTTAATTTAATTTAGTTTATTAATATTAAAATTTTTTTATTTAGTTATGAGACTTTCATGACACGTTTTCCGGATTTAACGGGTTAACCTGGTTTAACAAGTTAACCCAGAAATTTTTTTTTTTTGCTTTTTAATTAATTTTTTTCTTTGTTAATGCTAATTTTTTTTTTCTATTTAGTTATCAAACTTTCATGACACATATCCCGATTTCACGGGTTAACCTGGTTTCACAGGTGAACCCAGTTAATTATGGGTTGACCGTCAATTTTTTTTGTTTTTTTATTTTCATAAATTGTTTTTGTTTAATTTAGTTTGTTAATGTTAAATTTTTTTATTTAGTTATCAGACTTTCATGACACAGATCCTGGGTTTAACGGGTTAACATGGTTTGACGAGTTAACCCGAATTTTTTTCCTTTTTAATTAATTTTTTTTGTTTGGTTCAGTTTGTTAATTTTCACTTTTTTTTATTTAGTTACCAGACATTCACGACACGAATCCCGGGTTTAATGGGTTAACCTAATTTGAAGAGTTAACCTGTAATTGTTTTTTGCTTTTTTTCATTTTAATTTTTTTCGTTTAGTTTAGTTTGTTAATGTTAAATTTCTTTCTATTTAGTTTTTTTCTTCTTAGAGATTTTTTTTCTTTTATTTTTTCTTTTTAATTAATTTAGTTTATTAATATTAAATTTTTTTTCTAAGTAGTTCTCGACTTATGCCTTTAATTTTTCTTTTTCTTTTTTTGTTGTTTTTATGCCTTTGACTGTGGACTGCACAGTGCAGTCCACAGTGAAAAAGCTGATGCCTTTTGTTTTTTTCTTTTTAATTAATTTTTTTGTTTAATTTAAATTGTTAATGTTAAATTTTTTTCTATTTAGTTATCAAACTTTCATGACACGAATTCCGGATTTGACAGGCTAACCTGGTTTGACAAGTTAGCCCAGTTAATTCTGGGTTAACCAATTAATTTGTTTCTTTCTTTTTTATTATCAAACTTTCACGATTCGAATTCAAGATATGACGGGTTAACCTGATTTGAAAGGTTAACCCAGTTAATTCATATATTTTTTCTTTTTCTTCATTAGTTTTTTTCTTCCTGTTGGTTTTTTTCTTTGTTTTTTTCTTTTTAACTAATCTATTTAATTATCACACTTTTATGATATGACCTTGTAGCCAGACCCACGTCCAATGCTATTGGATCTGGTATTGCAGTCCAGACATTTTTATGCTAAGGGTTAACCCAAGTTTAATGTAATTATTAATATTATTAATATTATTTTTGAGTCAAGCGTTGCAACCAAACCTAAAACTCTTAGGTATAACTTTGCAAAAAAACCTAACACTTTTAGATCTTGAGTTTTTTTGAAATGCAAAAAATAATTGACCCGTGGCATCGCGCGGGGCATTTAACTAGTAAATAGCTAAAAGAGATCAGTGTTTTACCGTGGACTGCAGAGATCAGTGTTTTACTGTGGACTGCACAGTCCACAGTAAAACACTGATCTCTTGTCCCTGCTGCTTTACCGTTTTTTTTTTAAGTTGTTTCTTTTGGCTGTATTTTTATGCCTTTTGAAAAATTATTTTTTACTTTTTTTTAGCAAATTTTTTTTCTTTAATTTAGTTTATTAATGTTTTATTAATGTTAAATTTT
>Ga0325414_1005430_pt1 | contig 13473 bp, 5 predicted proteins | sample PopdelMetagenome_8_FD_206183 | JGI IMG/M metagenome (GOLD analysis project Ga0325414, IMG submission 206183) | Populus deltoides microbial communities from Bellville, Georgia, United States - Leaf-PdKOR-R3 | ecosystem: Host-associated > Plants > Phyllosphere > Phylloplane/Leaf | place: USA...
TATACCACAACTCCGGTTTTGATATCAAACTTAGCAATAGATTGTCTACAATAATAACTTAGAGTCCGCTCTAGCAATTAAAATAAACAATCATAGGAAAAATAAGCATAGGAGAACAAACGTATTCGTCATATAAACTGAAAAGAAAAGGTAAAATAAATCTCACAGATCTTGAAATCCAAAGGTTTCCATATCCTTGCAACCAAGAAAAAGTGTTAAGCTTTGCATGTTTGTTGAACAACTAATCAAAAAAAAGGAAGAATGTATAATTTAGGGTTTCTTAGAGGAAAGGAGTGTCTTTCTCTTCTTGTCTGGCTGCCTCCCTTCTCTTCTCTCATTCTTTTTATATCCTAGAAAACCCTAGGTCTCTATTTTACAAAATAGTCCTCCATTAAGTAGATTATTTACATTTAAGTACTTCAATAACTATTTTCCTAAAAAAGGAGAAATAACCTTGCATGAAATCTTCAAGCTTTGACTTAGAGGAGCTAAATTGTTGAAATAAAAACTTGGATATCAGTTTAGATGCTTCGGAACATAATTTGGACTCGTTTCTTCACGAAATTTGTTTGCTAGCAGAATTCAGATGTCATCTTTGAAAAATCATATCCCCCTCATATGACATCTTTTTCGGCTTAAATTTGGAACGTTTATAGACCTTTGAGTCATGAAGCCAAAAAAATTGAGTTTGCATCAATTGGACTTCTATAGTTCCAGATATTCAAGTTTGAATGGCTGAAGGTCAACATTGATAAATTGCGAGATTTGACTTTGAAGGCTGCGATTTCTATGCTCTTCCTTATTTTATTTTCTTTCCTTAGATGTCCAGAAAGGTATGGATGTTATCTTTTTAATGCCACTGGAATCACTTCATTTCAACCTCTAGAGCTCACGCTCTACACAAAACATCTACTGAAGGTCAAATCTGTCAATTATCTCCAATTTACTCCTTTTTGCATCTTTCATCCAAAAGTGCCTTCAAAACATAAAACAAAGAATATCAAGATATTTTATATACAAAACATAGGCAAAACACTAGTTAAATGTGGGTGAAACTATCGAATAATATGATTGCATCAGATACATTTAATTCTATAACTTGAAAGTTTATCAGAGACATAAGACCCAAGATGAGGAAAAAAGGAACATCCAAAAACACGAAAAGAGAAATAGAAAGGTGAGTTGCCATAAAGACAAGTATGTGGAGTATCTCAATTAAGAGTAGGTGTGGGAAGAAGATTGATAAGATAAACAAAGGTTAAAATAGCTTCAACCCAAAGATGATATGGAGCACCAGAAGTGAGAAGGAGACTGTGAGTCATTGTGGCAATATAGTGGTGCCTGCATTTAGCAAGGCCATTTTGTTATGGTGTATGAGGGCAAGAAAATCTTTATTGAATTCCCAAGGATTTACAATAATGAGAAAAGGCATTATTGACATATTTTGTCCTGCATTAAGAAATTGGATGGTATGGTGAAAGATATTTTAAATCATGGCAGCTAAAGTTTGAAAATGATTGAGGATTTTATTTTTCCAATGCATGGGCTAAATCTAAGTGTACCATGAGAATTCATCAGTAAATAGAACATAATATTTGAAACCACTTATAGATATGGTATATGAGGACTAGACATCACTATGGATAATATGAAAAAGAGTGGTAGTAGTCTCTATATTGGAATTAAAAGGTAATTGGTGAGACTTGCTAAGTGCACAATCTCAACAAAAAGAATGAAAAGACAATTTGGAATTAATTGTAGAACCTATACATACTAAGACTTTTGACAACGGATGACCCAAACGATTGTACCAGATGGAGGAGTTAACAAAAGTAAAGGTTTGTGGAGAAATAGAGACGCTTGACAAATTAAACGGATATATACCATCTTTACAAAGGCCTTGAAACAATAGACATCCAGTACATAAGCAATAGATTTGATAGAAGTCAGGTGTAAAAAGAAAGAAAACATGATTATCTTTAATGAAACAAGCAACAGATAGAAGATTTTTACAAATATATGGAATACAGAAGACATTTATAAAGTGAAGGTGGAAGAGCCTAATGAAAAGGGAAGCTTACTAGTATGGGAAATAGGCATTAAGTCCCCATTACCCATATAGACATTATGCAGCCCACCATAAGGTTGAGAATTATTGATGGGCATGGATGTCATGTAATGAGTTGCACCGGTGTCTAGGTACCAATTTGGATCAGCAGCATAATGTACTCCAACAAATGGAGCAACAGTATTTCGATCGGAATATGTATTTTGGCATTAAGAGAGCCTATGTTGACTTGAGTGACAATTGGGACACCATTGAGGTGTTGGGCCAAGAATACCATTTGGTAGGGGACGAGCAGCCCAAGCTGGTGAAGTAAACGACCCCAATAGAGGCACATGTTGTTGTTATATAGGAAAAGAAAACGTAACCTATGATTGTGGATTGGCTTGCTGCTGAGAATAACGACCACGTCTGAAGCGGCCATTACTGGGACGACCACTGGTGGGAAATTGGTGGCCGGTATTAGGGCGGTTATCACGACGGGTATAAAGAATTTGCCTATTATTGAAAAGGACGATGATTGTAGGGGAATCAACATGACGAGATTGTTAGGCATCAAAAGAGAGAATTTGAGCCCGAAGTTTAATGAAATCAGGGAGTAGAGGATTTTGAGTGAGGACGGTATGGAGCATGGGGTAATCAGGGCCAAGACCATGAAGAGTGGCGATGACCAAGTCCTCGTCAGGAACAGGCTTGTTAATAGAGATCAAAGCATCAACAATTGATTTAGCATGACGAAGATAGGCATCAATAGATTGAGTGCCTTTATTAAGATCAAGAAGTTGCATTTTAAGATTGGTTGCACTAGCTACAAACTTCTAAAAAAAGTGACATTCAAAGCAGTCTCGAATTGCCTTTGATGTATCGAAACCAATGGTAAGCTGTGTGATGTTTTCTGTTAAAGTGGTGGTAAGAATGCTAATGATTTGTTGGTCAACGGTGAACTAGGCACCATGGTCAGGATTAGGAATGGATCATGTTGGTTAAGTGTCAGTGACATTAATCAGAATGGTAAGGTTTGATTTGTCGAAGCTAGGTAAGGTAATTGGTTTTAGTAAGTATGGTGAATTGAGAAGTATTTTGAGATAGACCAGTGGAGGAAGGGATGGTGGCCATGGAAAAGAAAAAAGGGGAAAAGGAGATGCTAAAGAAAGAGAGACGGGTGAGGATCGTAGGTTTAGGTTGATACCATGTAGAAAATGATTTTCCTTATTACTTATGTTTACAATAGGCAACTATATATAGGAAGATTTGTTTGACTGTTACATGAATTATAAATAGCAGTAAAGACTATAATTATTAAGAATCAAAACCAATCTTCGGTTACTCAATCAGTTTTGATTGAGAAAAGGAAATTTCTCTCTGATCTTCAGTTACACAATCAGAAGAGGAAATCTTTCTAACATCTTATGACCAAGTCCTTATCGTTTCTAACATCTTATGTTGAGATGTCAAATTTCTAATAATCCAAACCTCAATATGAAGCTCCGGGTACATATTGGTTGATAACTGCAAGAGGACAGTTGCATGCACGAGTCTGCCATGACCACTTAAAAATCAACTTCTAGAAGAACTTGAATTTCCTTTCTTCATAGCTTCTAGCTATCACAAAATTATTTTTAAAAAAATGGTTAATTACGAATATTTTTTGTTAAATTAAAAGTAGGGTATATTTATTTTTAAAATTAAAACTTTATTGAAATTATTCTCCAAAAAAAAGTTCTCTGATATAAAATATTAACATAATTAAAACAAATTGCGAGTTAATCAAAAATTGATATTAAAGAATCATTGGTTGTTCTGTTTTTATAAACCCTAAAACTCTTTATCTTGTATTGAAAGAATATAATATTTCTTAAATCGTATACAGTGAAAAGTTAAAAATTGACTCTTAGAACACAAAAAATTTTAAAGAGAAGAGGACATAGGCGAACTAGGCTTTGAGGTTAATCCACACTCGGCTTGGCTAAGGTATTGGCTCCGAGGTCGGACCCAGTTTCATTGTAAAATAATTTTTTAGTTTATAAAGAATGGGCTTAGACTTAGGTTTGGTGTAAGAAATTTTTTTGACCCATACAAAATTATGTTTTGTCAGCCTAGTTTGTTTAGCTAGCCCATGAATAAATATTTTTGACAATAACGTTTCACTTCTTGAATAATTTTCTTTCAAAGAAAAAATAATGGTTTTTAAGGCAAAAAAAAAATTTAAGGTTTTCTTTTTTATACCAGGTAATTAAAGCTAAACAATTAGACTTATGTTAAGTAATTACCGTAATTAATTTTGCTTCAATTTTGATTTCAAAAATCAATATAAAAAGGGATTGAAAGGGAGATGTTATACAACACTAAACAATACATCTTTTACCTTCCTTCCAACATTTGTTTGCTCTGTTTTCTTTAGTTATTCTAGAGCTTAGATTGATTTTTTCATATAGAGATTTTGATCTATTTTGATTGAAAAGTTTTTGTGTTTTTGCCACTTTCGATACATTTTGATTCTGTTTTCTTTTCTTCAGTTTGTTTCTGAGTTGACTTGATCAAGTCAACCCAACTAGGTCAACCCAACAATTTCAACCCAGTCGAGTTTGCCAGACCGGGTCAACCCATTTAGGTTGACCAGGCTAAAATAAAAAAATGATAAATAATAATAAAATAATATTAATAAAAAACATAAAATCAACTTTTGCTTTTGTTTTGTTTAGTTTTTTTCGGTTTTAAGATGTGTTTAGGAAAATTTCTTTTAAACCTCTCAGGATTTTCTTTTTATTCTCAAGAAAACTACAAATAATTTTTTTTTATGTATTGCATACGGCCAAATCTCTCAAAATAAAAAAAAATATATCATTCTGTATTTTCATATAAAAACAAAAAAAATATATGTGTTTTGGCATGCATTTTAGGATGTAATAATCAATTTATTAAATCCATGAAAATTTGGCCAATAGTTCAATAAATCATCTTTTTTTTTAATTTATGAGAATTAATGATTAAAAATTCTTGTATAGAACATTGGACCTACACTGATACTGGTATTTGGAATGTCAAGAGTTGACCAGAAAATTCTCAGGGTTATCATAAATATTCACCAATTTTAATTATGAGTATTTTTCACCATAATACACAAATTATGAAGAATTTTCTTCCCTAAGAATTATTTTGGTACACGAGTCCATAATAAATTTTTAAACACCGGATTTATTCATACGAGTAAATCTCAATCCTAAACCTCTAAACCACATCAAATCACACAAAGCAGCTTACATCATGCTAATACATTTCTTAACCACAATCAGTTCCTTATCCTCGAATTTCTGATAAGACCAGTACATCCGGGTTCCTTAACGACTCTGAGCTAAATAACTAGGTGGCGACTCCTTTAATTCCCTACCTGTCTTTCGCACCCATGCAACAAAGCTTATTAGTACAAAGGAAGGAAATTGTGTTTTTTTAATGTGGAATAAGAAATTTTTTTGTTTTAAATATCTCAACTTAAAAAGAAAAAATAATATCTTTCTAATATAAAATTAAATTTTTTTTGAAATAATCTCTCAATTTTTATTATTTACAATAAAAAACATTTTTGTCAAATTTTTGAGTGGGTTATAAGGTAATGAGAAACAGATATCTCATCTTGGAAAAGCTATAATTTGCTACTTTAAAAACTCAGCAAAAAGTACAGTTTTGAACTCTGTTTTTATTGGGGGTTCATTGCCAAACCACATGTCAAAAAAATTACCAAACAGGTTTTGGTATTTTGGTCGGTCAAAACATAGGATGTGTCCAACCAATCATATTCTTTTTTCTTTCACCATTATTCCATTTCTCTTTCTTTTTTTTTTCTCTCGTATTCCTTACTCAAAAATAAATTAAATAAACTTTTAAATTAAAGCTAAAATTCCAAAAATTATAGGATAAACAATAGGCAGACCTTTGATTTTTTTTTTAATTTTAACTCTTCTTAATAAATTTTTATAAATTAATCATTAATTTAAACATAAAAAACTGTAATTGAAAAAATTTCAAAAATAAAGATTGAAAAATAAAAAACTATGATTACATGGATTGCTATAGACCCAGTCATTGTAGTATATGTTGTGATTTAGTATAAAATAAAAATAATATTTTATAATAATTAAATAATAATATTTTTTTAATATCAAACCACACAATACCACTCTTATTAAATTCCTAGATAACTTATCATTTAGCCTGGTGTAAAAAAACAATTTGATTACCCGGTTAAAATTTAATTTGATATTTTTTTAAAAAAATTATAATAATAATATTTTTAATTTTTTTTAAAAATAAATTTTATCAATAGAGATGAACATGCATTAGATCGACCCAACCCATAGCTGCATGACCTTGGAGAATGCAGGAGTAGGAGTGAAGTTAAAAACTAAAGGCGGCATTTAGAATTAGAACTAACACAGTGTAGCAGGTACCGAAGTCTCTTTATTTTCTTTATATTTTGTAAGTCTTACAAAATCATCATCGTTTATTTATCATAATAATATAGAGTGTGTATTTAAAATGATTTTGAAAATAAAATTTGATCTTCGTTGATAATTGGGGAAGCAAAAGCTCGTTGTCTCTGGAACATCATGGTAATTGGAAGATTAATGTCAGTTTTTGGGTGTTATTTTTTAATTTAAAAGCAGGATTGTGTATTGATGAGCTTTTGATGTCATGTTTTTTTTCAATTTAAAAGCAAGGAATTGCCCTTGATTACAAAACCATCTCAAACAAAAACCCAGAAAAAGAAGAGAGGAAGAAAGCATCAAGAAGGAAATACAGAGACTTCTTTCTCTTAGAAATGCCTCATCAAACCTCCCCAAAAAGCTCCCAAACAACTCTTCACAAAACCAACCCACCATTACCATAACCAGAATTTTTCACTCAGAATTTTTCATGGGTTTCTCTCGAAGCAGTTTTTGTCCATTTTATCAAACACCCATTTCAGGGTTTCAACCGAAAGTCTCACAGAATGCAAAGTTGGCTCCTTTATACGTCGGTTTGAGAGAGGTAGCCTTGGCTGGTAATTTGTTAATTCTTTGATATTGCTGCTGTTTGGTTTTTGAGAAAACATAAGAAACTCGAGACAAAGCTTGAATTTTTAACATTTTATCATAGGAATGTAAGAATCTGTCGTCACTTGTGTACTAATTGTTCTGGATTACTTGTAGTGTGGGTTGTGTTCATAGCAGATTCTTGTTTGATGTAACTTGTGAGAGAGGAAAGCGATATCAGTAGCCGTGGCTCAGAAGTAGTGTGCGTGTCAACTATTGATTAGACAACAGCACAACAGCTACAGAGCTGTTTTCACTGCTCACAAAAGCTCTTTAACTATGCATTGCTGACAAAAGTGAAATTAGGCTTGTCGCTTTAAGTAACCCCTGTCGCTTGGAATTTCTTTCCTTTATGAAGGGTCAAGATAGTTTTATTAAGCGTTGCTAGAGAGATAAACTTGTGATGTATTATATCTGTCTCTGTGCATAAGAATCTCATCATTGCAGTAAAAAAAAAAAAAAAAATGTGTTTGTGGTAGGTGGAATAATATTTGTGTTTTTTAAAAAAAAAATTAAAAAAATAAACTTAAAAATTTGATGGAGACATTTAGCCATGTTTGTTTTTTCATAAATTAATTTTTAGAAAATCACTTTTTAAATTTTTCTATATTTATTTGCTATTAACAAAGTTGATTAACAAAAAACACTTTCCGGTTAACGAAAAATACTTTCCAGTCAAAGAAAAATTTGGTTTGGTTTCCAGAAAAGTGTTTTCTCTTATGACTGTGTTTGTTTTTTGAAAAGTGGTTTCCGGGAAACCACTTTCCAAACTTTCATATGTTTGTTTGCCATTAAAAAATTTGGTCAACGAAAAATACTTTCCAGTCAAAGGAAAATTTGGCTTGGTTTTCAGGAAAATGTTTTCCTGAAAAATTTGGGCGAAAAACACTTTCCGAAAATTGTGAAAAATTTAGAAATGTCATTATTTGATGATTATATCAAATTTGATCCTCAAACTTTTGATTGCTATATATAATTTTTTTTGAATATTTATTTTTCAATTTCATCTCTTAATTTTTATATTAATTTTGGTTCTTATTTTTATAATTGTTATTTGCTTTCTCCTTATCATTATTTTTTGAAATTTTTTATCTATCAAATTTGGTCCTCATTCTTTTGATTGTTACTTATTTTATTTGAAATAATTTATGAAATGTTAATTATTATTATTTTAATTTCTTCATCTTTTATTTTTTTAATTTTTTAAATTTGATCTCTATTATTTTGATTATTATTTATTTTATTTGAGATAATTTATGAAATTATATTTTTTTTCAATTTCATTTTCATTCAACTTTTTAATTTGTAAGATTTGTTCCTCATTATTTTAATAAACTTGAGAAAAATAAAACATTAATAAGTTATTTTCCAGCTCATTTTCCATGACATAACCAAACACTAGAAAATATTTTCCAACTTATTCTTCATTACACTACCAAACATCGAAAAATACTTTTCTGGAATTCACTTTTCAAAAGAAAACTACTTTCCAGCAAACAAACGGGGTGTATATCACATTTTTTAAACCAAAAACTATATATGATGTTTTTTAATTACGATATCAATTAAAATTTAAACAAATTGAATACCATCAAAACACATGTGGACGTTGTCTCTCTCATAAAAAAACCACCGACGTAGGCAAACACGACATCAATTAAATTTAAACAAATTAAACATTAGAAAAAACACAAATGTTGTCTCTCTCATAAAAAACCACCAACACAGGTATTTATCTCATAAAAAACTTATTAATCACTTCGATTTTGCTCTTAAAACAACTAAAAATCAAATTCATCTTAGTCTTCAAGTATCCTTTGATGTTTTTATGTTAAAAATCCATTGTTCCCTTTATTGTCTTGGTTGTTGCCGCCACCGCCCTAGCCTTTTTTATAATTCTATAAGTAAGGTAAACATATTACATTGTTATTAATTTGTATTTGATATTGTTTAGGTTGAATTTAGTGTTTATAGTGAATTTTGAGTTTGTTGAATTAATGATAAAGTAGTCAAGAATATAATCAATTAGAATTTATTAGATATATAGTTTAACATGAAAATAAGTTAAGTTAATTATGAATTAATTATTTTAACTAATTATGTGTTGCATTTAATTTAGGTTAAGTTATTGAATTAGGAATTTTGTGTATATTGTTAGAATCAGCTAATATGTAGTTAAGTAAGCACACACATTCATGCAAAAGAACATAAATTCAGTTGAATTATAATGAATTACATGTTCATTGAATTGTTGATAAGTTGATGGATTTAGTATTTTCTTTGAATTCTATTAATTTTCTATGAATTTGCGTTTGATTTAATGAAATTGATCATGAAAATATCAATTGATAATATATCATGAATTATGTTTAGTTTTTTTGTTAAGTTTGCTTTAACGTTAAATTTTAGGAATTTGATTGAATTTGCTATAAATAATGGCGGGAGTAGTTTGTTGTTAATTGGCAATTTAGACATGTCATATGTAGAAATGAAATAAACCATTTGTCATGGACTTGTAAGGAACTATAATGATATTGATATTAAAATAACTTGGAGGTGTCAAATTGGTGAATAACAATATTATCTTGTATCGATTATGTGTGATGGTAGTTTTAAGATAATGCTTAATTATTTCATTCAAAGTGATTTGAATATAATGATATTGTATGTAAGTAGTCGACCATAATCAGTGTATGTTCAATTTTTGTTGGTCCTTCAAGTTCAGTTGGTAGAGGTAAAAATAACTTATTGTTGGATAATTTACTGCAAAGGTAAATGATATTATGTTTGACAATCCTTTTGTTGATCAACAGAGATTTGACAATTCTGAGCCTAATGATAATGAAGATGATGTTAATGATGAGATTATTCCTCATGTTCCTGAATTTGGAGATGCTTTTGGGTCTAATTTTATTGTTTCGCATGATTGGGCACTTAGCCATAGACATATGCCAAGAGGGTTTAATTTAGAGGTTAGTCAAACATTTAGTAGTAAAAAAAAATTGGTTAATGTTGTTAAACGGTGGCACATTGTACACTTGATCGAGTACCAAGTCCAACAATCGAACTCAACATTTATTCAATTATAATTTGTGCAAGCACTGGAATGTAAGTGTTATTTGTGTGGGAAATATCATAAAAGGTCGAATTTATCTGAGATAGCAAAGTTAAAAGGGCTATATATATATATATATATATATATATATATATATATATATTTCTAAAAAGACCACCATCAACTTAATGCAAATTTTATTGCTAGTGCTATATCAACCCTTGTAATAAATATTCTTTCAATGACGGTTGCAACTATATGAGATGAAATAAAATTGAATTATAAGTATAAAATATCACATGACAAAGCATGAATTGCAAAACAGAAGGTGATTGGGTATCTTTTTGGTTCACATAAGGAGTCTTTTGAGAAATTGTCTAGGTTGTTGTTGGCAATAAATGAATCAAATCGTGGAATAGTTGTTGATTAGATACAAAAAGGAGATCTTGATGATAATCAAGTGGATTTTTGGAGAGTTTAGATCTTGTATTGAAAATTTCAAGTACTATAAACCACTTATTAGTGTTGATGAGACACATTTATATGGGCAATATGATGGAAAGTTATTGATTGTAGTTGCTTTTTTATTTAAATAATGGGTATTATCATTAGCTTTTGCAATTGTTGATGAAAAAATAATGACAATTGGAGATGGTTTTTGCTTTACTTACAAAGATATGTTATTGATGGTAGAACCGATATATGTATAATATTAAATAAACATGCAAGCATCAAGAATGAAGTAGCAAAAGTTTAGCGTCAACCTTTAGGATGCCATTAGTATTATGCTAGACATTTTGTTAGTAACTTTCAACTATAAATTCAAAGACCAAGTTACCACAACGAGATGGATACATGAGAAGGTCATATACATTATAGGTGTGGCATATGCAATAACTCAGGGCATAATAGAAAAACATGTCATGACCGACAACGTATGTATAACAATTTGTTAGGTCGTATTATGATATATTATGATATTTTTTAAGCATATTAAACTTATATCATTTCATATTAATCACATGTATTATTACACAAGATGTCACACACTCGAGGTGGTGAATCGTATGTTCATGTTGAGCGTCCATATTCGGATGATGATCAGGGTGAGCATTACTATGAGCATGGAGACCATGCCTATAATATTTCATGTTAAGCATGAGTATGTTAAGCATGAGTCACAATACATGCCTATCGGACCCGTCGACACTTTTGTCCCGTGATTGTAGGATCGACAACAATCGAAGAATGTATTCGCTAGCATTGTAAAAATATTTAATTTCAATATATTTTCAATTTATGTTTAATTTAATTATCATTAAATGTTATATTTTCAATAATTATAATTTAAATTGTTATGTAGGATGAGATCACTATTTGTTGGCATACACATAGGGGGATTTGACTACTTGAGCAAGTTCAATCATATGTGGTCCAAACTAGTTTTTTATATGTCAATTGTTTTGATCATATTAAGCTTGATCATGGCTTGATCCATGCACGGATTGAGCGATGAAGACGTGAGACACACATGTTCCATCTTAAGCATGGAAAGATGACACAAACATTACAAGACGTGATGATTTTGCTTGGATTGTCTATTGATAGAATAACAGTCATATCTATTGATGTTTATAATACAATTGTGTTATACGAGCGAACGATTGGATTAACACCCTCTTCTTCTGAATTGAAGGGGGGTCGCATACGTTTTAAGTTAATTAAGGAGACATTTTCGACACCACCAGATGATGGTGACGAGAAGGTTTTGTGGAGGTACAAAATCAATTATGATTTAAATATGTTGATTATTTGTTATAATTGTGTTAATTATTATGATGATTTTAATTTTTTTGTAGGTATGTCAGAGCATATATAATTCATTTCTTTGGCAATGTAATATTTACTGACCTCACAGAGATATATGTTCATTTGCTTTATCTGATGCTCCCGAGAAATTTCGATGTCATCCCCACATATAGCTGAGGATATGCTATATTGACATCCTTATACAGTCATATATGTCTTGCATGCATGAAAATGGTCAAACATGTTGAAGGATGTTTGCTACTTCTACAAGTATAAATAAAAAAATTCTAAATAACTATTTAAATTTAAATGTTTCATGCATAATGAAATTAACAAAATATTTTTATTTATAACAATTATGACCGTGAGAACATCTCCATGTGGCTCCAAATACCAAGATTGCTAGATATGACACTCCAAACTATGAGGGTTACACTTTATCTCCCACTAAAATGCAAGTATTGTAATGTTATTTTTACAATTATATACATTTATATTGTGTTCTTGAAACTTGAAAAAATGAAATTAAACTAACATGTTTTTAATGTTACGTGGTGTTGCTGAACGAATTTTTGAAAATAATCCAACACATGTGCTTGTGTTTTATCGGAGCAAGGTCGTTAGACAACAAGCTATCCATGTATTTTTTGAACTATTTGTTAAATAAAATAATTAATTACACCGACTTATTGTTATTTGATGTTTATTTAACTTATAATTTACAGATTATGTGAACGTCTTACCTAGAGAAAAGATTGAAGTATGAGATGGAGAAGATATAACAAATTGAGATTCAAAAACAAATAGATTACTTTTATTTTAATTGAAGTCTACAATGGTAAATATATCATAAATCCTACATATAACCCAAAACAAATCAAAACCTAAATAAAAAAGGGTAAAAATAAACATAAGCTAATATAAAAGGGTTGAGCTAAAGAAAAAACATGGAGCTGTGTGTGTGGAGAGGGAGAGAGATAGGGGTTTGGAAGTTTGTTTGTTTTTATGTTTTAAAAATTATTTAAAAAAATTTAAATTTTTTTTATTTTTTTATTTTAAATTCATTTAAGATCATTTTAATATACTAATGTTAAAAATAATTTTTTTAAAAATAAAAAATTTTATTTTAATATATTTCTAAATAAAAATATATTTTTAAAAATAATTATTATACATTCCTAAACATACCCTTGATAAAGATAAGATTACGAGGGTTTTAGGGCAGCGATAAGATGTGTGTGTATAAAAGATACAAATGTCATCATAAGAAAACAACAAGGTTATTGTCGTAAACAACAATTATTTAACTGGAAAATAGATGGAGAGCACCTTTTCCATTATGCTTATAGTGGGTGGAAAAATTTGGGGAAGATCTTTTAGATGTTTTCCAAACCAAGCTTTATAAGGGAAAATGAAAAAGTCTTTTTCTGTTTTCTAATTTGTAAAAATATTGCATTTTTATATTTTTCTTGGAA
>Ga0325414_1005432_pt1 | contig 13472 bp, 10 predicted proteins | sample PopdelMetagenome_8_FD_206183 | JGI IMG/M metagenome (GOLD analysis project Ga0325414, IMG submission 206183) | Populus deltoides microbial communities from Bellville, Georgia, United States - Leaf-PdKOR-R3 | ecosystem: Host-associated > Plants > Phyllosphere > Phylloplane/Leaf | place: USA...
AAATATTGAAGCTTAGTTAACCTCCAGTTTATACCGAATCGTCCCTACACGTTTCCCTCACCAAAGGACAGGGATTTATGCTCGTTTTCTAATTTTATATTTGGTATTTTTATTGTTTTTCAAATTCCTTTTGTTTTTATTTTCAGAAATAAGCTCAGTTTAGTTGCTGTTGTTTCCTTCTTCTTCTTTTTTATTTTTTTAGTTTTAAATGCAACTCTGTGGTTGTTATTGATGCTTGAGCTTGAGCCTCACTGCATTTTGTGTATTTTGAAGTTGGACTTTTCTGGGTTTTACTTATTCTTTGCATTGGTGTATGGTATATACAGTTTTAGCCAGAGAACATATTTTCTGGCATAAATGGGAAGCAAGAAAAGAAGCTCCAATTCAGCAGAGGAAGTTGAGGATTCAGATAATACAAATACAAAAACTGAGAATGCAAACTTGGAGGATATGAATAAAGAGAATGCAAGTTCAAATCTAAGTAGAAAGAAAATGAAGAAAGATAAGAATAAAGAGAATGAAACCCTGGACGGAGATGCTTCTAAAGCAGGCCTTTATAATAATAATTCTAGTTCGCTGAAACCCATGGAAAGACGAAAGAAGAGGAAAGCATTGGATAAAGAGCGCCAGCATGCTGCTTTTGAGGACAAGGATGGGAAGACTAAAAAAATTGATGTTGATTCAAAGGTTAGCGAAAATAAAGAGCAGATGGGAGCTTCCTCAAGTGGGGTGTTGCCAGAGTTTCACATTGGCGTCTTTACGGAACTGATATCGGCTGATGTGTCTCTGAGAGAAGCTGCAGTGGAGAGATTGGTCATGGAGTTGCAAAAGGTTCAGAAGGCGTACGAAAATGCAGAGAATAAGGTGGTGGTAGAAGATGGGTTGAAACTGGAAGCAAAGAAAGATGATGGGTTGAATGACTGTGCTCCTTCTGTGAGATATGCTGTGCGTAGGCTTATTCGTGGTGCTTCTTCGTCAAGGGAGGTATGGTTGGTTAAATTGCAGACTGTTCTCTTGTTTCTTCTTTGTGAAAGCTATGTATCACGTACAAACTCACAACTTTTGAACCAAGGTTGTGATTCTCTATATATCCTATGAGGGAATGGAAATTTGATTCATAATATCTAACAGTGAACTTTTTACTTGTTTTCAAAGTTTAATCCCGTTAAGGAGAAGTGTTTCTTAGAGTTGAATTAACCTTAGGAACTGTCTTTTTTATGAAAATGGTACATTAGTTTAGTTTGATCATCACCTTGCTGCTGTGTAATAATTGTGCAATCATGTCTAATGCCTGCTGGGCTTTGAATTTGATGGATGATTGTGTAAAACATGCATTCTCGGTGTATCTGTTGCAATGGCTTATTTCTCAGTGCCTGTTCATCTCATTGTTATTACTTGCTTTGTACTCGCGACTCTGAATTTTATATGACTGTATACACATTATCTGATTCTTGTTTCTTGGGGTGTTATATCCTACTGGTCGTTATGCAAACATTCTATATCAGGGCATATAGATCTTACTAAAGCTAGATAAAATGTTAAACCATACAACATTAATTTCTAGCACTATATAATTTCTTCCATAGACTGTAGTATCTATTGCGTGGCTTTAAACTTGGGCTATCTATAACAAGAGGTTGTTTGCTAACTTGTGTATATCATGTAATCTGGTTTCCCTTTTCCAGTGCGCAAGGCAAGGATTTGCATTGGGCTTGGCGGTGTTAATTGGTACACTTCCTAGCATCAAAGTGGATTCAGTGATGAAACTAATAGTTGACATGTTAGAAGTTTCTTCATCAATGAAGGGTCAGGTGAGCGAGGATTGCCATTTTGTATTCTGTTGCTATCTTCTCTATATGAAATTCCTGAAGTTGATTCTTTGTGGCACCGCAGGACATAAGGGATTGCCTTTTAGGTCGGCTATTTGCTTATGGTGCTCTTGCCCGATCAGGAAGACTGGTGGAAGTGTGGATTTCTGATCATAACACCCTCTTCATTAAGGAATTCACCAATGTACTTATCTCCCTTGCATCAAAAAAACGATATTTGCAAGAGCCTGCTGTTGCAATTATTTTAGAATTGGTCGAAAAGGTATCTTACTCTGACAAATGAAGAAACTTGATTTTATTGGACATTTGCATCCTTTTGTATTTTTCCATGGGGCTTATCATATCTTTTTTGGGAGGTGGGATTCTTTTGCTTCGGATTTCCTATTCATTATGTATGTCTTGCAATTCCTACTTTGTCTCTTGATCCCTCCACTGTTATGTCTTGTGATTGCAGTTGCCATCTGAGGCTGTGTTGACTCACGTACTTGAAGCTCCAAGACTGTGTGAGTGGTTTGAAGGTGATGCCGATGCTGGAAATCCTGATGCTTTGCTTTTAGCTTTGAGAATTCGGGAGAAAGTTTCTGTTGATAGTGAAATGTTTGGAAAGATTTTGCCACATCCATTCAGCCCTAGTAGGCTTTTTGCATCTGATCATTTGTCCTCTATTATTAACTGCCTGAAGGTGACTCTTTAATTATTTGTGTATGAAGCGTGAGTTGTCAGTTTTGTAAAAGGTTTTATATTTTCTCATGATATTATTGTTTGTGGAATATGGCAGGAATCAACATTCTGTCAGCCTAGAATTCACGGTGTGTGGCCTGTTCTGGTAAATATTCTTTTACCGGATGTTGTTATGCAAGCTGAAGATGTGGTATCGGCTTCTAATTCTCTAAAAAAGCATAAAAAAAGTCGCAAGTCTAGCTCTTCTGAAGAAGAAGTTGTCAAGATTGTTCAGTGTTTCCGTGAAGTTGTTATTGAAGGGTCCCTTCTTCTCTCTTCTCATGATCGCAAGCACTTGGCATTTCATATTCTGCTTCTTCTCCTCCCAAGGCTCCCTGCATCATTCATTCCATATGTTCTTTCTCACAAAATTGTGCAATGCTTGATGGATATACTTTCAACAAAGGACTCTTGGCTGTATAAAGTCGCTCAGCATTTTCTTAAGGAACTATCAGATTGGGTAGGAAATGATGATGTCAGAAGGGTTGCTGTTATAGTGGCTTTACAAAGACACAGCAATGCAAGATTTGATGGCATCACCAGAACAAAAACAGTTAGAGCTTTGGTGACAGAGTTTAAAACAGAATCTGGTTGCATGCTTTTTATCCAGAATTTAATGAACATGTTTGTGGATGAAGGTTGTTCTTCAGAGGAACCCTCAGATCAGAGTCATACTACCGATGACAATTCAGAGATGGGTTCCGTTGAGGACAAGGATTCAAATGGTGCAATGGCAAACTCTGATGTCTTGAAGAGTTGGGTGGTGGAATCCCTCCCGAATATTTTGAAACATTTGAAGCTGGAGCCTGAAGCAAAGTTTCGGGTGCAGAGGGAAATTTTGAAGTTTCTAGCTGTTCAGGGTCTGTTCTCTGCATCTCTTGGCTCTGAAGTTACATCTTTTGAATTGAAGGAGAAATTTAAGTGGCCAAAGGCAGCCACTTCAAGTGCAATTTGCAGAATGTGCATCGAGCAGATCCAATCACTGCTGGCAAATGCTCAAAAGATAGAGGGGTTGCATTCTTTGGCAAGTGGCCTGGAGCACAGTGATCTTGGATCTTACTTCATGCATTTTCTCAGTACACTCGGAAACATTCCTTCAGTTTCTCTTTTTCGATCTTTGAGTGATGAAGATGAAAAGGCATATGAAAAATTGCAAGAAATGGAAACTAGGCTGTCTAGAGAGGTAAACTTTGTCTTCCTTGCTTTCACCAACACTAATTATTCTTACATTTGAATATGGACATGGAATTGGTTCTGATTTCAGACTTGGGATGCATACTGAATCCTCAAATTACAGATTATGATGTATGTGTTGAGTAAACTTTAAAAATTGAATGAATGAAGGGCTTACCTTTTGATGTGATTCAGAATGTTTTCACATGTAGCTTGCAAATTTTTTTCAGTATGGGGTTTGCCTCGTGTAGGACTTTTCCTTAGTAAGTCTACCAATTACTGTTTTCCCTTGCATTATTATGGTTGCTCGAGAACTAATATATTTACTCTTTGGTCGCAAATGCTAGCAAATCATATGTACGTATGTTCTCAAACATCTCAGCTGTCACTTTATCTGCCCTTTTATCTTGTGGGAGGATGCCCAGCTTTAAAATGTTTTAATGATGCAGGAAAAAAATTTGGTGATTGGTGCTGAAGCAAATAAATTGCATGCAATGAGGTACTTGCTGATCCAGTTGCTGCTTCAAGTACTCCTTCGACCTGGCGAATTCTCAGAAGCTGCATCTGAACTTATTATATGTTGTAAGAAAGCTTTTGCTGCTTCTGATCTTCTTGACTCCTCAGGAGAAGAGGAATTGGATAATGATGCAGATCCTAAGTTAATGGATGTCCTTGTGGACACATTCCTTTCATTGTTGCCACAGTCATCAGCTCCCATGCGCTCTGCTATTGAGCAGGTGTGTGTAGTGATGGAAGGTTTAGTTTTATATTTGTATTTGCACATGTATGTTGCATATCTATATGTCTCGACTTTAATTTGGCTTTACAATGCGCATTTATAATTAAAGTTTTGTATTACTTCATGATAGGATGAGTTATTGAGTAATTAAAAGTGATTTTCTAAATGTTAATACATTGCTTCTTTGCGATTGTTTTTGACATTTTGGCATTTCAATTTGCCAGTGGAATTGTTCAGATGGCTGTGTCCAGATTGAATAGCTGAACTTTTAGTCAAGTATGAGGTTCTTTTGACAATTCTTGTGCATGATGTGCTTAGTATTTGTTTCATAACTTATTTAGGGAAAAGGTCAATGTGCTTAGAGTGAAGGATTGCTGAAAATGGCTTTTCTTACCCATGGATTCCCATTATCAACATGATATTAACTGTGGCAATAATTTATGTTTGTAGGTTTTTAAGCACTTCTGTAATGACGTGACAAATGATGGACTTCTTCGGATGTTGCGTGTCATTAAGAAAGATTTGAAGCCAGCTAGACATCGGGAAGAAGGCAGTGAAGATGATGAAGATTTTCTTGGTATTGAAGAAGAAGAAGAAGAAGAAGAAGAAGTGGATGAAGCTGAGAAAGGTGAAACAGATGAAGATGAAGAACAAACTGATGATTGTGAGGTAGTGGTTGAAGTTGAAGAAGCTGGCAAAGAGCTGCCTGATGATTCTGATGATTCTGATGGAGGAATGGATGATGATGCAATGTTCCGGATGGACGCTTATCTTGCACAGATTTTCAAAGATAGAAAGAATCAGGCTGGGGGTGAAACTGCACAATCTCAGCTTGTTTTGTTTAAACTTCGTGTTCTTTCATTGCTGGAGGTTTACCTGCATGAAAATCCAGGCAAGTAATTGTTTCTTGTGTTTAATTAGCTGGGATATGCAAATTAGACTCATGTTTGTTTTAGCGTAATTGATTAATTCCTTGTAATTCTCTTCTGCTGAATTTAGCAGTGGCTTCAGATCAATAAGAAAGGTATGATTTAGATATAAATGAAAGTAGTTGTGTTGTGACTTATCACAACTGCTAAATGATATTTCTTGTCAGGAGCTGGGCTTTGGCAAGCTGCTTGTTGTGGCTGTGTTGACAGAATCTCCAGTCTCAGTTGCAAAGAATATTTATTTCTACATTATGTTGCAATTTTAAAAATTCTATTTTTTCTTGTTTTCCTTGGAAGGCCTTTTGTTAAAAAACTTCTATCTAATTTGTGCTTTCTTGCTGTCTTCATTCTACAGCTGAGCCTGGGGTTCTGATGGTTTACTCAAACTTGGCTCAGGCATTTGTTAATCCTCAGACTGCAGAAATCAGCGAGCAGCTCGGACAGCGAATATGGGGAATTTTGCAAAAGAAAATATTCAAAGCGAAGGACTTCCCAAAGGGTGATGATGTGCTACTACCTAATCTTGAATCTTTGTTAGAAAAGAACTTAAAGTTGGCATCAAAGCCATTGAAGAGAAAGAAATCTGCTGGTATCTTATCCAAGAAAAAACAGTCAGCCATGTGGAAACGACACAAAATGATTGTTTCCCTTGCTCAGGATTCCACCTTTTGGATTCTGAAAATTATTGATGCTAGAAATTTTTCAGAGTCTGAACTAAAAGGGGTTTTTGATATTTTCAAGGGTGAACTGGCACGGTATTTTGAGAGTAAAACATCTCAAATAAAATCTGAATTTTTAAAGGAAATATTTCGAAGAAGGCCATGGATTGGCCATCATCTCTTGGAGTTCCTTTTGGAGATTAGTGGCAGTGCAAAGTCAGAGTTTCGTCGAGTTGGAGCACTTGATCTATTAATGGAAATATTGAAGTCAATGGTTCTTTCTGGTAATGATGAAAGTAACCGCGATGCATCAAAGAAAATCTTGAAAAATCATCTGCAAAAACTCAGTCATCTGATAAAGGAGTTGGTAACAAAAATGCCAGAAAAGCAGTCAAGGCGGGCTGAAGTACGCAAGTTTTGTGGTAAAGTCTTCCGGTATGTGTCAACCTATGACCTGACCATATGTTTTCTTAAATATCTGGGCCCAGAAACCGAAGCTGCTTGTGAATCTCAACTTGGAGAGCTGTATCTCAAGTTCAAGGAGGTCGAGAGTTAACTGTAACTGATAGTGCTGAGCCCTCGATAGTGTTTTGTGCCCGGGGAAAACTTATTTCAGCTCCTGTTCTGTTCGAACGTGCCCAGGTACTATTCTGGATTTTCCCCCTTGAAATGGGGGAGAAGGAACTTCCCTTGCAAATTTTGCTTTATGATGGTTGCTTGGTGTTTAGCTCTATAACCTAGCAAGCTCTTATATTTTATCCCATCAAGTTATATATTGGTACGGCTTTTTAAAGCTGGCGTTAGATGCTATGTCTTCAGGTTTTCTTTATATAAAGACGAACTATTCATTTGTTTTCATATAGGAAAAAGCTCAATCATAGTAAAAAAAAAAAAAAAACCTTGAACCTACTTGTTCGCCAAATGATCTGCTTATCTATTGAAAGAGGTGAAAATCCTTTGCCATTTTTGCCAAACACACGTGCTATCTAATCACCATTCAAGTTTATTTACTCTCTTTGCTTGCTATGGAAAATTACCAAAGTTTTGATGTATGATGTTTCAATTTTGCTGATGATTTTATGCTCTCATGACTTTTGGATATCAAGTTTTTTTTTTTTTTGAAATGTTTATGAAGTTGTCAAATAACATTGAGTTTCTAGAATATGGTATGCACAGGAAGACAAAAAGATCATGAACTCAGTTACTGTTAGTACATGAATTGACGTCCACTAAAGTTATCTCAAAGTCACCCCCAAGGCTTATCCGGCGGAGTAGTTGGATCGGCAGTGAGCCCTCAAATTTGTACTTGTTTTGCACTGGTTTATTTATTACTCGACTGAGGATTCATGAAAATTAGCTAATGTAGTTGTGCTCATCGCAATGTGAGCGTGTTTGCTTCAACTTCAGTTCTGGGAGAGGGAGCAACTGGGTTGTCAGGGTCTCACGTAAAATTACAAAAAATCTAAAAGGCATGTCTTTTCACTGTGCACATGTTCTTTTCTTTTCTTTTCCAATTTGGTTCTTAATTTTTTTTTTTTTGTGATTTGTTTACATGATTACATCATTTTTTAGATAAATTGAATGACAATTAGATCTTGACTAAGGATAAGATTGAAAGTTAGGAGATTAAAGTAGAAAAAGATGTCACATACAAGTTTTAAAGTTCACATAAAAAAAAATAAATTTAGTTCTCAAACTTTATAAATTAAACATTTTCAGCTCGTTACTGCTTTTTCAATTTAATTTTGATATAAAAATTTAATAGTCTAGTGGCCAAACTGTAGCATTCATAACGGCGTTTCAATTCTTAAGGCCTTGCCTTCATTTTTGGATAGCGTATGTTGTAAAAATATATCGGGTTTTGCATCGGTGGCTATTTTTTTTTCCCTTCTTACTTCTCTCCTTTTTAATTCTAGAGTCTTTTCTTGCACATTTTCAAAGTATTCTTTAGATTTATTTTTCTTTCATATTTTTTCATTGTTTTTTTATTACTATTTGTTTTATTTTAAAATATACATATAATTAGAATTTTCTTTCCATTTAATTATTCTTTGGTTTTTTTAAATTGTTTCTCATTTTTTTTATTGCGATTTGTTTTTAATAATTATACTCTTAATTAAATTATCTTTTCAATTTCATCTCTTAATATTTTAGTTCATTTTATTTTATATCAGATTTGATATTTATTCTTTTGAGTACTATATAATTCTTTTTTATTAGATTTTTTTTAATTTTATCCTTCAACATTTTATTAATGATGATTTTATTAACCTTTCAGGTTACGGATTTGAATAATTAGATCGGGTTGACTTAGTTTTTTTTTTTTTTTTTTCAGGTCCCTTTTTACCATTGATTTTTATTGATTTTTTTCCTTATGTTGGATTATCTCAATTTCATGAGCTAATTTATTGGTTTCACATATTAACCCAACTTTGTCCAAGCTAATTTTTTTTTAATTTTTTAATTTTTTTTATTATACTATCAAATTAATAAGTTTAATCCAACTTTCAAATTTCTTTTTCTTCTTTAGAAACACAACCATCTCTTAAACAATTTTTTTTGGGCGTTGAATTTTTTTTTTTTTTGGGGGTACACCTCGAGATGTTTCGCGGAATGCTTCTTGCAAAATTGAAGCATGACACGATCGAAAACAGCATTTTTGAATTGTTATTGTGTTAGTGAGGTCATTTTCAAACTAGGTTTTGCTAAGAAATATCTCAATGGTGGCTAACGTACAATCTTCAAAGCAACGCACTTGTGTTCATAGGAAACTTCCGTGGTAAAAAGTCCACCTGCAAGTGACTAGCAGGAAACTTCATTTATTAAAAAATATTACCGCTTTCTTCTTCTTCTTCTTCTTCTTCTTCTTCTTATCAGTGAATTATTCTCTGAACACAACCACTACATGAATTGCTAGTAGTGGCATCGCTAACTTCAATTTGGAGAGCCCTATTGTTACATTCCTCTCCCTCTCCCTTCATCCTTGTGGACCACCTAATCTGGGACCTCAAGCATTTTAGAGCGTGTGAGAACCTTAATTCCACAGGAACTGGCGAATGTCTTGCAAATTAGTGGTGGCATGAAAGATTTGAAATTTCAACTCGATGACCGAAATGGACTGTAGCAAGTTGATTGCTAATCTTGCTTGTTTACACTGGCGTTTCTTTCATGCACATTCAATTCTATCGATTCAAATCCATCTCTCTACCATTTTAGTCCTCTTAGGTCAAACTCTTAAAGCTCATGTTTCTCCTGACGTCAATGAAGTTGTTCCTAGGCAGAGACCTAGGATTTCAGTTGACGAGGAGACAGTGACGATAGAAGAATCTCCACGTTACTCTATTCACAATTCATTCCAAATATGACTAGGCCCCTCATGTTTGCCATTAGAAAGATCAAAGACAATTAAAAAGAGGAGGAGAGCTAAGAATCCAATCTCTGTCCTAACAAAAGCCTTGGAAGGCCTGCAACTCCTTAAATATCTTAATACGGCATGGAGAGCTCGCTCGAGTATGGCCGTCTAATGGGCAGAGCAAATTAACCATCGCACCTTGTCTCGTTCGAACGGTGGTCATGGACAAATATTTTTTCCAGATGAGAAAAGCACATGGCCTCATCAAACTTTTTTTCCATTAGGTGGCATAATAATTAAGTAAAGCACGAGTCCGTTGCCCCGCCCCATCACATCAGCCGCGGGCTTCATCAATCTTTTTACACATTAAAAGTGTACGTACGGGGGATTATTATTATTTTTTATAATATTATTAAATTCTGACAACCTGTAGCTGTTTATTGGAATGAGTTTCCAATTAAATTATATTCAAACTAATTCTATATGAATTTAAAATTAATCTGAATAATTGATAAAAAAAAATTCTTTTAAATATTAAAATAATAATACATTAGACACTTTGAACTAATAAAATCTTAAATTAAAAAACTAACAAAAGCAAAGAAGCATAAAAAATGAAAGAAAAAAATAAATGAAGGGGTGAAGTTTTTTTTTTTAAAAATACAAAAATCTTTTAAGTAGAAAGAATAAGGACACTTTTTACCAAACTTCACATGCTAATTAGTTGCATCTGTTGATCTATTTATTTGGCACACCTGTCCATTTAGCAAAATATCCATTGCAGAGATGGGATATTGCTTCGCTTCCAAGCTTTTCTGGCAGGGAAAGAAAGCACCGCTCCTCTTCTGGGATCCCTAGTGCAGTCCTTTCGTGTTTGTGCAAAATGTTTAAAACTTGGGAATTGGGAGTGTCTTTTTGGTTGTTCATCGGTTGATCAATGATATAAATCAGGCGAGAGGGAGCATTCGCTGATGCTGAAAATCATGTATTAAGTGTTGTAACGTGTACAAAAGTGATTCAACTATCTCTCTTAAGAATCTAACAGTCTATGCTCTAACTTCTCACCACTTTCTTACCCTCCTAACCTACACCTTCATCTCTCTCTCTACTATTTTCTTCATCTTTTTACACAAAAGCTAGCGCTTTCGGCCCCCGGTCAATGCCCAGCCACTTCCCAGGCAGCAACCCACCACCACAACACAATTGCAGACCCTTCCCTGTACAAAAAGCACCAGGGTTCGTACAACTCCATCAGTCTTTTACTAGGGACGGAAAAACTAGATTTTCAACAGCAACGACAACAACAAGCGAATTGCTACATACCTCATCCATGACCCAATCCCAAAGAACCTCAAAGACCCCTCTCCTGAAAAGCTTTAAAGCAATCTAGCATTCATTCCACTCGGAAAAAAAGAGCTCATCATGAATGCGCATCCTCTGAATCACTCCCTGAAGAACTCCCTGAATCAGAATCTGCAATTTAATTCAAGGTTAGCATTTCCGCACCACAATAAACTCAGTGAAATTTAGACTCCGCAACATCAGGATTGAGCTTTTACCACTTGAAGATGAAGAATCATCACTTGAACTGCTGGAGCTACTAGAACTGCTACTTGCATGGCCATTATCTTTCTCAATCTCCACTGGTGGAAAACTACTCATTGGCATCTCATCACCAATGTCCACATCTTCATCCCCGACATCCCCTTTCTTTGGCTTCTTCGCCTCATTTACCACTTCCATTCTATCATTCCCAGGAACATCCTAAACAGTAAAACACCCATAAGCAAACCATATATTTACCACAAAACTGATAAAAAGCAAAGAAACAATAGCATACTAGAAAACTAGGACAGTTCACATACCTTATTATTGCCTTCGCTGGTAGAAATAGCACCCACATTGTTGTTTATACCCATCAAAGCTTGCCGCTTTATCTTGCTAACCATCTTCTTGTAATTAGTCACAAACCGATCCAATTCCCATAACGTCTCTGTATCAACAGCCTCAATATCAAGCTCAATCTCATCACCCTCTTGCCTCAAATGCCCATTCCTCTTCCTAATAATCTGCACAACTTGCTCCATTTTCTCTTGTGGCAAACTCTGCAACCCCACTCCCAGCTTATGCTTCTCTTCGAGGCTCATCTCTCTTTTATTTGGATCCTTTGCTTTCGGTTTTGGTTGCTTCACTGGCTTCACTTGGGGCATTCTCATTGGCGAAGGCGTCCTCACCAAATTAGGGTTTTGATTCAACCCAGTTGGCTGCTGTAGTGGCTGCTGATGCATCTGGTGCCCAATTGGATCAGATTTCGCTGTAACTTGCATAAAATCATCATCAATTTGATTAACCCTTTCTGGCTCTCTTCTAATATGATCCCAAGAACTCGCTTGCACTTCTTGAACTTGATCATTCTCCTCCTCATCAAAATCCTCACCCACCTTCTCCTTAATCGGCCGATAGAAATCCTCAAATCTAGTTAAAAACTGCTCAGCGAGCATATAAACCTCATGACCCTTAGGGTTATACTTCATAGCATTATTAAAAGTCAATCTAACATCAGCAGCGAAATCCCTTGGCGATTCATACAAATTCTTGGTCAATTTTGACTTTACCGTACCCAAATCCATTGGGCTCTTGATTATATCATGATAATCATGTAATTGCATACCAACAACATCAACTGGAGAATTAAAAATATACCCTAATTTGTGCTTCATCAATTTTGACAAAATTTGACTGCAATTCTTCATCAATTGCGCATTCTCTGGATTCGATCGCTTCAAATTGTTAAAATTTGAAGGAGCCGGAAACGGCCGCTTGTTGCCTGATACTTTCTTGTTTGTAGAGGTTTGTTTTTTGTAGCTGAAATTGGAGGACTGCCGGATCTGGGATTCGGAGGATTCGATTCTATTTTTCAACTCTCGGATCTTTTCAAGCTCATGAACCAATCGATTTTTTAGCTCGATTAATTCTTTTTTTGAATACGAGCCAACATTGAACGTCACGAATCGTCCGGTGTTGAAATCTTGGTGAATGTTCTGTGGACGGCGGTTTATCGACGACGCGTCATCTGATGCGGCTGACGGGGACTCATCGACGTCGAGGATTTGCGGTTGTTGTGGTGGTTGAAATTGGCGTTTTTTGGAGAACTTAGGGTTAGGGTTAGAGAAAGGGATCTTGCCCATGAATTTAGCTCCACCACCGCGTTGCTGTGGCTGTGGCTGGGTCCAACTGGGTTCGTTCCGGTTCGCTAAGACAGCTGACGCCATGAGTCCGGTACGATTCCGGTAGATCTCCGGTGAGCATTTAACATGAATCAAGTGGAGCGTGACTGACACGCGTTGCAGGGATTTTGCCTCCACGCGCGCCAAGAAAATATAATTGGAAACTCCCAAAAGATTAAAAATCAAACAGACGTGAAGGGTTAGGGTTTGTGAGGGATTTGATTTAGAGCGAGGAAGATAGGAGGCGGGGGTAGGTTCTTAAAGGCAATGAGATCTGCCCGAAGATGTTACGGGCAAGATCTGGGCCATTGATTTTAGTTTTGTTTCTTGAGAAGCTGCCCGGTAACCTGACCGACAGACCTGTCATGGATGGTGAGGATCTGATGTTGATGACACGCGGTGGTGTTTAGAGGCGTTGGATTGTGATTTTGATTTAGGGTGAATTTGGGTTGAATTTGTCGTGAATTTAGGGTTTTTCTAGTTGTGAGGGCCCAGTGGGGTGATGAGGTGGAGGGAGAACAGCTGGGTGGTCCGGCGTAAGTGAGAAGTTAACGCGCATGTGATAATACCGTATGCATGTGAGGGTAATTGAGTCATTTGATATGTGCATCGAAGGGAAGAATGATTGGAGTGGCGGAAGTGAGGTTTCTGCTTTAATGTGATAAGATTACAAAATCACCCTTCACCACGCAAATATAAAGGGCAGGAGTTCGTTTTTTCTCTCTGATTTTCCCTTTTGGCAAATATATCAAATTTATTTAATGCAGTGGCTGAAGAAAAAAGAATAATATATGAATTTGATCTCAGGCAAATTCAGTGCACTACAGCAGCAGTATTTCATAGA
>Ga0325414_1005434_pt1 | contig 13470 bp, 12 predicted proteins | sample PopdelMetagenome_8_FD_206183 | JGI IMG/M metagenome (GOLD analysis project Ga0325414, IMG submission 206183) | Populus deltoides microbial communities from Bellville, Georgia, United States - Leaf-PdKOR-R3 | ecosystem: Host-associated > Plants > Phyllosphere > Phylloplane/Leaf | place: USA...
ATACTGTTCATCTTGCTCGCTCTCCTTCTCAAGGGTAGGCCACCAGTAATCCAAGCTGGTCCTCGTCAGTTTCAAATCTTCCCACTGCATTCCCATGTTCCTTACAGTCTCACAAGCGCGGATTATTGACTTTGTGGGATCCATGAGATAGCCAGTCCTTTAAGTTCTTATGGAGATATGGTGGTGCTGGTCCTTTCGTTCTTTTGAAAACGACTCCTAGCTCTTGGTCTGGGTGGTGACGGTGACAACGGCGTCTGATTTGATCATTTGGAAAAGGAAGGAAAGGAAAGGATTGCACATGGTGGTGGGGACTCCCCTTCAACTCTTTTGCTTGGTTCACAGGATTAGAGAGAGCATCTCCAATCAATCTATGCTATAAGAATCTTCCTTTGAATGCTAAGTGTGTGGAGGTCCTTTCTTGTGAGTGCTGCTCTTCTTTTAATATCAGGAATTTCTTTTGCAAATTAGTACATTTCAGAAAATAAAAAACAATTCAATTTGAATGAATAGTTCAATTAATATTTACTAGAAATATCATAAACCTTAATAAATTTAAAAGGTTGCTTTATTACTAGTAACGCAAATGTTTATTTTTTTTTTAATTTCTTGTGTTATTGATAATAAATTCTTAATTATCTAAACTCTGCTATTTTTTTTTAAAATTCAACTATGCTGGTTCGAAAAGAAAAAAAAAAATCTCTGCTGAAGTTAATTTTTCTTTAAAAAAAGAAAACTATTTTCTTGGAATAAAATCATTAGCTCGACAAGGGTCTCTTAATTTGTGCCTTCCGAATAATATTTTTAAATTATCACTTGTTCGATGTTGTATATATTTTCCATTTAATATGTTTATAAGCTGTCATCGCCATGGCAAGGGACACTCTCACAGCTCTCCCCAATGTTCAACCTTTTCCATTCCAGCGTCAGAGCGGTATGTTTTTTATTTAAAAATATATAGACCTGAAAACATAAAAAAAAAATATTTTAAAATAAAAAATAAAAAAAAATTCAAATTTCTTTCGATCTCACCTTTGGATTATTACTCCATAGTTGTATCTGGTCAGTTAGCTATGACCCATGCATGGTTCACTATCACCAGTGTCAGTCTATCACAAGTGGAAGAAAACCATTTATGGAGGAAAACAAGGGATTAAATGTCGTATAACACTAGCTTGCTGCAGCTTCTTAAATATGAAGTCGGAAAGATAATGATGTTGAAATTTGAGGTGATGATTACTTGCTCAGAGTGCTAACTAAGCACGTAAAATAGGGATTTGACTATCTTCAACCAGGGAATGACTAAATTCTCTGTATTGCTTAGAAAATCGATACCGGAGGAGCCAAATGTTCAATTAGGGAATTGACTAAATCATAAGTGAAAGATTATTTAATGGAGTAGCAAAATGAAGAGTGCTGTCTTCCAGGAATATATTATCAGAATTAAAATTTCAAAAGTGATTTTTTTTTTAATTTTTGATATTATCACATTGGAATCATGAGAGGGTGTGAGAATTGAAAAAAAAGGCCCAAGAACTTACACTTGCTGATTGCGCACCATATGGATTCCTTCACTAAAATGTTTTTTTGTCATCTTGGAAGTTTATTCCTTTAAGCTCCTCGTGTTCAACCTGCAATTCAAAATTATTGACAGAATGATTAGAAAACTAAGTAAAAATCAATAACAAATCAGGAAAAAAAAAAGAGAGTAAAGTATTGAAAACAGACACGAACCATGACACACCCCAAAAAATAGAACAGAGAAGGAAACTGTTTGCAACGGGAACTATGAAAAGCGAACTAGGGAAGACGATACAGATCGATAACGCAGCAACACATAAATGACGGGTGATGGGCACGTTAATATATCAAGTCACGAGAAAAATAATGGATAAGGAGGAGAGCTCGGCACCCAACGCAACTAGGAAGGATCTGGCAAACAACATAAGGCATCTACTGGACGCGAATGGCAATGGAATTGGCACGGAACGAAAGAAAGAGCTGTTATGCACAGTACGTAGTACTGGAAAAGATGATCCAAAACCCACCATCACAAAAAGCTTTTGAACCCAAATGAAAACATTGGACTGGAAATTCATTCATTTTCAGGACCAAAAAAAGCAATCCCTTCTTAACGATTTACAGTCACCAAATACATATATCTCATGATCATCTTAGCTACTGCAAGCTCCAGTATTCCCCTTTCCAATTCTATTTTTCTTTAGTTATATTATACGTTGTTCTTTCCATTTATATATGCCAAATATGCCCGGTCTCAGTTCAATTGAGTCTGCAGTTATTGCCAATGATTCCCGTTGTGAACAAGGTAGATATGGCCAGGATTCCCATGAGCATGGTAACCATATTGATACTGAGGAGGCGGAGGAGTCTTCTTCTTTGAAGAAAACGCTACTGGCTTCGACATCTGATGATAGTAGCACCTTGGAGTGGTAGAAGTTGAAGCAATGGTGGCACCACCATAGCTATTAGAGGGTGAGGAGGGGGAGGAGGAGGAGGAAGAGGATGAGGATGATTTGGAAGAGGAAGAATATATTTTTTTCGGGAGCGAAAGGAAGGCCCTGATCTTTAAAGATGAAGTCGGGGTTGCTGCTCCTGCTCGATCGTATTCCTCGATGAGATTTGCTAGATCCTCATCCGAGGTGATCGATACCAGAGCGTCTAGATCTTCTTTTGGCAACTGACAACGGAGACTCACTGATGTGCCACACAACTCTCCAAGCTTCAACAATAACTCTGTATGCCACACATGCAAAAATATTCCACCCCATATCACTTACTCCATCATTATATATCCACACACATACATAACAAAAGCATAATATTTGATACAGGTAAAGCTAAAAAATGAATTACCAAAAGAAATGGAAAGGGGAGATGGTGGAAATTCATATAGAAAACACTGACCAGCAAAGGAGATGGAACGGTCGACGCCGATGACACGGGTCTCGCCACCTTGATAACGGAGTTTACCATCGGGAAAACGGGGGATGATCTTGCCACCATAACTGCAGAGGAACTTGATGGTGGCGGTGGCAGAGGAGGGGGCTCTGAGGTGAAGCTTGGTGGTGTCAAGTGAAGGTCCGACCATACTTGAGCAATAAGAGAAATGGGGTCCAGTCGATCTAGTGAGAGGAGGAGGGAGAGAGAGCTAGCTAGTTTTGAGAAGCGAAGAGGTTGAAGGAAGATGCTAAGCTAGCTGCCTTAGAGCTGCCTCTTCAAGCCTAACTATGGTACTCTTCTTCCCGTATTTATAGAAATGGTTCCTTGCTAGGGGAGGGTGAAACTTTGAGTGTGGGGCTCAGCTTACGTCAGTTAAGATTCCTTGAGAGTCCACAGTCTGGGATAAAGAGTAAAGTTAAATAACTTCAAACCATAGACTTTTTGACTCCTTGTCGTCGGTCTATAACGGGCTTGTTAAAAGGGCGTTTGGGATGTTGCTTTAAAATTTGAATTTTATTTTTTATAAAATATTTTTTATAATTTTTTTTATTTTTTTATGTATTAATATTAAAAATATTTTTTAAAAAATATATTTTTAAATAAAATGCACCTTAAATGTAACCTTTAACACATTTCTAAATGGATGATTAATAAGTTAAGCTCTAAAAAAAAACTTATTTGTTTTGTATCATAAATTTAATATTAAAATACCATAAGTTTTGAAAAATCCTTAAATTAGGTTTTGAAATATACTTTTATTTTTAACTTATTTTTAAATCTTATATTATGTTTTCTATTTATAATTTTATTTTTTATTTTTTTTTAGTTTCACGTGGGTGTCCGGGCCAGCTTGCGCGTACCTCGACTAATCCCACAGGCCCTGAAGTTAATGACCATGTAAGCCTCCAATGGGAATCATATGAGCAACCACCTTGTAAATGTTGGATTCTAAACTATTCATAGAGAAAAAAACGAAGCCGGAGTCGTTACATTTAGGCTGGGTTCAAAAATTATTTTCAAAGAGCATTTACTTAAGAAATTCGATGATTTTTTTAATATAAAAATAATTAAATTAATGCATTTTACGCACAAAAATATTAGTATAAAACCATTTAGACACTACTAAAATACACAATTATTATTAGCTACAGTTTACACAATGAGCTCTTCCCACTGATTTTGTCGTTATTCTCACTTAAATCTCGTTTATTTGTTGGGAAGTAGTTTTTTTTTAAGTGGTTTTCTTGAAAAGTAAATTATTTTTTGATGATTGGTAATGTCATACAAAATAAGTTGAAAAATATTTTTCAGTATTTGGTTATGTCATAGAAAATGAGTTGTAAAATAATTTATTAATATTTTTTAAGTTTATTAAAATAATAAGAAACAAATTTTACAAATTAAAAAGTTGAATGAGAATGGAATTGAAAAAAAATATAATTTCATAAATTATCTCAAATAAAATAAATAACAATTAAAATAATAGAGATCGAATCTAACATTTAAAAAAAATTAAAGATGATGAAATTAAAATAATTATAATTATAATTTCAAAAATTATTTTAAATAAAATAAGTAACAATCAAAAGCATGAGGATCAAATTTGATAGATAAAAAATTTTAATTAAAAAAATAATAAGAGAAAAGAAAATAACAATTATAAAAATGAAGACTAAAATTAATATAAAAATCAAATTAAATCAAATTCTAAGAGGTGAAATTGAAGAAAAAAAAAGAATTCAAAACAAAATATATAGCAATCAAAAGTTTGAGGATCAAATTTGTTATAATCAACAAATTATATGATATTTCTAAATTTATCACAACTTCTGAAAAGTGTTTTCCGTCCAAAATAAAAGGAAAACACTTTCCTGAAAACCAAGCCAAATTTTTATTTGACTGGAAAGTGTTTTCTGTTGATCAATTTTTCTGATAACAAATAAACACAGGAAAGTTTGGAAAGTGATTTCCAAAAAACTACTTTTCGTCAAACAAATGAGGCCTTAAATAGATAATTGCATATATGAGTACAACAATATATATATGTATATATAATTCCTTGTATAGCCTATAACAACTATTTTCTTATCTCTACTCTTGTAAAGCTTTTCTATATAATGAAACTCCAATGACATAAGCAGTTGCTGTGGTTGATAATTACTGGTTTATAAAACCTTTACATGGTATCAGAGCCATAAGATTAACCTCCATCCGATCCTATGGCCTCAGAAAACTCTTCTTCTACTCTCTCCTTCAACACCATAGTTCACATGGTTACTATCAAGCTATCCTCCACCCTTTCTCCTTTGGCGCAGTCAAGTGGTTCCTTTGCTGCAATGCCCAAAACTTTATGAAATATGTTGATGGCTCAACACCAATGCCTTCTGCTGCCGTTGATCCTACATCCCATAATCTTTGGAAGCAGTTTGATCAACTCGTCATGAGTCTTCTGCTTTCCTCTCTCATAGAGGAAGCACTTTTTATTACCATTTGCCTTACAACATCGAGAGATGTCTGGAACTCTCTTGAAACTACTTTTAGCCACAAATCTAAGGTCTGCGAACTTCAAATAAAAGATAAACTTCATCTCATGAAGCGTGGCTCTCGTAGTATTTATGAATACTCTCAAATATTTAAGGCTCATTGTGCTCAATTATTAGCAATGGGACGTCTAGTTGAAGACACTGGCAAGGTGCACTGGTATTTACGTGGTTTAGGCCATGAATTTTCAACTTTCTCCATCACTCAACTCTTTTTAACCCCTATCCCAAGTTTTAAGGATATTGTTCCTAAAGCAGAGAGCTTTGATCTTTTTTCGAAGTCTATTGATCATAATACAGGGGTTCCTGCGTATATGGCAAATTTCTCTCTTGCAGCTTCAAACCGATATGGAAGACCAAACAACTATCAACACAAATATAAAGGAGGACCATCAAAGGGAGGAAATCATAGCAAGCAATAGTATAAATGTCCTCCTCGATGTCAAATATGTCGTGAGGAAGGACACTATGCCACGGATTGCAAACGCAGATACATCAAATCTGATGCTAATCTTTTTGAAGCTCTTGCTAACTGTACCATTAGCAATGAACCTGCAGATTGGTATACAGACACGGGTGCATCAGCTCACATGACGACTGATGTATCTCAACTTGATAAGGTGGAACCTTACACTGGTAAGGACAAAGTTGTAGTTGGTAATGGATCCTCTCTACCCATAACATATATTGGTTCTTGTTCTCCAACTCCCACCCTTCAATTAAATGATCTTCTTGTCGTCCCAACCTTAACAAAAAAATCTGCTCTTTGTAAGTAAACTAACCAATAATTATCCTTTATCTGTCTCTTTTACTGACAATGATTTTATCATACAGAATCTCTAAACTCAAAAGGTGGTGGCAAGCGGTAACCGTGTTGATGGTCTTTATGTACTGAAGCGTGGAAACCAAACCTTATCTACTATCATTACAAAATCAAGTATTTGTAATTCCTTTGCAATTTGGCATGCACATTTAGAACATGTCTCATCCACAATAATTTCCATTCTTAATAAACAAGGTTCTATGCCCCTCACTTCTATATTGCCGAATCCATCTCTGTATGTTAGTTGTCAAAAGGCTAAAAGCCATAAACTGCCATTTCCAACAAGTGACAATCGCTCTAAAACCATACTTGGTCTCATACATTGCGATCTATGAGGTTCAGCACCCATAACTTCCATCTCAGGATATCGATATTATGTTATCTTTATCGATGATCACTCACGTTTTACTTGGTTCTATCCATTAAAACACAAAACTGATTTTTACCAGACATTTATCAACTTTCAATCTCTGGTTGAGAATCAATTCTCAACAAAAATAAGAATTTTTCAAAGTGATAGGGACAAGGAATTCATCAGTAAGAATTTACATTCTCATTTCACTAAATGTGGCATTCATCACCAATTCTCTTGTCCCTATACACCATCTCAGAATGGTAGAGTAGAGAGAAAACACAGGCATATCATAGAAACAAGTCTCACAATGCTTTTTCATGCCACTGTCCCTCTTCATTTCTGGGTTGAAGCCTTTAGTACAACAGTCTTCATTATTAACCACTTGCCAACACTAGTCTTGAATGAGACATCTCCTTTTGAAATTCTGTAGGGTAAGTCTCCTTTTTATGCTACCTTTTGAATTTTTGGATGCTTATGTTTTTCGAACTTGCGAGATTATGCCAAACACAAGTTTGAACCAAGAAGTCTTCCCTGTATTTTTCTTGGTTATCACACTTTCTACAAAGGATTTTGATGTCTTAATCCTGTCTCTCATCGAGTGTTTGTCACTCGACATGCTTGGTTTGATGACAATATATTTGCATTTTTTTTTCTAGTATGCAACCTTCCTCTGCAATCTCAGATTTTATTGCCTTCCATGATCCCACTTCATCACATTCTGTTATGCCCAGTACTAACTCTTCTGCAAGATCTTCATCTTCACAATCAATAACTTTGTCTATGTCGTGTAAATCATGTGCTTTGGAATTGCTTTCATCTCCAAGCTCATCAATTTCACTGCCACATGTCTCTACTCCTCTAGAAGAGTCACTTCCAGCAATCCTAATAGCATCAGCTTCACATTAGAATTCTCATCCCATGATAACTCGTGGCAAAACAGGCATCTCCAAATCTAAACATTACAGTTATGTTTGTCAGATCTCATCATCTTCTTTATTATCGTCTCTTTTAGTCATGAAGGAACCAAAGGGTTTCAAGAGTGCTTCTAAGTTCCTAGAATGGTTTGCTGCCATGGAGGATGAAATATGTGCTCTCAAGCTCAATTAAATATGGGAACTAGTTCCACGACCACCTGCTACTAATGTGGTTGGATCTAAATGAGTTTTCCACATCAAATACCATTTGGATGGTTCCATTGATAGGCTTAAAGCACGCTTTGTTGCCAAAGGCTATACTCAACTCTGTGACCTTGATTTTAATGACACTTTTAGTCCAGTGTTGTTCGGGCATCAATAGTTCGCATTGTTCTCTCTATTGCGGTATCTTGTGGATGGAACATTCATCAACTTGACGTAAAAAATGCATTCTTGCATGTTCTTTTACAAGAAAAGGTTTATATGGAACAACCACTGGGTTATGTTGATTCCTCTCATCCAAATCATGTTTGTAGTCTTAAAAAGGCAATCTATGGTTTGAAGCAAGAACCAAGAGCATGGTTCCATCAGTTTAGCCATTTCTTACTCGTTGGTGGCTTTAATTGCAGTAAAGCTGATTCCAGTTTATTTGTTTACTTAATAGCCCACGAGATCATTTACTTACTATTATATATCAATGATATTATCATCACAGACAGCAATGTGTCTCTCATTGATACTTTCATTCACAAGCTACGTCAAGAGTTCTCCATGAAGGACCTTGGCACTTTGAATTATTTCTTAGGCCTAGAAGTCACTCATTCTGCAACTGGGATATTTCTGAGCCAATTAAAATATGCAAGAGATCTTCTACTTCGAGGTGACCTCTTTGATTCCAAGCCGGTTGGAACTCCCATGATTGTTTCCCATCATTTAACCACTGATGGCCATCTTTTTTATTCACCAACTACCTATCGATCCTTAGTTGGTGTACTTCAATATCTAACCATTACTAGGCCATATAACACATGCAGTAAACTCAGTAAGTCAATTCATACATGCTCCAAGAGAACACCATTTTCAAGCTGTAAAAAGGATCCTCAGATATGTTAAATGAACTCTGCACTTTGGTCTCAAAATCACTTCATCCACCACCTTCAACATCTCAGCTTTTTCAGATGCCGACTGGGCTGGCTGTCCATTACAAGTCGATCAACATTTGGTTATGCCATATTTTTTGGTGATAATCTAGTTTCTTGAACATCTAAAAAGCAATCTACCGTATCTCGATTTTCTGCAGAATCTGAATACAGAGCATTAGCCCTCACTGCAGCTGAGGTCAAATGGTTGTTAAACATTCTTCAGGACTTACAGATTCAGCCACCAGATAGGCCCACTCTACTTTTTGATAATGCCAGTGCCATTTTCATGTCTCACAATCCGGTAGCTCGTAAGCGATCTTGGCATATTGACATTAATAATCACTTTATCAGCGAGTTAGTATGCAATGGTGTCTTAAGGATTCAACATATGCCATCCAACTTGCAAATTGCAGACATATTCACTAAAAATCCATGAAAATCTTTGTTTATGCTCTTTAGATCCAAGCTTCGCGTGTTACCAACCACGCTTGACTTGAAAGGGAGTATTGGCGATAACACAGACCCATTTCCTGCAGACAATCAAGGAGAGAATCAGTCCAAGCATTAAAGAGAAAATCATGGCATTATAGTTGATTGTGCAACGTTTAGGAGTTGATTAATTCTAATTATAGAATGTATAGATATAATTCCTTTTATAGCATGTAACAACTATTTCCTTATCTCTACTCTTGTAAAGCTTTTCTATATAATGAAACTCCAATGCCATAAGCCATTGTTGTGGTTGATAATTACTGGTTTATAAAACATTTACATACATCATTTAGAAATGCATTGTAACATTTATTAAAAAAATTATTTTTAATATCAACAAATTAGAACAATATGAAAACACCCAAACAAAATTTGAAGTAAAAAAAAAATGTTTTTTTTAAGTGCTTTTAAGCAAATTAAGAAGTATGTAGAGTAAATTATAAAGTAGTCCCTTATATTTTGCAAAAGAATCAATTAGTTTCTATAGTCTCAAGATTAATTAATTAATCATTCAACCAGTATTAACCATGCTTAGTTTAATATATTTTTTATTTTAAAAAATATCTTAATCTCTTCATATTTTATATTTCTTAAAAAGGATAAATTGAAAAGGATCATGAAATAGGTGAACATGATTAAGCTAAAAATAGATTTAAAAACATTGTGACTAATTAATTATTTTTAAAACTAAAAGGATTGTTTAATACGTTTGACAAGATTTTAGAGACTAACCTGTACTTTACTCGAGAAAGTACATTGTCTCAAGAGAAATTTTAACACTATAAAAATATTAAAATTAGTGTGGTAATTAGAAAATATTGTGTTGATGTTTTTTCATGTGTTGTTAATTTATTATATCACCACATCAAAAAAGTAAACCCATGACTAGATTTCACTTTATTTTAACGTTATACTGGAAGTATCGAATAAATTTTATTTTTAGTATATTTTCCTTCGTTATATAAAAGTAATACTTAATACCATAATTATCCATGAAAAAGAAATTTGGAAATTGGAAGCATCCAATAATCTCTCTTTACGAGATAAATTATGAGATACTTTGGGTGCATTGTCCTCCCACTCACATAAAAGTGAAACTTATTATCAAATAAAAGTGAATTTTATTTTGATATGAATAGGTGAACAATACACTGAAAATTCCTAATGATATCCACTTACAAATAGAAATTATGAGATACTTTTAGTTTATTTCTCCTGCATTCATATAGAAATATAATTAATCCACTAAGATTATCACCCATGGATCTTACTTAGCTCACTAGCACATTATAATGCGAGCTAGATTAAATTTTTTCAATGTAAGAAAAATAAATAAATGTTGTTATCATGTTGTATGATATAAAAATAAAATAAAATTATATAGAAGTTAATTGAATGTGATCCGGTTGATTCAATAAATCAAGAAAAACTTGAATAATAAAAAAAGAAAGAAAACAAGAATAGACTTATGTAAAATAAAAAAGAAACCAACAAAATGGAGGGATGTTAATTTGAGACTATGATGAACACATGAAAAAAAAAATCATGGATATCAATTAAAAATAAACCAAATGTTTTAAAATAAAATTGAAAAAAACACTCAATTAATTTTTCTTAAGAAAAAACCTAGAAGTATGAGACTGAAAAATAAAAAACAAAAAATAAAAAAGCCTAGGCATATAGGCTTGCAATGGCCTAGTCATTTATACTCCGTCATACAATTTAAAAGTGAAACAACACATTATCGGAACTATTCTTATCGAATGAAACCTAATGACACCAAGAACGATTGTTTTTGTGGTTAAAATAGGTGTCAATTGACAAATTTCTCTTTGTATCAGAATATAGCGACTTTCTCTCTCATCTCTTAAGCCAATGACTAAAAAATACAAATAAATAAAGTTTTGTGCTTAAATTGGATTTCTTAAAACTAAAGGGATTGAAAAGTTTTTAATAAAAAATGAGGACTAATTTAAAGTTTTCTCGCCAAGTATGAAATTATCACTTAAGTTCTCAGCTTTTTTTCACTTTGATAATTGGTTTTTTAGTCATATTTTTTTATTATTATTAATGTGAGTGTCCGGGTCATCTTGTGTGCATCTCGACTAATCTCATGGGCCCTGAAGTTAACGACCATGTAAGCCTCCAGTGGCCCTGAAGAGACTTGAACTCATGAGTCGTGATCATTGAGAAGCAAACCCAAGACCTGATCAATTAAGCTATCCCTCAATGTTATTTTTTCAATCGTGTTTTTTCTCAACAAATTAAAAGCAATTGGCCACCAACCTAGCCTCTAAATAACTCAATCGAGAAAAAAAAATGAAAATTAAAAAAATAAAATTACACTGGTTCAATCCACAATAAAATATATAAAATAAACATTTAATTTAGCTACAGTACCACATTGTTCACCGTTGTTCAATTTTCATGTTAACATATAGTAATTTTACGATTATCCCAAATTTAATGTACGAAATAACCGCGTGTCTTCTTCACCGTATCCATTGGATTAAGGATCGTGGTCCCTTGACTCCCTTCCATGCCCGAAGTCCATTTTGCATGGACAAGTCCACTAAATTCTCACGTTTTGAATTGCTAGCAAGTAAGAATTATTAACTTGTGCATACCAAATAAAATATTACCAAATCTTCAGGGACTAATGTCTTTTGTCCAGCTCTCGATGCAAGCCTTGTTGTGTTTATTTTTCATCAACTTTTGTGTTTGTGATAAAACAAATATAATAAGTTGTTCGGTAATAAATTAAATTGTGTTTTGTATTACAATACCTACTAAAAAATTGAGTTTGAAACATAGTTTTTATGCAGCAGTTTTTACATATTTTTTAATTGAGTTTTGTGAAACCCTGTTTGTTTTTGTGTTGCGCTTTTGAAAAATTAAATTTTTTTTTATTTTTTTCTTTACTTCAAATTGATATATTTTTGGTGTTATCAGATCATTTTGATGCGCTGATATAAAAAATAATTAAAAAATATATTATTTTAATGCATTTTCAAGTAAAAAACATTTTCAAAAGCAACCGCAACCACATTTCCATCAAATATTTTATACATGTATTTTGTTACACAAAAACTTCAACCATAATTTTTATCAGATACGTATCTAAATTCAACTACCACAACTAACCATATTTTTTAAAAAATTTATTTTTTAAAAATTATAATAAAAAAATTATCTCAAAAACAAATCCACTCATCAACACGTGGCATAACACAACATTTTGTATATGTATTTGCCAATTCAAACTGGTCATATTAAAATAATTTTTATATTATTTAATTTTAAATTCAAATAAAATTAGAAGTTAGATAAAAAATTTCAAAATTAATCAGATAAATTAGGTTTAATAACAATATTAGTAGTTTTTTGTGGTTTAAATATTTATTTTTAAAAAAAAATTGACTGAGCCGTGGCGTACCACAACATTATAAACTAGCACTATCTACATGCATTCTTAATTACATTCACTAATCACATTTAAAATCTGCAATTGGGAACGAGTTGAAACCGCGGGTGACATAGAATTCCTTTTTCATTTCATTTGAAACACCATTTTCAAGAGGTCGGCTGCTTTTTAAGGATAACTTCTGAAGGATTAGGCTAAGATTTTCCTTTTCTTATAATTTCATGCTTCGTCTTTTTCATTGATTATGTCATGTAATAATCCAAAGGAAGCAGCTGTGTGGGCATGCTGACGGGGGCCCTACCTTTTCCTCACGGCTGCATATCCCCAAATCCTTGTATTTGCGTAATTTTCAAAAGGTGCTGAAGCATATCCACCTTCATCTCCTTATCCTTTTGATGAGGGAATCGTGCACCTTGCCTGGTCCCTTCACGTTATTCTAGTATTTTGTAGGTCCCAAACATGGAGAAGAAGAGGAAAATCCCTTACCTTCACGGCTTCACAGAATCAACAGGTCCAGACACAGATTTCACTTCTGGGGTGTTCTCTGCATCCTTCTTTGTGTGGTGGTGGGTGTTCGCATTAACATAGAAGATATATATTAGCACTATCGAAGCATACAGTTAACTAGATAGGTGTTGTCTGCTTCATTGTGGATTGGGTTAAATTTTGTATATAGCAAAAAAACGATGTGAAGTGCTATTAATATATTGTTTTTTTAAAAAAGAAAGTATTCACAACTTGACACTATAAAAAACAAATTTGAAAAAAATCATATTTGCAGTCCCCGAGAATCCAAACATATGAGGAAATCAGGAGAAAAAA